>JGI24705J35276_12238362_pt1 | contig 20015 bp, 16 predicted proteins | sample TergutNt197P4_FD_35276 | JGI IMG/M metagenome (IMG submission 35276) | reverse complement strand
TAGCCAGCTGCCCCAGCATATCATGATAGTAGATATCCAATGCAGTTGATAAAGAAAAGCGTTTTAACACTTCAGTTAAAGAAAAAGCAGAGCAGGCTCGCCAGACAACTATGATAAAGCAGATGAAGAGAAAGGCAGCAATAGCTAGGGCAGCCAGCCCCAAGGATCGGTATTCTATCGCAGGGCTGGTATTGTTTTCAGGGGCGCCCCAAGTTGCCCAATGTTGCGGCTCACTATAAGGATCAATATTTATAGTAGTAGTTGTTTCTTCAAATACAATATTGGTAGGGTCGAAAGTCAGCCAGCCCACCCCGTCAAAGAATAGTTCCGCCCAGGCATGAGCCGTTGCCTGGGTGGCTTCGTATTGATTTATGCCCACAATGGGACTCAAGGCATAGCCGGTTACATAACGCGCCGGTATATTAAGCATACGAGCCATAATAACCATTGCTGTTGCAAAATAGGTGCAATAACCCTCTTTTGTTTCCAGGAAATCAATAAAGAAATCTTTATCATATGAAGGCATTTGCGGCGTCATAGTATATGTACAGTTATTATTTAGCCATTTCTCCAGCAATACCGCCTCTTCATAAGGGTTACGGCTTTCTCCCTCCTTTAAACCTTTATTGGCAATATTTTTGACTAATTTCAGTATATCTAAAAAACTATTATCCAGGATCATGCTTAATGGTAATTGATAGTAAATCCACATATTTCTATTTGGTTGTTTTACTAGATAAGATTCACTTTGCAAAACATCCGCTACAGAGTCGGCAAAACCTGCATTATCACGATTTAATGCTAAGCCGTTAATTTCATAACGGTAGCCGCTAAGAAGAGGCAGACGAGATGTAATTTCCGATCCATAGTCAACAATAGGCTCTATAGGCTCTTCAGTAGCAAAAAGTAAGGGCCGCCCACCATAAAATAAACGTTGCTCATTGGGGTGCAGTAGGGTAATATGTGCCGAGTAACTCTGTACATAAGGCGCAAGCGGATGCTCGCTTTCCGGTTGTGGAATAGTGCCTAGAATTTGCTCTAATTGCTTTTCGGAGTTTTCATCTAAAAAAGGAATACCTTCAATAAAACCAAACATATCATCTATATTTATTTCCAGTTCATTGATTACCTTGGACCATCCATAACCGGTATAATAATCGTAAACAGAACCTTTTAACAGTAAAGGCATATTGGTATTAACCAGTAACATTCGGGTTTTCGTTGGCACTACAGGACCACCTAAACGTGCATTATACTGAACAGATAAATCAAAGGCGCTTTGCGGGCCTTGAGAATTGCGCCAACCCCAATAATAAATTCGGGCGTCTTCTCGCCATTCTTCTACTTTATCGCCTAAGGGTTGCCAGCGAAAACTACTGGTATCTGCAGGCATGAGTATAAACACTAAAAGTAAAAGCACAACACTAATACCCAGGGCATAGGCAGACGCTATTCCCCGCCATTTGCGGTTATGCTTAAGTGTGGCGGCGGCAGCTAGCGGTATCAGCCCGGCAGCTAACAGATACATTGAAGTAACAAAACCACGTAGACCAAAATACGCCAGTACTGCTACTACAAGAGGGCAGCCGATTAGCAGTATCCAAAAGGGTGCGCGTCGTATCGAAAACCAGAGAATCAGGGTACAACCGGCTGCTAAGAGCAAACGGATGACAATAAAATAGTTGTATGCAAAAGTAATATTGGGTGGCTCATACCCGTTAACCCACCAAAGGATATAATCCAGAGCAATTACGAAGAAGGGTATTTTTTTGACAGAGCAGTATATAAGTAATAAACTTGCAACTAAGCCCAGTGCTATTAATAAGGGGCGGCAAAAAAAGAAATAGAGCAGTAAAAAAAAGGCAGGGAAGATTATAAAAGCCCAGGGGTGAGATGGTCCTGCATCAAATAGCTTAAATAAAGCATTAAGCAAGCCGGTTGCCAATAAAAAACAACTGCAGGCATCTATTACACGCTCTAATGCCAAAATTTTTGTTTTGGGGGGTACTATTAGATGATTGGTCTGAACCATGTTAAACCTCCAACCAGGGGGAGATTGTTTGCGGTAATTCTATGGCAATAATGGGCAAAGGCAGAGAAAGTCCCTGTTCCACAGTTTTGATATCGCAAAAGGGCGTAATCAATACTACAGGACACCCTCTGTTGATGATTTGTTCGGTTAAATGCAAATATGGTGTAGGCTCTTGAGCTGTGGCAATAAATAATTCCATGGGTAGTTGTATACAGCCTAAAAGATTTGTTAATTCATTGAATATAGTTTCATTATTAAAAGGAACCATAGCTAAAAGCTCCGCAGCTTTATCCATGTCCTGAGGTGATTGCAGATTGAGATTACCGGGCAGTAGCGTTATGGGGTGATCTATAGATAATTGCATAAATAAAAAACTACAAGCCGTTTCACATAGACGATCTTCATAATCGTAGGCTTTTTCTCCGCTAGCGTAAGGTCGGTTATCTAAAAGCAAACAACAAGAATATTCGGCAAGAGGCTCGCGCAGGCGGGTGAACAATTCCCGCCTACTGGCAGATTTTTTCCAATGAATAATGCGCATGGAATCGCCACGCTGATATGTGCGAGATTCGGCTGTTAACTGACCACGTTGGCCATGCTGACCACGGATGTTTTCCTCTTGCTCTATAAGGTCGCTTTGCGCTTCAGCAACTGTAGACAGGTCTAGACGAGGTAAGGATATCAGCTTTTTTTCTGGCGATAGGCAACAAGGATAGGCGAAAAAGCCGAATATATCTTCGGCATAGTATTGCTGCAAATAAACAAGGTATTCACCACGATGTGGGCATATCAGCTCGATTTCTAAATCCCTTACTTCTTGAGGTTTAAGTATTATTTCATAATCTGCCAGTTGTATCGGTTCTTGTTCTTCTTTTTTTATACTAAGCTTGAAGCGTACAGGAAAAAAAGGCCAATATCCGGGGTTAGACACCCGAAGTGTTACTTGCCCGGTCTGCCCTCGTACTATTTTTCCAGCGTTTTCGTTTAGCTCGAAAAGTGGGTGCTGCAACCTAACCTGTATGGCGGCGATAATAAGCAATAATACAAAAACCGCGGCTGCAATAAAATACTCCGCCAAGCCAAAAGCTAAGCCGAATAATAGAAAACCTATGCTCAGCCAGCCAGCCAGCCAAGAGCGGCGTTTTATTAATCTAGGTTGAGTGGCAACTCTTTGCTTTTTCATGAAGCCAGGGGCGCCGGTAAATCGGCCAAGATTTCTTGTAAGATCATTTCGCCGCTGCGTTTTTTAGCCAGATAGGCTGGGTATAGCCCTAAGCGGTGAGCAAGCACCGGTTCTGCTAAGTGCTGCACATCATCTGGTATGGTATAAGAACGCCCCTGCAAAAGCGCATAGCCCATGGAGGCGTGCATCAGTGCTATAGAACCGCGCGGACTGATAGGTAATTCTATTTCATCATGGCGGCGAATTGCTGCCGCAATTTGTGATATATATTTCTTAATAGCCACAGATACCGTAATACCCTGTACTGCCTGTTGCATTTGCAATACTTCTTCAGAGCTTAATACAGCTTGTATATCTGTATCGCTGGCATAGTTTTGATGATGTGTAAGTATATCTATTTCTTCATTTAGTGAAGGATATCCTAAATGTACACGCATAAAAAAACGATCCATCTGGGCTTCCGGAAGAGGATATGTACCGGAGAATTCTAAGGGGTTTTGAGTAGCCAGCACCATAAAAGGGCGTGGTAAATCTATTGTTTGGCCGTCAACAGTTACCTGATATTCCTGCATGGCTTCTAATAGGGCACTTTGTGTTTTGGGGCTGGTACGGTTGATTTCATCCGCCAGTACCATTTGATGCATTACGCCGCCGGGGCATAAGGTTTTTTGCCCGCTATTGATATCGTATATGGTAAAACCTGTTATATCGGAAGGCAAAAGATCTGGCGTGAACTGTATTCTGCCAAAGCTGCAGCCTAAAGATTTAGCCAAGCTGGTAGCTAAGGTTGTTTTGCCCAACCCCGGAGCATCTTCGATCAACACATGACCTTGGCATAATAAAGCAATTAGAACCTGTTCTACCGCTTTTTCCTTCCCCAGCAGCACTTTACCAATATTTTGTGTAATCATGTCCATTTTAGTTTGAATATTAGACAAGCATCTCACCTCATATGGAATTATTTAATTGCTATTGATATTATACTTAGAAATATAAGGTATTACAATAGATTTTTTACAAAGAAAAAAATTTACTAAAAAAGAGGAGAATAAACAAAAAGCCGAAATAATATTATGGTTAGCTCTAATTGCTCAAATTATGCAAGAAGAGCTTGCAAGTTGCAAAGCAGAAAGGAAGAGCAAAAGCTTTTAGAAAACCGTTTCATTGGAATTAATAAACAATTATATTCGGGAGGAATGAATAATGAAAAGAAAAGGTATAATACTGCTGCTATTGATGTTTACGCTGGTTATGATGTCAAGTTGCGGTGATAAAAGCACCCCACCTAACTCAGATACCACACCAACAAATCAAGTATCCACAGTGCCGGATGATACAGCTTGGTCAAAAGGAGATGCGGCGGCTACCTATATTAATATATTGACCAGCGACGCCTATTATATTAAGTATCGTAGTGTCGTTGAATCTGAGGGCCAGAAAATGGATGTATTGACAGAAACTGCCCTTGTAGGGGAAGATGTTGCGGCTATCACCACCATGGGAGAGTTAGGTAGCGCCGTTATTGTTAAGGGTGGTACTTTGTATATGGTTGACCATGAGAACAAAACGGTTCTGGTGTCGTCTTCGGGGCTAGCTTTAAACGAAAGTACTTTTCCTGTAGGAGAATACTCTTTTAAAAGTAGCGGTAGCGCAGATTTTTTTGGGGTTGCGCAAAAATATGAAGAGTATACTACAGATGCGGGTATAGTGAGGTTTTTCTTTGATGGGAAAAAATTAATTGGTTTTGAGTCTGGCGAAGGTGCAAAAAACATGCAATTAGAAGTTTTGGAATTAAGCCGTAATATTCCTAAGAATATATTTGATATCCCTACAGATTATGAAGTAATTGATTTTTAACTTTTATAATGCAATAAGGGGGAGTTTGCAATGAAAAGAGTTTTTGCAATACTGTTGTTAACAGTAATAGCCTTAGGGTTTGCGGCAGGTTGCAGCGGCAATAAAAGCATTAATGATGTTAATTACCCACCGAAAGTTACTGAAACGCCGCCGCCGGAAGAAATACCTTCTTTAAGCGAACAGGCAGGGCTGGAAAACAAAAAAGCCGCCCCTTATATAGATGCTTTTGCCCGCAGAACTTTTTATCTAAAATATAGTATTGAAATGGCATACTATGATCAAACGGTAAAAACAATAACAGAAGTGGCTGCTATGGGCGGCGAGATTTCTATTAAGAATTCAGTAGGTTTTGTGGATACCGCAGATACAGTGTCTCTTGATAATACAGAAGGCTTAACAGTTTATAAGGAAAACAAAGCATTTTCAATTGATCATAAGAATAAAACAGTTACCGTAACGCCTTCATCCTTGCAAATTTCCACCATGTTTCCGGATAGCGGTTATATTTTTGAAGAAAGCGGCTTAGCCGAATTATTTGGTATATCTTATAATTATGAGGATTATTATACTAATTCCATTGATCTACGTTTTTACTTTGACGAGAACAAATTAGTGGGCTTAGAAAGATTAACAAGCAATATGACTCCGATGTTAGTTTTAGAAATGAGTACAGATATTCCTGCGGGTATCTTCGATATTCCTGCGGAATATACTGTGTTGGAGGGGAAGTAATACGTGAAAAAGAACTCTGCCATACTTTTATTAATAATAATTGCACTCTTTTTAGCCGCCGCTTGTGGTAACAGTAAGGAGCAGCCGCTTATAAACGCTGAGCAAAACATGGATAATGATGTTATAAATAACATTGAAGCGCCACTAATAACCGAGGAAGAACTTCCTGATATAGAGGAAACGGTTAATAAAGAAGAAGTTAATATGGAACCGGAAGAGCTGGAGTTCACTGAAGAGGGGTCAAATGGAGAGTTAGCTGCTGCTTATCTTGATATACTTGGAGGCTCATACTATCTGAAATGCCGTATTATAACCGAATTAGCGGGCGATAAAATAGAAACTTTAGCGGAAACAGCCATTAACGGCGCAGATATTGCTATTAGAACAATAACAGGGGGCATAAAAAGTTTGATTGTGTATAAAGATGGGGATACATATATTGTTGATTATGATAGCCGCCTGGTTACGGTGATGAACGGGGAACTGGCTTATTTAAATGAAAGCTCCTTGCCTATAAGTGACTATGTGTTTAAAGGCAGTGGTCTGGCCCAGTTATTTGGGAATCCACATATATATGAAAGATTTGGTTCCTTGGGGGGTGATGTCCGTTTTTTCTTCGAGGAAAATGAATTGATCGGCATTGAATCTTGGGTAGAAGGCTTACCCATGATAAGGGAGGTTTTAGAAATAAGCGAAAGTATTCCTCAAGATATGTTCGATATTCCGCAAGATTACGATATATCGTATATTGGAATTTAGAGTGCAAAATAGAAGTATGAAAAAATCAATTGCAATAATAATTATTATTTTAGCCGGGGCGATGAATGTAGTTTTATGTGCCTGCAACGATAAAACTACCAGCGTTTTTCCGGCTAAAAATATCAACTGCATAGTTCAATGGGGAGCGGGTGGCGGTACAGATTCTCTGATGCGCCCTTTAGCCACCTTGGCAGAGCAGGAATTAAGCTCGGCTTTAGTAGTACAGAATATGCCTGGCGCTACTGGTTCTATTGCCGCTCAATATGTATACGATGCGCCAATAGACGGTTACACCCTGCTGATGTCCGCTGAAAATCCCACGTTGTATCAGGCGCTGGGCATCAGCGAGCTTACTTATGCCGATTTCGATTGTCTATTTTTGATTGGAGACGAAACAGTTGGTATCGTAGTGAAGAAAGATGCTGCTTTTATAAGTTTTACGGATATTGTACAAGCAGTACAGGATAAGCCTAATAGTATAAAGCTTTCTACCACTGGCAAGGGCGGTCTACCCTGGGAAGTTGGCGCTTTTATACAAGATGTGACCGGAGCAAAGTTTAATCAAATACCCTATGACAGCGATGCTTCAGCCCGCAATGCTGTTTTAAGTGGCGAATGTGATTTTACTATATGTAAAGTTCAATCTGGTTTAGAATATCATCGCGAAGGAACATTAAAATTCCTGTGTATGTTTTCTCTTGAGCCGGTGGAGATTTTAAACGAGGTTCCTGCCATAATTGAGGAATACCCCGAGTTTGCCCGGTATCTGCCTTGGGGGCCTTTTTATGGTGTGTTTGTAAAGCAGGGAACCGACCTGGCTATATGCCAAAAACTTAGCAGTGCTTTAGCAACCGCCGCTGCCACCCCTTTTTATCAAGAGGTATTGACAAATTATAATATTAATTATTTAGGGCTAAGCGGCTTAGCTGCCCGGGAGTATATAGAGACTTGGCAGACAAATACTGTGCAAGCGCTGGAAAATAGCGGCGCATTGACTAGGTAGCATAATAGGCCGCACAAGAGCGGCTAGTTGTTACAAAACCGGTACGTAGGCATCCATGTGCAGAGGAAAATATGGGAGAACTAAAAAAGCAAGCTGAAGTGGTTAACTTTGCAAAACCTGGTGAAAGGGTCTTCACGGCGGCCCTCTTTTTACTGGGTGTGGCAGCTTTTTGGCAATCACTACTGTTGTGGTTTAGGGTAAGCCCGCCGGCTTTAGCTTTAGCCTCTGCCGCCGCTTTGCCTATGTTTATGAGCCTACTATGGCTGGCGCTTTGTTTTATGAACTTTTTCACAATTACTGGTAAAAAGCTGCCTGCTGCTGGCATATGGCAGTCTTTCCAGTATATGCTGCCTTATCCTTTGCCGGCTATGATAGCCGCCATAGCCGCTTATTGTGCGGCACTGCTGCTGCAGGTAAGCTTTTATATTGCCACGCCGCTTTTTTTATATGCTTGCATATGTTATTTAACTCGTCGTGGTTTTTTCATCAATTTACTATGGACATCTTTATGCATAGGTCTTATTTTTTTAGTTTTTACTATGCTCTTCAGAATCGTATTGCCATAAGGCTGCCTTCGCCCACAAGCCCAGAGTTAATAGGCGTCTAAATCAGAAAACAGAATGGCTTTTATATTACACGAATACTAAGTCGGAGTAAATGATGATAGAAGCAGTGCATTATATAACCGTAGTATTCAGAGAACCTTTATTGATCGTACTGGTAGCCCTGGGTACATTTACCGGGGTATATGTTGGCGCAATACCAGGTTTGACCGGTGTGATGACGGTATCTTTATTGGTCTCATTTACCATCAGCTGGAGTATGAATAATGCATTAGCTTTAATGCTCGGGGTATTTGTGGGCGTGGTGTTCGGCGGTTCTCGTTCGGCTATTTTGCTGAATATTCCGGGGGCGCCGTCAGCAATTGCCACAGGTTTTGATGGTTATCCTTTAGCCCAAAAGGGGCAAGCAGGTAAAGCGATGGGCATTGCGACCACGCAATCTTTTATAGGCTCCATTTTGGGAGTAATCGCCTTGGCTTTCGGAGCGCCGCTGATGGGTAAATTCGCCCAGAGTTTTCGTTCCATAGATTATGTGCTGTTGGCTATTATAGGTTTGATGACAGTTGGTTCTTTGGGAAGTAAAACTCTAAAACATGGTTTAATAGCCGGGGCTTTAGGAGTATTCATCGGTTGTATGGGCATCGATCCGCAAACGGCGGTGCGGCGTTTTACTTTTGGGCTTACCTATCTTAATTCCGGCGTAGATTTCATAGTAGCGATGATTGGTTTATTCGGCGCCGCCGAGGCTTTATTCCAATTAACACAGCTACATATGGGTAAAGTAAAACAGCAAGTAAATAGGATAATACCCTCTTGGAGAACCACGTTAAAATATTTGCCGCTAACCATTCGTTCGGCAGTGGTGGGTATATTGGTGGGTGCATTACCAGGCGCAGGTGGTGATATTGCCGCTTTGCTTAGCTATGATCAGGCTAAACGATATACTCGGCAGCCATCAGCACCTTTTGGCCAAGGTGCGCTGGAAGGTATTATAGCACCGGAAACAGCTAATAATGCTGCTGTAGGAGGCGCTTTTATTCCTATGCTTACTTTAGGCATACCGGGAGACGCGATAACAGCTGTGCTTCTTAGCGCCCTTTCTGTGCATGGCTTACGACCCGGGCCTTATATGATACGTTCTGCGCCGGATATTTTTTGGTTAATAGTGATTTGCTTAGTTCTTGCCTCTTTTTTTCTACTATTGTTTGGCTTAAGCGGCATTAGGTTGTTTAGTAAGATCGTGGAAACTCCTAAAGGCATTTTGATGCCTATTATACTGGTGCTTTCAGTAGTAGGCGCTTTTGCGATACGAAATAGCCTTTACGATATCCTATGGATGTTTCTCTTTGCTATTATTGGATATTTTTTCAAACGCTACGATTATCCGGTAGGACCTCTGGTTTTGGGCATAATACTATGCCCATTGTTAGAGAACAATTACCGACGTGGTATAATGCTTACAGGTTCTCTGCCCGGCCTTTTTTTCAGTATCTTTTCCAGCATGCTTTCTTTATTGCTATTTTTGCTGATAATATTCCTGACTGTTTCTCAAACCAAGCGATATAAAAAATGGCGGGAACAATAAAGGGAACAATATTGAGAATAATAGAGTATATGATAGATTATATGATAGAGTCATTTGTTTTTTTAGATAAGGAGATATGTATTGACTATGCGCGAGGACTGGGAACGAATAGAAGAACAGATATTAGCGCCTTGGGCCACAAAAGCAAAGGCAAGCGCCGGGCGCGCCTGCCTCGAGAGCCCCTGCCCTCTGCGTACTATTTATCAGCGTGATCGAGATCGTATTATTCACAGTAAAGCTTTCCGCCGTTTAAAGCATAAAACACAGGTATTCATAAATCCTCAAGGAGATCATTTCCGGACTCGCCTAACCCATACCCTTGAGGTTGCGCAAATAGCCCGTACCATTGCCCGTGCACTTTCCCTTAATGAAGATTTGACCGAAGCTATAGCCTTAGGGCATGATTTGGGACATACACCATTTGGACATGCCGGAGAGAGAGCTTTAGCCGCCATTTTGGGTAGTTTTAGTCATAATAGACAAGGCTTGCGCTTGGTAGATTTCATAGAACGTGAGGGGCGCGGTTTAAATTTAAGTGCAGAGGTGCGAGACGGTATATTGCATCATAGTAAAGAAGTGCTGCCACAAACCTTGGAAGGCATGGTGGTGCGTATTTCCGATCGTATTGCCTATGTTAATCATGATATAGACGATGCTTTACGCGCCGGGTTGATTTCCCCTGCTTCGCTACCATCCGCTGCTGCTTGTTTGGGCAGAAAGCATAGCGGGCGCATAGACTCTTTGGTTCAGGATGTGGTAAAAGAAAGCGTGGGCCGTCCATATGTTAGAATGTCGGCTCAGGCAAATCGGGATTTGCATGAATTGCGTGATTATCTTTTTGCCATGGTATATTTTCGTCCGCAGGCTCGAGCCGAGGAAGAAAGATTATGCTCCATGATAAAGCGAATGTACGCATATTATCTGGAGCATATGGATGAATTGCCCTCTGAATACCATACAGAAGACGTAAAGCTTGCCGTAGCAGATTATATTGCGGGTATGACAGATACTTTTGCTTTAACTGAATACTTGAGGTTGTTTGAGGATTAAACAAGTAAGGCGCTCTTTATGATGGTTAATTTAAGCCGGCTACTATAGATTTATATTTTTCTATCTCCCAAAACAGCGAATCCATAGCTGTTATCACGGTTTCTTGTTGCGTTTTATAATTATTTTCTTCCGCCTGCAGGGCTATATCAGCCAGCAGGCCTATTTGATTCTGCAGCCGACTTTGTTTTATTCTTTGCTCTGCCAGAGCTAAACGCTGCTCTTCTAAGAGCAGGCTGTTATTGGTATCTGTCAATACATAATGTTGGGTGGATACAGCCAAGGATATTTGCTCTTTTTGAGCTTCAATGGCAAGCTTGATAATGCTTTTTTGCTCGTCGCTGTCTGTATATCTATATTCCGCCTGACTTAGCTTAAGGCTATAACTATTATCGCAGGCGCTTTGTATGTCGTCCGCCAGGACGATTTTTCCCAAATACTCTCGGTTGGGCCGCGGTATGCTGCCCAGTTTGATGATTTGTATTTGTGGCCAGCCTACAATAAGCTTTAGCTGATTCAGCCATTGGGCACATTGACTTTCCATTTGTTTAACACCGGTATCTAGTTCAGCTAAAGCCAATTCAACTTCTTTAACTTGTAATGCAGTTCCGGTACCTGCTGTTTGCTGGGTTTGAGCCAGCTTTAATTTTTCTTCCAGAAGAACACGGTCGTCTTTCGTTTTTTTAATTCTATCTTGCAGTTGATGACATCTAAAGAAAAGCTGTTGCCCATTATTGATTATTTGAGCCTGAGTTTGGGTAATTTGTATCCTCATTTGTTCTATTTGCAGATCAATACCGCTAAAGCTGATACTGGTACCGGAACCCTGCCCCATAGATAATGAGCTTATCATAAGCGTAGCCCAAGCCCGTTGACCGGGATCGGCGTCTGGATTGCGCGCAATAGTATAAAAAGATTGGGATAAACGCGCCACAGCCTCGCTTGCACCGGCTGAATTATCTCGCAAATTGGCCATTTCATCGCGGGCTTTTTGTAGCAAAGGCAATCTGCGCTGTTGAATATCTAATTGTTTATTTTCTTTTGGTACGCGCAAGCCGATATCTGCGTAATCTAATTGAGAGGGATCTTTAGCCCAAGCCGTGCTGCTGATCAGCAACAACAAGCTTAATGCCAGCATAAGTGTGCTCAAAAAAATATGGGATTTTTTTTTCATAATAGTACCCTCCTAAAATTAATAAATATTCTTGCTATTTTAAACAATGATTTTTTAAAATAATTCATTGATCCTGTTTAATGCTTTTTGGCAAGTGCTTTTCTGGTATCTTCATACTCCCATCTTTTCTCTAATGCTGAAAGCCATTCCTGGCGCTGCTTGTTTCGTTCTTCACGTTGTTGACGTTTGTCGTCTACATAGGCATAAAGCACCGGGATCAAAAATAAAGTGACCAGTGTAGACCCGGTTAGTCCACCTATCATCGAAACACCTATGGGCGCCAGCATTTCACCTCCGCCCCCCCTGCTTAATGAAAGTGGTATCATCCCTACGATAGTGGTAACGCTGGTGATGAGTATAGGACGCATGCGAGTTGCCCCGGCAGCTACTATAGCTGCATCACGATCCATAGTGTTCTTGTTTTGCTTAATAAATTCTACCAGTAAAATAGCGTTGTTCACAACAATACCTACCAGCATGATCAAACCGGTGAAAGCGGTGATCGAAAGATGCATACCGGCTAAAAACAGAGCTAAGAATGAACCGGAAAAGGCGAAAGGAACACTCATCATCACAATTAAAGCCATACGCATAGATTCGAATTGAGAAGCCAATACCATAAAGACTAACAAAATAGCTACCAGTAAGGCTAAAATTAAATCCCGGAACGTTTTCACCATCTGTTCTTGTTGGCCACCGGTATCAAAAGAATAGCCATCCGGTAACTTGTAGGCATTTATTAGATTTAAAACTTCCCTATTTACAGAACCTAAATCCCGTCCTTCGATATTGCAGGATATAGTGATGGTACGCAATTGATTTATGCGCATGATCCGGGTGGGGGAATTGTCGCGGGTGAAGGATGCTATTTGTCCCACCGGTACAAAGATACCTGCCATTGTGGTAATAGGTATTTGCTTCATGTTTTCGAAATCTTGGCGATAGCTTTCGTTTAAAGAAAGCTTAACATCTATTTCTGTGCCGTCTAAGGTTATTTTTGTGGCAGTGGCGCCGGAAAGCCCTGTCGAGAGGGCATTGGCAAGTTGATAAGAAGTAATACCATAAAAGGCTGCAATATTGCGGTTCAAAGTTACCCGCAGCTCTGGGTTGCCTTCCTCCATATTATCTTCTACTTTTACTATGCCATCTATTTGTCTAATTTTAGAGCTGATATCTGCCGAAATCTCGTTTAGTACATCAAAATCACGGCCCTGCAGCATAACAGAGATATCTGCGCCGCCTAACATGGAACCTACTGTAGAAGAGACATTGATCGATGTTTTTGCGCCCACAATTTGAGGCAGTTCCATCTCTACTTGACGCGCCACTTCCGTTACACCACGATTACGTTCTGCATAAGGGACCAAAGTTACAGTAAGTGAAGATGTATTGCCTTGTCCGCCGCCTCCCATTAAAGCTAAACCGGCAGAGCTACCTCCGCTGCTCACACTTACTGTTACATGTTTAAGCTCCGGTAATTGCAGCAGATATTCTTCCACCAGAGTCGCCATACGGTCTTGTTCACTTAAGCTTGTGCCATAAGGTGTTTCTATACTAACACTGAATTGTCCTTCATCGGTAGCAGGAAGTAATTCCATACCCAGCTGAAAAATGAGAGCGCAAGAGATGGCAAATACCGCAATACAAACTAAAATAACTGTTTTACGGCGATGCAGGATACTTGCCATGACCTTGCTATATTTTATGGTCAACCAAGCTATGAAGCGGGAGAATAAAGGAATGATACGCAGGTGATAGCGTAGGCTGCCTAAACGTATATAATCTCCTTGAGTTTGTCTGCGCAGCAAGCGGGATGATAGTAAGGGAACTACTGTTAAGGCTACCAGTAAAGAGGCGGAAAGCGCAATGATAATTGCCCAGCAAAAATCAGCTAAAATCAAAGAAGCCATACCACCAGATAACGCTATGGGTAAATACACTACTAAACTGGTTATAGTAGAGGCTATAACAGCCAAATACACTTCTTTGCTGCCCACTATGGCCGATTCTATAGGGTCGTCTTTTAATTGATTGATACGGTAAATATTTTCCAGTACTACTACGGAATTATCCACCAACATGCCCACAGCTAAGGCTAAGGCGCATAAGGTGAACATGTTCAAGGTCATACCTGCAATATTCATTAATATAAAGCTGGCTAAGAGGGAGCTGGGTATAGAAATGGCAATGACCAAGGTTGAGCTGATATTTCGTAAGAAGAGGAAAACTACTAAAACAGCCAATATAGCCCCGATCACGGCTGCATTACTCACAGTCTTAACTGCAATATTTATATAGTCTGCTTGATCAAAACCTACGTCGAAATTGAGATTGGGATAATTAACACGCAGATCTTCTAAAGAACGCCGCGCTGCTTTGGAGACATCTGCAGTATTAGCAACCGATTGTTTGGTGATCACCACACCTACCGCCTGTTTTCCATCTATGCGGCTGATAGAATTGCGCTCCGCATAGCGCCGCTGAACACTGGCTATATCACGTAGTTGTATTACCTCGCGGGTAGGCAAGATCAAGGGATAAGCGGCAATATCATCTACTGTTTTAAACTTTCCTAAGGTGCGTACGATGATTTTACTTTCACCATCAAGAATACTGCCACTGGGCAGATTTATATTATCCGCAGCAAGCATTTGAGTTATTTGCGACAGTGTCAAACCATAGCCTGCTAAAGCTTCATCTCGGCAGATTACTGCTATTTCTTCTTTTACGCCACCTTGTAAACTTACAGAGGCTACTCCATTCACTCGTTCTATGGCTGGGCTTATATCGTCTTCTACGAGAGCAGTTAGGGCAGAAAGGCTCATATCGCCGCTAACATAAATAGCCATTATAGGTAAGGCGTTCATATCCATTTTCATTACCAGCGGCGCTCCTGCTTCGCTGGGCAGCAAACGTTCCACCATGGATATTTTTTCACGCATATTTAAAGTGGCAAAATTCATGTCGGTCTTCATAGCAAACTGTACGCCCACAATTGAGGTTCCGGAAGTGGATATAGACATAAGACCGTCCAGATTCTCTACTGTTGCCATAACCTGTTCTATAGGACGGGTTATGAGGTTTTCTACTTCTTCCGGAGAAGCGTTTGGATAACTGATCATTACCAAAGCATAAGGGAGTTCTATTTGTGGCATCAGGTCTATGGAAAGGTTCGAGAAACTGACTATGCCTATCAATATTATTGCCAGCAAAAGCATTATGAAAGTGACAGGTCTTTTAACCGCCAACTTTGAAATATTCATATATGCCCCCTACTCGGAAAGGCGAATAACAGCTTCGCCCTCCACAATATAATGCTGCCCTTTGGTGATCACTGTATCGCCGGCATTTAGTCCGGAGATGATTTCTACCCTCTCACCGTCATTAATGCCTATTTCCACTTCCTGCAAATGGGGGATATCTCCTATGAGTACTGCTACCAATGTTTTGCCACCCTGGGTTAACAGGGAAGATATAGGGGCGATGAGAACACTGTTTTTACGCAAAGAAGGAATGGAAAGCTCGGCAAACATCCCCGGTTTGATATTATCTTCAGTTGCATTAACTGTCACTGTTATAGGATAAGTAACGCCGCCAGTGGCGGGAGCCAAAGCTACACTTTTAATTTGCCCTTGATATAGTTTGCTACCTAAGGAATCTATGCGGTAATTAACAGCGTCACCTTCTTTTAAATGCCCAATAAGATATTCGGAAACAGAAGCTGCTATTTCCAGATCATCCAGGTTGGCAATGGTAACAGCCGGTAATTGTTGCATGGGGTACATACCTTCTTTAATATTCAATTCTGTAACAATGCCTGCTACCGGTGCGGTAAAACTAAGCAAGCCAAAAGAAGAAGAAGCGCTGTTTAGGGCGGCTTCAGCCTGCCGTAGTTGGTTTTCTGCCTGAGTAAGCTGGTTCTCTGCCTGCTCTAGCTGAGATTGAGGTATAGCTGCGCCATCATATAAAGCCTGCATACGGTCGAGATTTTGACGAGCCATTTCTACGCCGTCTTGAGCCGCATTACGGGCAGCTTGAGCTTGATTATAGCCACCTTCTACCTGGGTACCGTCTAAAGTAAAAAGCTTGTCCCCCGTATTTACATAATCGCCCTTTTCTACATAGATGTTTTTTACTTCGGCAGTAGCCGGGGCAAAAACCATCGCATCTTCACTGGCACGAATTTTACCGGTGAGCACGGTATATACGGAAATATCTTCTACCTTAACTGTAGCTGTATATACCTGCACAGCTTGTATCGGCACTGCTTCTAATGTTTCTTTGGGAATAAATAAACGCCAATAAGCCACGCCTCCTATTATTAGCAGAAATACAATCAGGGCAATCAAGCCGCCATGGGAGCTCTTGGGACGGGGTGGTAAGGGAGGGAGACCGTTTTTTGTTGTGATATCCGATGTATCTGAGGTTGTTGTTGTCTGGTTAATGCCAAGTTCCAAAGGGTCAATCATATAGTGGCTCCTCCTTCAAGGATGTATTTTGTGGATCATATTTTAAAACGCCTTTTTCCAGTAGTCGTCGGATGAATACAAAACATTCGTGTAAATGGTACATTTCTTCGGTACTATACATCTCTAGTTCTCCGGCCATCCATTTCCGTATCTCTTTGATAAACCGCTCCATTTCTAGCCGACCTGCATTCAACGCCCGTACATAAACCAGGCGACGGTTAATCATATCATGTTCCCGCTTAACCAGGCCGTTTTCTTCCATACCCCCTACTAAGCGAGAAAGCTGCTGAGGCGAAACCAGCATAGCTTCGGCTAGTTGGGTCATGGTTAAGCCTGGTGGGGGATGATTACATAATGCATAAAGAATAGGAAAATGCATTTTATTGCCGCCTAAACTTATCCGCTTATCCCGGCTAGCCAAAAAGAGTAGCCGTACCAGGTTTACCGCTTCCCCGGCTAGTACGGCACTACTAATCACTTCCATTAAAAATGACCTCCATTCGTATGATCACTAAATAATTATAGGCATGATCCAAATATTTGTCAATAGTTAATATTAAATTTTGTAAATAGTTGATTAATGTTAAGTTTATAACCAGCGTAAGTAAACGCCAAATATCAAACACTTGAAAGCATGATCATTGCGTGATAGAATAATACTGTTGCTGAGGCATCTATAGCTTTACAGAACAGCAGGGCAGGTATGCATCTGCCATATTAATTCGAGGAGGTAGTCGGATGGAAAAAAGGTTTTTAGGAGTATTACCACCCATGATAACACCTTTTACAGATACCGGTGAGGTGGATTATGAGGCTTTTTGCACCAATTTGGAGCATTGGAACGAAGATGCTTTAAGCGGGTATTTGGTAAATGGTTCCAATAGTGAAACAGCCTATTTAAATGAGCAAGAAAAGCTTCAATTACTGCGTTTAACTGTAAAGAAAGCTCAAGCCGGCCGTCATATCATTGCTGGTACTGGTTTAGAATCTCTTTCTGAGACCATACGCTTCACCAATATATGCGCCGCCGAAGGGGCAGCCTATGCCCTGGTATTGACGCCCTGTTATTATCATAGCTCCATGAACAGCGATGCCCTTATAGATTTTTTTAGCCGCTTAGCCGAAAAAAGTGAGATTCCCATACTAATCTATAATGTGCCAAAGTTCACCCATGTCAACATTAAAGCAGATGCGGTGAAAGTTTTGGCGCAACATTCCAATATAGTGGGGATGAAAGACAGTACCGGCGATGTACCTCAATTGGCTTCTTTTCTTGCCGCTGCGGCGGGGCAAGATTTTGAGCTCATGGTGGGGACGGTCTCGGCTTGGTTTCCGGCGCTTACCTTAGGTATTGAAGCCGGTATACATGCCGCAGCCAATTGCGCCCCTAATGCTTGCACCGCTGTACAACAAGCTTTTTCCCGCAGGGATAATGAGCGCGCCTTGGCTGTTTATCAAATTTTATTGCCTCTTAATACTGCGGTTACTGCAACTTATGGCATAGCCGGCTTAAAATACGCAGCCGATTTGCTGGGTTATTATGGCGGCTTGGTGCGCTGCCCTTTGCAACCCTTAAAAGAAAAGCAGAAACAGGAATTACGGCAGATAGTGGATAAAGCGCGCGAGGGATTGTGGGCTTTGGGTTGTAAGGCATAACACGAACAACTGTTTTACTGGCTATCGGCATCCACTAGAAAAGCTAATAGAGGAGGAAAAATGTAATGGAAAAAGATGTTTTGGTCATGATACCCGGGCCCAGCCCGGTGGTTAGCTCTATTAAAGAACAGATGGCCCGAGATATACAGGCCTTTGGCGACCCTCGCTTTATTAAAGATTATCGAGAACTTATAGTTGATCTGGGGACAATGTTCAACTGTTCAGGGCAAGCTTTTCCTCTGGCCGGAACCGGAACCCTAGCTATGGAAATGGCAGTAGCCAATGTTACAAAAAGAGGCGATAATGTACTGGTTGTTTCCCATGGTTTTTTTGGCGATCGCTTTATAGAGATTTGTCAACGTAAAGGGCTTAATACAGATGTGCTTAGTGCCACATGGGGCGATATTATAGCGCCGGAAAAGATCGAGGTGGCTTTAGCGGAGAAAGAATATGCTGCCCTGATGATTACACATGTAGATACTTCCACTGCTGTAACAGCGCCTTTGGCATATATTGGGCAAGTGGTGAAAAAATACCCCGAGACCTTGTTTATTGTAGATAGTATAGCAGGCAGCGGAGGCGAATTTGCCGATGTGGACGATATGGGTATAGATATATTGTTTACCGGCTCGCAAAAAGCCTTTGGTGTTTGCCCGGGTATGTTCGTGCTATGGGCCGGGCAAAAAGCTCTGGATCGCCGGGAAGAATTGGGTATGATACCGGAGTATTATGTGGATTTTACCAAGTGGCTACCTATAATGAAAGACCCCGGCAAATACTTTGCTACCCCGGCTATTAATCTGGTTTGGGCTATGAAAGAGGCAGCCGCCATCATCCGGGAGGAAGGATTGGCGGCGCGGGCAAAACGGCATAGCAAGAATGCCTTCGCATTGCATAAAGGTCTTGAAGCATTGAATTTGAGAATCTTAGCACAGGAAGAATGTCGGGCTTCGACATTAAGCGTGGCTATTTATCCACAAGGAATAGATGACGCTCAATTCCGTTCGTTAATGTGGCAACAAGGCGTAGTGGTTGCCGGAGCTCTTGGCTTATATGCCGGCAAAGCTTTCCGAGTAGGCCATATGGGTAATTTTACCACCGGCGATATGGTGCAAATGCTTGCGGCGGTAGAGTATTCTTTAGCTGCTTCGGGAGCAGATATCCACTTTGGTCAAGGCGTAGGTGCGTATTTGGAGGGAATGAAGTAGAAGATAGAGGATAAAATAAGAATGCTTACAGGTTGCCTAGTTTACTATATCATAGGGCCAATTAATAATACCTCCGAAGTCATATACTCTGGTATAACCAAGATCGATAAGTGCGCGGGCAGCTTTTTCGCTACGGTTTCCGGAACGGCAGTAAACAAGGATAATGCTATTTTTATCTGTTAATAACTGTGGGGCTTTTTCCCTAATTACCGTATCAGGGATTAAGATAGCGCCTTCTATATGCGCCTCTGCAAATTCCATTTCAGTGCGAACATCTACTACGATCGCATCTTTATCATTCATCAGCGTTTTTGCTTTTTCTGGTGTAATTTTTTGATATTCCACAGGATTATTAACTGCTCCCATTCCCTGAACAGCAAAGAATCCTATAGCGATATTAATAATAAGAATAATCGGCACGCCAATTTGGAATTTGGCGTGCTTTGTTTTATGGCGGAATACTAGCATCCCCAATAAAGCGCCTATAGCGCCCATAAGCAACGTTGCCAAAAGAAGTAATCTTTCACTAATACGAGAGCCACCGTGACGTGATTTTTGTTTGTCAATGCCGTATAATGCGAAAACCAGCAAATTCCATACTATAAGAATGATTATTATTTTATTCAGCATATATACCTCCTTTTTCAATTGGTTTTTTATATTGGGCACCTCTAGAAACCAGAATAAACACTAACAAAATGATCAAAATGAGACTAATTACCTAAATATCCCCGTCATTGCGGACTT
>JGI24705J35276_12238363_pt1 | contig 20021 bp, 13 predicted proteins | sample TergutNt197P4_FD_35276 | JGI IMG/M metagenome (IMG submission 35276) | reverse complement strand
TATTTCTTTTTTATTTTTAATTGTTTATTTCTTTTTTATTTTTAATTGTTTATTTCTTTTTTATTTTTAATTGTTTATTTCTTTTTTATGAACGGCTGATGATAGGTGTAGAAATGCGCCTCCGTGAAATCGGCAAACAGGCTGACATGCAAAAGGTACACCCACACAAATTCAGGCGAACACTTGCTACCCGAGCAATTGATAAAGGAATGCCTATAGAGCAAGTACAACGTCTGCTCGGTTATGTTAAAATTGACCCGACTATGCACCTATGCAATGGTCAATCAGGTGAATGTAAAGAATTCACACAGAAAATTCATTGGTTAGACAAGAATATGTAGTATCTCAAGGTTGTAAATATACATAAAAAAACTTAACAGAATTACGGTGGGTTGTATCAATGAACGGCGAATATACTGTATATAGTCCTAAAATGGGTATTCCCAAAAACACGAAAATCATCTATCTCGATCAAAATGCCTGGATTGAAATTAGCCGGTTTAAAGAGGGCGAAACCTCATTTTGTGACAAGGACTTGTTTGACCAAATAATAGAAGTGAGAGATAGCGGCAAAGCTATATTTCCCGTTTCATTTACTCATCTTCTTGAAATTTCTGCTATAAATAAAATAGAACAGAGAAAAAGTCTATTACCAATAATGTTGGATATTTCTCAATTCTACACGTTTAAGCAAGACTATAATGCGATAATTGGGTTTGAAGTTGAGAACCTCGTATTAAAAAAGCTCGGATTACCCCTTATTAATATTAGACATACCCTTGTAGGCAAAGGGGTTTTAGATTTTATGAGATCTTCTTTAACGGTATCCTCTAAAACACTTAGTTCAGACACATTGGAAATAATGTCACAAATATTGCTCAAAAAACTCGCTAACCCTGAAATAGTTTCAGAAATAATGACTAAAATACCTCGTCAGAAAATAGAAAAAGACGAATTAAAAAACTTTGAGGACATGCGCCAACACCTTAAAAAATTTAACACCTATAAACAGAGACGTTACATCTCTTTTTGGATAAATACAGAAAAAACAATTTTGCCGCTCCTTTACTCTTCACTTAAAAGGTTAAATGTATCTGACACAGCTTTGTTTGCCAAAAAAATTATAGCTGGTGACATTGAAAAGTTTTTTGCCGAGTTACCTACGGCACTTTGTTACTTTACGCTTTTATTTCAAATGACTGAACCATATTCACGAAAATTTACTGTTAATGATTTGTATGATATTTGGCATTTAGCGTTGAGCATTCCCTATTGCGATATTGTTGTTACAGATAAATATTGTACAAGTATTGTAAAACAGACAAAGTTAGATACAATATGTGGCACAAAAATTCTATCATCTATTAGCGATTTATCAAAGATTTTGTGATATTACCTTATTAACACCAATAGTTTGGTTGATTCTTGAGGTATCTCTATAGCAGCATTTTAGAGCGAAGACATCCTAAATAATCACTTCAGTGGAATGCATTAATTAAAGACTGAATAATTGTTGACAGAGCTACAGAAAGTAATAGGATCATTGCATCATTCCTTAATTGCCCTTTTTGCTGTCTTTTTTCACTTTCTAACTGATTGACTGACTTATAGTACTCTTCTATATCATTAGTTGCCTTATCGAAACTTTGCTTACAATTTATACAGTTCGATACTTTTTGATTCCATACGTTAAAAAACTTTGAAATCAACAGTATATTAACTGGGTGCTTAAATGAACGCCAAGAATACGGTTTTATTTCTTTATCAAAAAGTACATCCAACAGATGGATAAGAAAATCATCCATTTGATTTAAGTCGAATTCATCAAATTGCCCTGTTTCTTCCATACGACGGTACTCATACTCGGATATACTTTCTTCATCTTCGACAAAATCTTCTTCTGGTGAACATGTCGCCCAATGATGCGCGTTAATTTCATCTTCACGGGAAAAAAGTTTATCAATCGGTACTAATACCTCACTTGAGCAATTAAAAAATATGTCAATTCTTTTCTTTAGTCTGACAAGCTCAAAATTAGCTATCGGTGGAGAAACAAATGCTGATTTATTTAAATAGAAAACTAGATCAGATCTTAATTCATTTATATAAAACTGCAATGAACGATAGTTTCTCTTGTCACGCTCTTTTTCCGTAACTAACGAAAATATACAACGCCTCAAACTGTTAATATCTGCATTTAATTCTATTTCAGAAGTTATTTGGGCATAATTTATCCATAAGTATTTCAAGGGAAAAAATCCTAACACAGTAAAAACGATAAAAACAGCAATAGAGAAGACCCAATTATCTATTCCCTGAATGAAGTTACCGAGAATAACAAATAATACAAGACCACCTATAAAGAGTATAATTGATAACAAAAGTCGATATATCGAATTTGTTACGATGTTCCAAAAATATTTTTCCTGTTCTTTTGAAATCTCAGTATACCTATTTTTGGACTTTTTGTTCTTTTTCTTACCCTTTTCTTTAGTCATTGATAAAATTAGTTAGAGCCTTTCTGTTTTAAGCTTTTAGTTTTTTAGTAATAATACAACACCAAATATAACAACAATAAGATACAACAACCCTTTATGAAACAAAGGAGATATGAAGATTAAAAATGTGGACACTGAATAGCTAAACATCAATTACCAATTATCCACAAACATAGCTGACAGATTGGATGTGGTGAGGTAAATTATGATTTAGCAGTTAAAGCTAACTAAAATATTATTTGCTACTATAGGTCATGAATTTATTTTCATAAATTTTTTTGCAATATATATGACTGGTTTAAAGTAAAATTTTTCGAATGTTTTTGCTGTGTTTTGGAGTTCTGTGCGTATTTGAATTTTTTGAGGGCAGCGTTTTTCGCATTGTCCGCATTTATTGCAAAGAGATGCCACTTGAGGTTTAGTTTTTAGCGATGTCTGCATTACATATTTTATGATTGCCGCCTTTTTTCCTTCAATTACAGTGTTGTTGTAGCATGAAAAGCATGTTGGTATATCAACACCTTGTGGACATGGCATGCAATAATTGCATCCTGTGCAGGGGACTTTTATGGTTTCTGTAAAAGCTTTTTTTGCTTTTTCAATTACCGCAAAATCACTCTCAGTAAAATCGCCTGTTTTGGCCGTTTTAGCAATCTCGATATTTTCTTTAAGCATTTCCATACTGTTCATACCTGATAAAACACAGGTAACTTCCTGTTGATCCCACAACCATCTAAACGACCATTCCGCAGGAGTCCTTTTAACATATGCATCCTCAAAAACTTTAGCTACAGCTTTTGGCAAATTATTTGCCAGTATACCCCCTCTTAATGGTTCCATAATCATTACAGGTATTCCCTTATTTGCCGCATGCTGCAAACCAGTTCTGCCTGCCTGATTATTTTCATCCAAATAGTTATACTGAATCATACAAAATTCCCATAAATAAGCATCACAAATTTTGACAAATTCATCCCTACCACCATGATATGAAAAACCAACATTTCTAATTTGACCAGCCGCTTTTTTCTCCACAAGCCATTTTTCAATACCTAAATCAACTAAACGATTCCACACACTAAGATCTGTAAGCATATGTATAAAATAATAATCAACATAATCTGTTTGAAGCCGTGTAAGCTCTTGAATGAAAATTTTATCCAAATCACCATACTTTTTAACCATGTACGGCGGAATTTTAGTTGCTAACTTAACATCATTACGCTTATCATTTCTATTTAAAATACGACCAAGAATAACCTCACTATTCTTGTACACAAAAGCGGTATCAAAATAATTTACACCATTTTCAATAGCATACAAAATAAGCTTCTCTGTTTCCAATTCATCTTTTGGAAACCTCATACATCCAAAACCAAGTATTGAAAGCTCATCACCGTTGACTTTATTTGTCCTATAATTCATAAATTGTAACCCTCCTACTAGACTATAAGCTTCTCTTAACTGCTACCCAAAAAATCTTCCAAAAAACACAGCGTAGTAGCTGCTTATGTTGTCTATTTATCCTTAGCTTGACCAACAATTTTTGGGACCAAACATACTTTTAGTTAGTTAGAACATGCCTCAGTAAGTTTTTAGCTAGTGGTGTGTAAAATTTATTGTGGTTAACTGTTTGAGATATGTAGTGATTTAACTGATAAAGAATGGAACATAATTGAGCCAGTATTTACTAAAGCAAAGAAGGCAGAAAATAAGTATGAGTAAAAATATGTTCCCTATTTTGCGGAGTTAAGGTTATGCATTGGATTAAGATACTTTGATTAAAACTGGTGTTTTTTTCTTTACCTAGACGCAAAGCGCTACTGAAAAGTGACACTGAGTACAAGGGGAGTGTTAATTGATATGACTGAGTCTCCACTTGAGCGGCCAAAAAGGGGCAAAGACACCATGTAGTGGCAAGAAAAAGTGGTGTACTATAAAGACGCAGGTTGTTGCGCTCTGAAAACAAAAAATTATATTTAATGTATGATAATATTTGCTATGTCATCTGATTTCGAGTCTTGGCGCAAGATTTTAAAAGACGAAACAAATAGACAGTTGCTTCTTTTATTAAACGAGAAAGGAGCTTTAACGTCTGAAGAACTTACAGACGCTCTTAATGTGACCCCTGGTTTGCTAGGTCATCATCTAAAGGTACTAAACGACTTAGTGAAGAAGACTGTTGATGACAAGTATGTACTCTCTGAGAAGGGCAAACAAGTCCATGCGTTATTAAATGATTTGCCTACAAGTGCTGGTGTGTCTCGTAGATGGAAAATTACATGGTTTATCTCTATTGTTATCAATATTGTGATTGCCTCCATTCTCGGATATATTTCTAATAGCCCCCGTCCTATCTTTATACTGATGTTGCTTGTTCTGTCTGGTTTAATACTTTCTTACGCTCTTAAGGTTAAACCAAAAAGTACTGGAAGGATCCTCTATATTACATTGGGTGCAGCGTTTATTGGGCTTTCATGGCTATTTATAATGAAAATTGTTAGAGACGAGTATTATTTTGCTAGGTTCCCACCTGGTTCTACAGGCGATAATATAATTTCGATACTGATTATTGTTGCTTGTTATGTTATAGGCGGACTTGTGGGTGAGTGGATTGGCAGAAAAATGCAATACAAATTGCCTCTTCTCGTGCCTTTTTAATTTTTGATTAAATCCTAAGTCAGGGAAGACTCACAACCAGTAATAAATCTTGAGCAGATTTGACACCAAGACTATCCAGACACCTACCTTAAGCTTACGCATAATGGCTTAATCTTTGATCCCATCCTCTTTAATCCTCCCTTTGTCTGCTAATCGTTAAATTCTGTGGGTCAAGTTAAGGTTTAGTCGCATAAGCATTGGTAGTCACATTGGCTGCATTCCCATGTGTTTTTTTTGGGGTTAAATTCAGCGTCATTGATTTTTTTAGTCATTTCTTGTATTTCCGCTTGAATATCCTCGATTGCTTGTTTTTCAGGGGTAAAAAAGACCTTCTCGTTAGACCGCAAAAACCATTCACCAACTTTTAATTGGCTCTCACTGCCGTACATATCCCTAACAGCAAGCGCGTAAACTAACAGTTGCATGTCTTTTTTAAGTTCATTTAACGAGGGCACAGTCTTGCTTGTTTTATAGTCTATAACCATAAAACCTGCCTCGTCTTTGTCAATGCGATCAATTCTACCTCTAATTCGTACATCACGAATTGCAGTCTCAAACCATCGTTCGATATCCCAAATCTCTGACTTACTCTTACTTTGTTCCTCTATGAAGACTTTCAAAATTTTCTTCGCTTCATCATAGTCTCTTTTCTCATCAATATCTGATTTGTAACCCTCTGGCTTCCAAAATTTGGTTAACAGTTTATCTGCAATAGTTTCATCTACATGTTGTCCTTCTTTTTGCATCTTTGTTAGTTGCTCTGCTATGTTATGTATTGTTGAGCCAAAATCATAATAGTACCTAGACTTTTCAGGAATTTTCATTACGTGACGATATTGGTATAGTCTAGGACATTTTTTATAACTAGTAAATTGAGATACGCTAAAAACGTGATCTACGGGTATGGTTAGCGGTTTTTTGTTTGATTGTTCTAGTACCGAGTAATCTGGTTCCTTAATTTTATTGATTATCTTGGTTTGTATGTCCAAGTTTTTATTATTCAATTTAGCAAAAAGGAACATGTTTTCTATAGCTTCAGTATATCGCTCCGTTGTTAGGTTTGCTATTACTTGCTGTAACAATTCTGTTTTTACCTGATTGTCTGCAGTAGTTGTTACTTGAATTGGTACTTCTTGGGAATCTATCTGTTGGAAGATAATATCTTCGTTTTGTTGGTAATTTATCTCTTGGAGAAATTTTGAGGGTTTAGAGTCTGTTTTATTTTCTCCATAACGTTTGACATAAGTTATAACTAGTTTTTCTTTTGCCCGTGTTATAGCTACATAAAATAGCCTTCGTTCCTCTTGGAGATGTAACTCTTTATCCTCATGCTCCGATTGAATTCCTTTTAGAAGCTCAGAGGGTATTGAAAATTTATCTCTTTGATAGGTTGTTGGTATTTTTCGTTCATTAACATCGGGGATAATAACGACGGGGTATTGCATGCCTTTTACGCTATGAATTGTTGATATAACCACAGTTTGCTTGCCAGTGTCTTCTTCTTCAATTTTAAAATTCGACGCAAGCGATAAGTAATCTGTAAAATCTTCAAGGTCATTATCTGGATATATATGGTTGAACTCTTCAACAAAATCATAGAATTGATTTAGTAACTGTATGTTACGAGTGTTTTTGAGTGATATCTCATATTTATAGAGCTCTTGTTCAAAGAGAACTTTGTGTAAAAGGTCAAGAGTGCATAGCCTTGTTTTATCTTTCATTATGTTTAATAGTGTTTGTTTAACTGTTAGAAACTTGATTTTATCAACATTTATCTTGCTTAAATGGTTAAATGTCTCATATAAGGAGAGATCGTTTTGTTTTGCATATTGAGTAAATCTACATATATCAACCTGGTTTATGTCATAGTTACGCCTGTTTAGAATTCTTATGATTTCAGCGTTATTTTTCAAAGGGTTACTAATTATTTTTAGGAAAGCTGTTATGTCTTTTATTATGGGTTCTTGGAAGAATCCTGTTTCTCCAACAAAGTTAAAGGGTAAGGCGTGTTTTCTAAAGGCTTTAATTATTGGCTCAGCGGTTGATTTTCGTCTGCAAAGTATCGCTATATCCTGAGGTGGATACTCTTTTAGGAGTTCTTTTGTTGTTTCAAGAATATAGTTTGCCTGTGAGGTATCATTTGGAGTTTCAACGATGGCTATTTTATCGCCTTCAGAGTTGTCTGTAAACATTTTCTTTATTGTTCTCTCAGGACTGTTTTTTATTAAAGAGCTGGCTACGGCTACAATTTTTTTGGTACTACGATAATTGTGCTCTAATGCTTTTTCTATAAAGTTTGGAAATATTTTTTTGAATTCTGCTATATTTGTGAGGTGAGCACCTCTAAACTTGTATATGCTCTGATCATCGTCTCCAACTACTGTAAGGTGGCCATGTTTTTTTGCAATTAAAGTGACTATTTGTAGTTGTATGTAGTTGGTGTCTTGGAATTCATCTACTATTATGTATTTGAATTTCTCTTGATATTTTTGTAAAATTAACGGCTTGCTTTTTAGTAGGTTGTATACTGTGCAGAGCATGTCTCCAAAGTCTAGCATGTTGTTTTGGAGTTTGTAGTCTTCATATGCTTGGTAAATTTTTAGCATATCTTTTAAATTATTTAGATAGTCTTGGGTTTCTTCATCTTCTGGTGGTGTTGGGGTTTTTTCATGTTTTTCTATGTATTGTTGTAAGTCTTTGGGGGTTACTGCTTCGTCTTTGCATCTAGATATGAATTTTTTCATTTCCTCAGCTAGAGTGTATGGTTCATGGTTGAATTCTAAGTGTTCAATTCCAAAATTGTTAATATTTTTTGTTAGATAGACTAACTGTGTTGTATCGGTAATAATTTTAAAGTTAGAGTTTAGCTTGGTGTTAAGTATGTTATCTTGTATAATTTGGTTGCAGAAAGAATGAAAAGTAGCTATGTTTAGATCCTCTGAATTCTTTAGCATTTCTGTTACTCTTACCTTTAATTCTTCTGCGGCTTTTTGATTAAACGTTAAAGCCAGTATATTCTCTGGCTTTAGACCGTTTTCAATTAAATAGGCTATTTTACTTGCTACAGTCATGGTTTTTCCTGAGCCGGCACCTGCTATTATCAAAAGTGGCTTTTCAACTTCTTTTACCGCTTCGACTTGCTGGGAATTCAAGTTGCTAAAAATGTTTGTAGCTGTTTTTTGTGATGAAGTGCTAGCTTGCTGCATGCATGAGTGATAAACTATTCTACTTTTAACTCTTCCCATAATTAAAAAAGAAGCTGGGTCCCAAAATTATTACACAGCCATTAACTTACGTATAGTCAATACTTTGCAGATTCTTTCTCCATGAGCAGGTTAGAGCGTTTAGTCAGATAGGATCATGTCGAGGCATAACTAAACCCCACTATTTTTTAATGTTTAATTTTATATTAGTTAGAGAAGAGGGGCAATATGAAAATATGAAAATGGGAAAAATGATAGCTTTTGTTGTTTTGATAATAATAGCACTCGCCGTTTCATTATGTATAATTAATATTTTTCAAAAGTCTTCACATGATACAGTAAGTAATGTTCCATCGTCATTTCCCACGAGTACAGTAAGTAATGTTCCATCGTCATTTCCCACGAGTACAGTAAGTAATGTTCCATCGTCATCTCCCCCGAATACGCCAAGCAATGCGCAACTAAATAATGCAGGATATCTTGAGTATAGCGGCAGTGAGTCTAAGCTGTTTTTGGTTTCAGCAAACGCTTCATATGGTGTATATTCAGCAAATGCGGCATGGTCGGGGGGTACATTTGATGGTAAGGACTGCTTTGTTATAACGGCCACTATTAGAAGTGATTACACTTTAGAGGAATTGCGGGAAGTTGGTATTTATCCAGGAGGTTATCATTCAGGAAGGGTGTACTTTGCTGTGAGCGTTGCACTTTATGATGGTGCTTCTCAAGTTTCAGCAAATGATGTATCAGGTGCTATAGTAGGTTCTATGTCGCCACCGTTAGGAGTCCCTCAATGGGATTTACGTTGTGGTGAAACTGATACAGTAGAAATATACCTGGCAACTAATAACAGAAGTATAGACAGCTACTCCATAAACCTTAGAATACTAGAATTATCAGGACTTCCTATTCCATAAAAAAGTATGTTTACAATACATTGACACCCCCACAGGACATGGCACACGACAATGAAAACACATAATCAAACCCATAGACTTCGTCGCCATCAAAAAATCTATTAACGTCTTTTGAGAGTTTTAGGTAAACAGTGTGTAGTCATTGAAAAGGCTAAAGTTGTTTGTATTAGTTGTGGTGTCTTTGTTATTGGTTGGATTAATAACCGTTGCAGGTTATTCTGTGTTTAACCAAAAGCCGTTCTATGTTGGTGTTACCTATTGTGGGGGTTCTGTTGAAGAGGCAAAAGAACTCATCGACAAAGTAAAGGATTATACGAATCTTTTTGTTCTGCAGTCTGGATCTTTGCATGACAATGCTACTGCTATGGAGGAGATAGGGGATTATGCTGTTGCTTCAAAAATGAGTTATGCTGTTTACGGTACTGTGAGTGATTTTGGTGGATTAAGCACTCAGGCGTTAAGTAGTTGGCTTATTGAAGCAAAAGAACGATGGGGTGCGCATTTCATTGGGGTATATTTCGGCGATGAACATGGAGGAAAAATGCTTGATAGAGACATTGATTTTGGAAATATGGCGTTTCAATCAGACGATGATACTATTTTTCACTATTTCCAAAATGACACTGTACGTGTTATGAAGAATGGTTATGGGGGCGAAATCAAAGTTTTTACAAATAGAGCAAACGTTGTATATCGACTGAATGGTGTAATTTATTTATCTATTCATGAGGGTTATGTTATTTATTATTATCCTGATGGAGCAATTACCGCATACAAACCTGATTGGGGAAGTGAAAGTATCAGTTACACGTCAGAAAATATTACACTGTTCCCTTTGCCCTTGCCGTCTTATGAGGAGCTTTTAAAGCAAAATCCTGTGCGTACTTATGATGATGCTGCGAGAGTTTTTGTGGATTGGAACAAGGGTTTTTTTGATGCTATAAACAAAGAACAGTTGGATAAGAAGGATGTTTCAGTTTTTACGGCTGATTATGGTCTTTACTGGTGGGATTACCAGAGTGGTTATGATTTGGTGCTTGCTGAGTTAGGTTGGAATAATTCTATTGTTCAAGAAATTGGTTTAGTGCGAGGGGCTGCAAATCTTCAAAATAAGCAATGGGGCACTATTATTACTTGGAAATACACTCAACCCCCATACCTTGCAGGTGGGCAGGAAATGTTTGAGCAAATGAAAACCTCCTATGAAACCGGTGCGCAATATGTAATAATTTTTAACTACTCCGAAGACCAATTAAACCCCAACATCTTGCAAGAAGAGCATTTCCAGGCGTTGGAGCGTTTTTGGAATGAGGTAGTTCAAAATCCCCTAATTGTTCATGGTCACATAAAGGCGGAGGCAGCGCTAGTTTTACCTAAAAATTATGGGTGGGGTATGCGAAATCCAACTGACAACGTATGGGGTATATGGCGTGAAGATGGTATTTCGCAAGAAATTTGGAGTCAGTTAGAAAGTAAAATAGATCAATATGGGTTAAAGTTAGACATAGTATTTGAAGACTCAAACTATCCAGTTACAGGAAAATACTCCAACATATACTACTGGAATCAAAAATAAAACAATTATAGGTAACCCAAAATGAACGGCGCTTTTTTGTTAATACCTTTCATGCTGATAAGGTTTGGTCTTTTATCCATTCTTAACAAAGAAGCGACAAGGCGCGCGGCCCATTTTCCTCCGATGATCGGAAAAGAAAAAGCAGCTTATTGGCTTTACCAGCTTTCCACTGTAGCGATTTTCGTGTACTTGTTTTTTCTCCAAATCGAAATAGAGCCCTCATGGTTATTTTATACTGGTTTGTTTATCTACACATTAGGAACAGTCGCCTGTACTATATCAATAATAAACTTTGCAAAGCCTTCTGAAAGCGGCATAAATCTTAACGGACTTTATCGTATATCCCGTAATCCTATGTACATGGCGTACCTGATATTCTTCTTAGGATGTGTGGTACTTACAAAATCGCCCATGTTGCTTGGGTTTGTATTGGTTTTTCAAGTTTCCACACATTGGATTATCCTTGCAGAAGAAAGATGGTGTATTAGCAATTTCGGAGAAAAATATCGTCAATACATGAAAAAAGTCAGACGATACATTTAACAATAGTTATTGGGGGAGTGCTGCTAATACATTTAAACAAATGCTAGCAGATCCGTAGTTAAAAGTGACAAAAATAATATTTTTTCCTGGTTTTATGACTAAATAGGTTGTTTTTGTGGCTTTTGCATGTATTGTGGTAACATTGTATTTTAATCAACCTGTGTTTATAAACTTGATATTAACTTAAATTAAACAATAGTTTATATGTTTTATTGGCTAATCCCTTATCTGGTAGAGATTTAGGAGATGCAATCGCAAAACAAAACAGTTTATCCATTTAGCGCTATTGTAAGTCAAGACAAAATGAAATTAGCTCTGATCCTAAATGTAATCAACCCAAAAATAGGCGGTGTCCTTCTTAGAGGCGAGAAAGGAACTGGAAAATCCTTAACTGTACGTGCTCTAGCTAATCTTTTACCTGAGGCTGAGGTTGTTACTAGCTGTCCTTTCCATTGTGATCCAAAAAATCCCCAAGACCTCTGTGACGCTTGCGCCTCAAAATACGTAAACAATGAAAAATTACCAACTGCCAAGCGTGCCATATCTGTAGTTGAGTTACCTGTAGGTGCTACAGAAGACCGCTTGGTAGGCACAATTGACATAGAGAAAGCTATTAAAACAGGCGAGAAACATTTCGACCCCGGAATCTTAGCTCAAGCTAACCGTAATCTTCTCTACATCGACGAAGTCAATTTACTAGATGATCACCTAGTTGATGTCCTGCTTGATGCTGCCGCAATGGGTGTAAACTTTGTTGAACGTGAGGGCGTTTCTTTTAGTCATCCATCTCAGTTTGTTTTAATTGGCACAATGAATCCTGAAGAGGGTGAGCTTAGACCTCAACTTTTAGACCGCTTTGCACTTTCAGTCGAAGTCAAAGGCATACCCTATAAGGAAGCCAGAGCTGAAATAATACGCCGCCGCATTGCTTTTGAAAGCAACCCCGCTTCCTTTGCTGCCTCCAACTTAGATGGCCAAGAAAACATACGACAAAAAATCATGTCTGCAACCACACTTTTACCCAAGGTAAAATTGCGCTCAGAACTACTTGATCTTATAACACAAATTTGTACCGATTTTGCAGTAGACGGTCATCGTGCAGACATAGCTATGTACAAAACAGCCTGTACTATTGCCGCTTACAATGGACGGATAGAAGTTACTGAAGAGGACATCAAAGAAGCAGCTGAGTTAGTACTTCCACATCGTCAACGTCGCCAACCCTTTGAAGAACCAAAAATGGAACAACAGCAAATTAATGAAAGCATCCAAAAATGGAACAACGACAAGCAAACTCAGCCACAAAATAACGACAATTCTCAAAATAACGATGAGCCAGATAAGCAGGAGGAACCTGCAGAAGAACAAGTTTTTCAAGCGGATGAACCCTATACTGTAAAACCCCTCTCTTCACCTGTTCTTGACGAAATTGAACGACATGGATCAGGTAGGCGCTCAAAAATAATCAGTGATTCTAAAAGAGGCCATTATGTAGCAAGCATGTTGCCTCGAGGCAAAGTTACTGATTTAGCTTTTGATGCAACTTTACGTGCAGCAGCTCCTTTCCAGAAACGTCGAAAAGAAGCTGCTATCAATCAACAAAATGCCCTTCTGATTGAAAGCTGTGATTTACGTGAAAAAGTCAGAGAAACAAAGATGGGTAATCTAATTATGTTCGTGGTTGACGCCAGCGGCTCCATGGCTGCAGAGGAGCGTATGAGCGCAACTAAGGGGGCTGTTCTTTCTCTTTTACTAGATGCTTATCAACGTAGAGACCGCGTGGGTATGGTGGTATTTCGTAAAAACTCAGCAGAACTTGTTCTACCTCCTACCAATAGCGTAGAGTTAGCACAAAAATACTTAGCCACTTTACCAACTGGTGGCCGTACACCGTTAGCTCATGGACTAAAACTCGGTTTAGACGCTGTTGAATCTTCTCTTCGAACAGACGATATTCCTCTACTGGTTCTAGTTTCAGATGGACGAGCAAACGTTAATCTCTACGGCGGAGACCCTGTTGAAGAAGCTAAAAAAGTTGCATGTAAAATTGCTTCTAAAGGTATACAATCCATTGCTATAGATACTGAAAACGGTTTTCTTACTTTTGGATTAGTCAAACAGATTTCTGAAACTATGGGCAGTAAATATTTACGTTTAGAAGAGCTACGCGCAGCCCCTATAGCCTCAGCTGTTAGAACACAACTGTTTCATGATCACTCTAATACACCTCTTAACAGCTAACTTGGAGACAAAAAGTTGAAAAAATTATCAGCTTTATGTTTGTCATACGCTGCAACTCAAACACTAACTAATCAAAGGTTTACGGAATTAACCTCGTCGGTAGGAATGTTTGAGTATTTATGACCACTACCACTACTACCACAACAACAGCTGATTTAAAGACCCTTTATGGTAAAGGTAAAAAGAGAAAACTCCTTGTAATTTTTGCTATATTTTTAGCGTTAATAGCTACTATATTGTTTTCACTTAGTTTTGGTGCTTCTTCTCCCCGGCTTGGTGAGGCCTTAACTGTTATATTTTCCAAAGCTTTTCCCTTTCTAAACATCGGTCCAGCGTCACCTCTTGCTGTGACGATAATTTGGACTATCCGATTGCCAAGAATTGTTATGGCCCTAATAGCTGGAGCTGGATTGGCTACTGCGGGTGCGACAATGCAGGGAATTTTACGAAATCCTCTTGTTTCCTCATATATCCTGGGTATTTCTTCAGCTGCAGGTTTTGGTGCTGCTTTAGCTATAGTCTTTGGAGTTAGCATTGCAACTTTAGCGGGTTATCTTGTAATTGGTAATGCTTTTGTTTTTTGTTTAATAGCTATGATAATAGTCTACTCTATTGCACGTATACGCGGAATGAGTTCTGAATCCGTAATTTTAGCAGGAGTAGCAGTTGGTTTTCTCTTCTCTGCGCTCCTTTCATTAATGCAATATATTGCTCCTGAGAAAAACGCTGTGAGCGCTATTGTTTTTTGGCTTATGGGCGGACTTTACACTGCGTCTTGGCATAACCTTTTGATTTGTTTTCCTATTGTCGCAGTTGCAATACTTCTTATGATGACTCAAGCTTGGAATATTAACGTCCTTAGCATGGGCGAAGAAGTAGCTACTAGTCTTGGGGTTAATTCCAAACGTGTTTTATCTATAAACATGATTTTAGAAACAGTTGCTACTGCAAGCATAATATCTTTCACGGGTATTATTGGTTTTGTAGATTTAATTGCCCCTCACATTTCTAGAATGCTAATTGGCAATGACCATAGATATCTAATACCCTGCAGCGCACTTATGGGCGCTCTTATGCTTCTTGCCGCAGACACCGTGGGCAGATTAATTATAATGCCCACAGAGCTTCCCGTTGGAATTGTAACATCATTACTTGGTGTTCCATTCTTCATTTATTTACTAATACGTAAAAGGAGGCAACATTTCAGTTGAAATTAACTGTAAACAATCTCTCATTTGGCTATGCAGGCGGTTCAATTCTAAAAAACGTTGATTTAAACGTTGGATTAGGCGAGTTAGTAGCCATTGTTGGACCTAACGGTTCAGGAAAAAGCACCTTACTCAAATGTATTAACCGCATCTTAAAAACAAAACCAAACAGCATACTAATAGATGGACAAGACACCAGTAAACTTACTATTAAGGAATTATCCAAACTAATGGGGTACGTCCCTCAAACATCCATAAGCGCTTTTCCTTTCACGGTATTTGACGTAGTAATGATGGGTAGAAAACCCTATGTTCATTGGAGTATAGGTGAGCGTGATAATGATATTGTTTTTCAAATGATGACACTTTTAGGTATAGATCATCTTGCTATGCGCCAATTCTCTGAACTTAGCGGTGGTGAACAACAAAAAGTCATCGTTGCCCGAGCACTTGCACAACAACCCCAAATTTTGTTACTAGATGAGCCTACAAGCTCTTTAGATATTAGACATCAACTTGAAATTCTCTGCATACTTAAGGGCCTTACTCAAAGTAAAGGACATGCTGTCATTGTATCTATACATGATTTGAATTTAGCCAGCCGCTTCTGTGATAAACTGTTTATGCTTAAACGAGGCTGCATTTACGCAATGGGCACACCTGAAGAGGTGTTAACAGCACAAAATATCGAGGCCGTTTATGGAATTAAGGCTGATGTTTCCACTTCAATTACAGGTAAACCAGTAGTTATGCCGTTAGTTAGTGATTTTAACGATTTCACTTCAAAAGTATCCTTCTTTTTCGAAGAAAAGGAGCTAAAAGCATGAGAACACTTAAAGTAGCTTTTGCAACAACCATTCCCGCAGACGCAATTCCTGCTATATCAGCGGTAAAAGCAATAAATGAAAAACTTCCCAATGCCGTTGAGTTATGCTTACGAGCTGGCGGTGACTTTAGAGATTTTGGTACTTTAGATGATTTTATCAATTTCTCTAAAAAATCCCACATAGTCATAGTACACTTAATGGGTGACTTACCTGAATTTGACAAATTAGCTGAAGCCCTAAAACCTACAAAAGTGCCCCTTATGGTTTCTGCACCATTCTTTGGAGGTAATGAACACACTAAATTCACAACAGTGCAAAGTGAGGATAAACAAAAAATCTTTTTCTACATTAATTACGGTGGCAAAAAGAATTTTGAAAACCTCTTTTATTACCTTGCAAACCGCTTCATAGGTACTGATTACACTTTTGAAGCTCCAACTAAACCTATATGGGAAGGTATCTATCATCCCAGCTTTGACTATGTTCCAACGTTAGAAAAATATGTGAAAAAGAAAATCAATACCAATAACTTAACTGTAGGTTTATGGTTCCATCAGAGTCAATGGCAGGGTGGTAACACAAGTTTCGTTGATGCGGTAATCCGCGAAATAGAGGCTCAAGGTGCCAATGTACTGCCAGTATTTTTTGGCGGATCAAAAAACCCAAAATTAGGCATGAACGGATTCGCTTGGGTAATTGACAACTATTTCTTAAAAGACGACAAACCACTTGTAGATGTTGTTATCAGCTTATTTTCCTTTTCACTCTCAACTTGCCTCTCTGGAGCCGATGCAACAGACACCCTAAAAAAACTCGGAGTCCCAATACTCAAAGCTATAACTACCAGCAACACCTTCGAGGAATGGCGTGATACCCTGCAGGGTTTAAGCGTTATGGATATTCCTGCTAGTGTCGCTATGCCTGAATTCGATGGAGCATTAATAACCGTACCCGTTGCCGCTATAGATTACAACCAAACTACTTCCTCAGCTGGCACACGGATAATAAAGTTTGAACCCATTGAGGAGAGAACTAAAAAAGTAGTTAGTTTAGCAATAAACTGGGGTAAACTACGACGACTACCTAACAACCAAAAGAAAGTAGCTATAATCTTCCATAACTACCCACCTAGAAATGATACTATTGGTCATGCCTTTGGGTTGGATTCTTCTGTTTCAGTGATGAACATCCTTCAAGGCCTAAAAAATCAGGACTATGCTTTGGATGAGTTGCCTGAGAGCAGTCAGAAACTTATGGATACTATTATTGCTGGGTTAACTAACGATCGCAGATGGGCTAGTGCACAGGAATTAAATGATCGCGCTCTAGATAAAGTCTCACTTGGACAGTATGATCGGTGGTTTGGTGAGTTGTCTTCTGATGTTGCTGTTAAGATGGAGGTTGATTGGGAGAGGCGTCCTGGGAAACTTTTTACCTATAATGATAAGTTTTTGGTTGCGGGTATACAAAATGGCAATGTTTTCATCGGTTTGCAACCTCCACGCGGTTATTTGGAGACTTCGGCGAGCATATATCATAGTCCGGATTTGTCTATGCCTCACCATTATTACGCTTATTATCGTTGGATCCGCGACATCTTTGGCGCCAACGTTATCATGCACATAGGTACTCACGGTTCATTAGAATGGTTACCTGGTAAATCTGTTGGTTTGTCTAAATCGTGCTCTCCTGACATAGCTATCTCTGATTTACCCAACATTTACCCCTATGTTATAACTAATCCTGGCGAAGGTACTCAAGCTAAACGTCGAAGCTACTGTTGCATAATAGAACACTTAGTGCCAGTTATGCATGATGCTGATTCTTATGAGGAGCTTGCAAAGTTGGAGGTTCAGCTTCAGGATTATTATCATGCTAAAACTGTTGATCCTGATAAATTGCCTGTTTTACGTAATTTAATTTGGGAAAATGTGGTTACAGCTAAGCTTGATAAAGACTTAATCATTACTCAGGATGCTGCTTTTGTTTCATTTGATGACTTTTTAGAGCAGCTGCATGCATACATTAATGAGTTATCGGATGCTCAAATCCGCGATGGTCTTCACATTTTAGGTGAAGCCCCCAAGGACCTGCGGCTAGATGAGTTTCTTGTTACTTTGACGCGTTTAGCTAATGGTGATGTACCTTCATTAAGGCAGTCAATTGCAGAGCTATTAGGTTTTGATTATGATGATCTTTTGGCTCATCGAGGTAAACTTGGTAGTGACGGCAAAACTAATGGTGATCATTTAAAAGAGGTTAGTGCGCTTTCGCTTGAGCTTATCCAAAAATACCACTTGGCTGATTTTAGCGAAGGAAAAATTGCTGCCTTAACAAAGAAAGTGTTAGGTTCAAGTAACCAAAACATAGATCATTGCCTTAGCTACATTAGCCGTTTTCTTGTTCCCGCTCTTGCATCAACAACTGATGAATTAACCTATACCCTCTCTGGATGTCAAGGCGGGTATGTGCCTCCCGGTCCCTCTGGCTCTATAACCCGCGGTATGGCTGATATTTTGCCAACTGGCAGAAATTTTTACTCCGTTGATCCTCGTGCTGTTCCAACAGCTGCCTCCTGGGAAGTCGGTGTTGCTCTAGCGGATGTGTTGCTTGAACGTTACCTAAAGGAAGAGGGCAAATATCCTGAGTCTGTTGGTATTGTTATTTGGGCAACCGATACTATGAAAACCAAAGGCGATGACATTGCTGAAATCCTTTATTTGATGGGTGTTAAACCTGTTTGGGAAAGATCCAATGGCAGAGTTATTGGTGTGGAGCCTATTCCTCTTGAGGTTCTCAAACGTCCCCGTATTGATGTTACTCTACGTATTAGTGGGTTATTTCGGGATACTTTTCCTGTTGTAGTTAATCTTCTTGATGCAGCTGTTGAGTTAGTCGCTGGGTTAAAAGAATCTCATGATCAAAACTTTATAGTTAAACATGTAGACACTGAGGTCGCCGAAGAAACCGGTAAAGGTGTAGATGCTGTAAAAGCACGCGAAGCGGCATGTTATAGAATTTTCGGAGATCAACCTGGTGCATACGGTTGCGGCGTAAGTGAAGTTATAGATTCCAAAAACTGGAAAGACCAAAACGACCTAAGTGATGTCTACATTAACTGGGGTAGTTATGCATATACCCGTAAAACCTATGGACTGCAGACACCTGAACAGTTTAAGCGGTGCCTAAAAAAAATTAATGTCACAGTCAAAAATCAGGACTCACGTGAATACGACATTTTAGACGGTGATGACTGGTATGACGCCCATGGCGGCATGATAAACGCAGTTAAAATTGTAGGCGGTAAAGCGCCTCGATCATACTGTGGCGATACCTCAGACCCTAACCGGGTAAAGGTTAGAAGTACTGCTGAGGAAACCTGTTACATTTTCCGCTCTAGACTTCTCAACCCAAAATACATCGAAGGTATGAAACGACACGGGTATCAGGGCGCCGCTGACTTATCTAGAAACGTGGATTTTGTTTTCGGTTGGGATGCCACCGTGGAGGTTGTTGAGGACTGGATGTATGAGGAATTAGCTAAGAAATATGTTTTTGATCAAACTATGCAGGAATGGCTCAAGGATGTAAATCCTTATGCATTACAGAATATGGTTGAGCGACTCTTGGAAGCCATTGACCGTGACATGTGGCAGGCTCCTGATGAACTGAAAAAAGAGCTACAGAAACTCTACCTAAGCATAGAAGGTCTGCTTGAAGACACTAATGAAAAAAAGTAAGTAACAAACAAAACTAATGGAGAAAAAAATAAAAAATGAGTAAACATGAAGTAACGCTTAAAGAAACCCCTATAAACCTTCAATTTAAAGAGGCAAACGCTCGAGTCGTTTACCACAAATATGAGGATGTACTGCTTAACTTGACCCTTGTCTCTTTTAATGAGCAACGCCAAGTTTTATCAACTATGGATGGATTGCAAAAAGTTAGCAATGTAGGAAACGTGTTTGTTCCAGATCCCTTGTCAACACGGCATATGACCCTGCATAGTTATGACAAATTTAAGAAACAGCTTCCTAAGTCTTTAGGTCTTAGTCATAAAGACTTTATTTTTCTAAGCACCGGCGTAAACATGGAGTGCATGGCGGTATGTGAAAAAACTTTTGGTGATTTCCACATTTGTTGCATTGCAACAGGTGGTGCACGTGATAATGCTCTACGCATGGGCGTAGATGCTGGCAACTGGATTGAAAACCAAACTCAGATGAAATTGACCTCAGGTACCATAAATATCATATTATTAACTAATGTTACTTTGTCTTGTGGTGCTATGGCTAGGGCTATTATGACTGCTACTGAGGCTAAGTCTGTTGCGTTGCAGGATCTTGG
>JGI24705J35276_12238364_pt1 | contig 20026 bp, 16 predicted proteins | sample TergutNt197P4_FD_35276 | JGI IMG/M metagenome (IMG submission 35276) | reverse complement strand
GGTCGCGCCCGCCAATGGCGACTGCGCCGCCGGTGGCGCGCATCACCTCCTCGCGAAACGGCTCGGACAAATGCCCAATGCCGAGATTGGCCAAGGCTGCGTAGCCAAGAGCCATCGCCGCGGGTGCGAGCTGATACTTTTCGAAGCGGGGAACTGGCATAAGATAGCCAAGCTTCGTCAAGGTATAGGTCAGCCGTGATACAGTGGGCTTGGGCAGATTCGTGCGAGCCGCGATCTCCTGGTTGCCAAGAAGTCCGTCTCTGGGCTGGAATGCACGTAAAACGTCCAATCCACGGGAAAGAGCGACAATGAATTTGCGGTCCGTTGCTGGTTTCTTTCCTGTATGCTTCATCCCGGATCTGCTTCATGCGCGGGGGTCGTTGACAAGGCTCGTGCTTCAAAATAACCCTTCCGTCAAGATGCGGAATTAAATTCCGCAGTGCGAAATTCATCAAAAGTTAAGTCCTGCCAAAGGAGTAAGCCGTGAGCGAAGAGGTCAAGCTTGAACGTCATGATGAAATCGGCATCGTCACGGTCAACTACCCGCCTGTGAACGCGCTCGGTGCCGCTGTGCGCGGCGGCATCGCGGAATGTGTCAAACAGGCGATTGCGGATCCAGCCGTCAAAGCGATCGTGCTGACCTGTGCGGGCCGGACTTTTATTGCAGGGGCCGATATCAGGGAATTCGGCAAGCCGCCGCAGCCGCCCAGCCTGCAAGAGGTGCTGGTGGAGTTGGAGAATTCGCCGAAGCCGATCGTGGCGGCGATCCACGGCACCGCGCTGGGTGGCGGTCTCGAAGTTGCTCTGGCCTGCAATTTTCGCGTGGCCGTGAAAGAAGCGAAGCTTGGCCTGCCCGAAGTGAAGCTGGGGCTTCTGCCCGGCGCCGGCGGCACGCAGCGCTTGCCGCGCGCGGTGGGACCGGAGCTTGCCGTCAAGATGATCGTTGGCGGCGATCCAATCGGTGCGGCTGACGCGTTGAAGAATGGGCTGATCGACGAAATCGTCGAAGGGCCGGCTTCGGGTGCGGAAGTCTTTGCCCGCAAGGTGCTCGCTGAAAAGCGCCCTCTGCGAAAGCTGCGCGACGACGACTCCAAGCTTGCCGCGGCCAAGGCCGACCGCTCGATCTTCACCAAGGCGGTGGCGGCCATGACCAAGAAATCACGTGGCCTGGAAGCGCCGTTCGCCGCGGCCGATGCCGTGGGCGCGGCGATCGACCTGCCATTTGACGAAGGTCTGAAGATAGAGCGCGACGCCTTCATCAAGCTCGTCAACGGCGACCAGTCGAAGGCGCAGCGCCACGCCTTCTTCGCCGAGCGCGAAGCCGCCAAGGTCGCGGGCGTGCCGGCGGGCACCAAGCCGCGTCCCGTCGAGCGCGTCGCCATCATCGGTGCTGGCACCATGGGCGGCGGCATCGCGATGTCCTTTGCCAATGCCGGCGTCCCCGTCACTTTGATCGAAACCGGCGAGGAACAGCTCAAGCGCGGCATGGGCATTATGCAGAAGAACTGGGAGGCGACGGCCGCGCGCGGCGGCATCCCGGCGGATGCGCCCGCCAAGCGTATGGCGCTGATTAATGGTGTCGTCGGTCTGGAGAATGTCGGGGATGCCGACCTCGTGATTGAGGCCGTGTTCGAGACCATGGCGATAAAGAGGGAGGTGTTCGGCAAGCTCGATCAATATGCCAAGCCGGGCGCAGTGCTTGCCTCCAACACGTCCTATCTGAACATCGATGACATTGCCAAAGAGACCAAGCGTCCGCAGGACATCCTGGGCATGCACTTCTTCTCGCCTGCCAATGTCATGAAGCTTTGCGAGGTCGTGCGGGGCGCGAAGACTGCGCCGGATGCGCTCATGACCGCTGTCAACATCGCGCGCAAAATCGCGAAGGTGCCCGTTGTGGCCGGCGTCTGCGACGGCTTCATCGGCAACCGCATGCTGGCCCAGCGTAGCAAACAGTCCGAGAAGCTGTTGTTCGAGGGGGCTCTGCCGCAGCAGGTCGACGCCGTGGTGACGAAATTCGGCATGCCGATGGGACCGTTCGCGATGGGCGACCTCGCCGGTCTCGACATCGGCTGGCGCTCACGCAAGGACCGCGGCATCAAGTCGGAGATCGCGGACGCGCTCTGCGAGGCTGGCCGCTTCGGCCAGAAGACGGGCAAGGGCTATTACAAGTATGAAGCGGGCTCCCGCGCGCCGCTGCCGGACCCGGAGGTCGAGAAGCTGATCGACGAGACCCTGCAGCGCCTCGGCCGCACGCGCCGCCCGGTCTCCGACGAGGAGATCCTGGAGCGCATGATGTATCCGATGATCAACGAGGGTGCGCGGATCCTGGAAGAGGGTATCGCGGCGCGGCCATCCGACATCGACGTGGTCTGGCTCTACGGGTATGGCTGGCCGATCTATCGCGGCGGCCCGATGTACTGGGCTGACACCGTGGGCCTCAAGCACATCGCCGATCGCCTCGCGGTCTATGCCAAAGAGACCAATGACCCGAGCCTCGAACCTGCCACGCTGCTGAGCAGGCTTGCGGCCGAAGGCAAGACCTTCGCGTCGCTCGCGTCGAAAGCGTGATGGCGACAACGGGCATGCTCTGTCCGTTCCCTCCCGTTTGCAGGTCGCGACGACCTTCGCTCGCGCTGGGAGGGCCAGGGAGGGGATAGGTCTCGGCGGTGCCGGGGCGCCAAATCCCTTCCCAACAAGGAGGAAAACGCGCGCTTTGCACGGGGCACACCGTTATGACCTATCCTGGCGAGGAGTTTTACCCCGAAGGCGTGCACTGGGACGATACGATCGTCCAGGGCACGCTGCCTGACCTGCTCACAGAGGCGGTCAGTAACTTTGGCCCGCGCAACGCGCTGGAGTTTCGCGAGCGGCCAATCAGCTACAGCGAACTGGGAGCGATGGTGGAGGTTGCCGCCGCCGCTTTCCTGCGATCCGGTTACGGCAAGAGTACCTCTGTTGCGCTGTTCCTCGGCAACACCCCTGACCATCCCGTCAATTTCTTCGGTGCGCTGAAGGCAGGCGCGCGCATTGCGCACCTCTCGCCGCTCGACGGTGAGATTGCGCTTTCCCATAAGCTTACCGACTCCGGCTCGCGGGTGCTTGTTACCAGCAACCTGGCCGCGCTGTTGCCGACCGCGCTGAAATTTCTCGAACGCGGCCTGATCGACCGCCTGATCGTCTGCGAGGACGATCATTGGGGCAAGGTCGGCACAAAGCAGACGCCCATCCCTGCCCATCCCGCGATCGTGACCTTCACGGCGTTCATCGACGGCGCCACCAAGCCTGCGCGATGGCCCTCGGTTGCGGTGGATGAGGTTGCGCTGCTGCAATATACCGGCGGCACCACCGGCCTGCCGAAGGGCGCGATGCTGACCCACGGCAATCTCACCTCAGCGGTTTCGATCTTCAACATCTGGCGTGCCGCGACACGCGCCAGCGACGACGACGCGATCGAGCGCGTGATCTGCGTGCTGCCGCTGTTCCACATCTACGCGCTCACCGTGGTGCTGCTGGCCTCGCTCCGTCGCGGCAATCTGGTTTCGATTCATCAGCGCTTCGACGTCGACGCCGTGATGCGTGACATCGAGGTCAAGCGCGCGACTTATTTCGCGGCCGTGCCGACGATGTGGATCGCGATCACATCGCTTCCCGAGCTCGACAAGCGCGACTTCTCATCGCTGGTGTGGATCAACTCGGGCGGCGCGCCGCTGCCGATGGAAGTCGCAAGGTTCTTCGAGCGCAAGGTCGGCATGAATCTCAAGAGCGGTTGGGGCATGACCGAGACCTGCTCGGCCGGCACCAGCCATTCGCAGGCAGAGCCGGACAAGCCGGGCTCGATCGGATTGAGGCTGCCCGGCGTCGATCTTGATATCGTCTCGCTGGATGATCCGAAGAAGGTGCTTGCGGTCGACGAAGTCGGCGAACTCCGCATCAAGGGGCCGAACATCACCAAGGGCTATTGGAACAAGCCTGAGGAGACTGCGAAATCATTTGTCGATGGCCGCTTCCTGACCGGCGACATCGGCTACATGGACAAAGACGGATTTTTCTTTCTGGTCGACCGCAAGAAGGACATGATCATCTCCGGCGGTTTCAACGTCTATCCGCAGATGATCGAGCAGGCGATCTATATGCACCCGGGCGTGTATGAGGTGATCGTGATCGGCGTCCCCGACGAATATCGGGGCGAAGCGGCAAAGGCTTTCATCAAGCTCAAGTCTGGCGCAGAGGCGTTCTCAATCGAAGAGTTGCGCGTGTTTCTCGCCGGCAAGATCGGCAAGCACGAGCTGCCGGCTGCAGTCGAGTTCGTTGATGAACTGCCACGCTCGCCGGTCGGCAAGCTATCGCGCCACGAATTGCGCCAGCGCCGCGGGCCATAACCAACGTCATAAATCTTGCTCACAGGAGTATCCAAATGGATCTTGCATTTACGAAGGAAGAGCAGGCGTTTCGCGAGGAAATACGGCAGTTCCTCCGCGACAACCTGCCAGCGGAGACGCGGCGCAAGATGGTCGAAGGCCGCCACCCCTCCAAGGACGAGATGGTGACCTGGTGGCGCATTCTCAACAAGAAAGGATGGGGCGTCAGCCACTGGCCGACGGCATATGGCGGCACGGGCTGGACGGCCGTGCAGGATTACATCTTCAACGAGGAACTGCAGTCCTATCCGGCGCCGTCACCGCTTCCCTTCGGCGTCAGCATGGTTGGTCCGGTCATCTACACCTTCGGCAATGAAGAACAGAAGAAGAAGTATCTGCCGCGCATCGCCAATGTCGACGACTGGTGGTGCCAGGGCTTCTCGGAGCCGGGTTCGGGTTCTGACCTCGCGTCGCTGAAGACCAAGGCCGAGCGCAAGGGCGACAAGTGGATCATCAACGGTCAGAAGACCTGGACCACGCTCGCCCAGTACGCCGACATGATCTTCTGCCTCTGTCGCACCGATCCTTCTGCGAAGAAGCAGATGGGCATCTCCTTCATTGTGTTCAGCATGAAGTCGAAGGGCGTGACGGTGCGGCCGATCCAGACCATCGACGGCGGTGTCGAGGTCAACGAAGTGTTCTTTGACGACGTCGAGGTGCCCTATGAGAATCTGATCGGCGAGGAGAACAAGGGCTGGGACTACGCAAAGTTTCTGCTCGGCAATGAGCGCACGGGCATCGCGCGGGTCGGCGCCTCCAAGGAGCGTCTCCGCCGCGTCAAGGAACTCGCCGCAAGTGTCGAGTCCGGCGGCCGTCCGGTGATTCAGGACCCCGCCTTCCGCGAAAAGCTGGCTGCCTGCGAGATCGAGCTGAAGGCGCTGGAGCTGACTCAGCTCCGGGTCGTCGCGGACGAAGGCAGGCACGGCAAGGGCAAGCCAAATCCGGCGTCGTCAGTGCTGAAGATCAAGGGCTCGGAGATCCAGCAGACCACGACCGAGCTGCTCATGGAAGTGATCGGCCCGTTCGCGGCGCCTTATGACATCCATGGCGACGGCGGTTCGAACGAAGCCATGGATTGGACCGCGCAGATCGCGCCGAGCTATTTCAACTACCGCAAGGTCTCGATCTACGGCGGTTCCAACGAAATCCAGCGCAACATCATCGCCAAGGCAGTGTTGGGGTTGTGACTTCTCCCTCGCCCTGCTCTTGCGGGGAGAGGGTTGGGGTGAGGGGCTTCTCTCCGCGCAGAGATAGTCAAGAGGTCCGCACTCCTTCACCGAGGACTTACTACTTGAGGATACAGAGATGGATTTTGATTTGTCCGAGGAGCAACGGCTTCTCAAGGAAAGCATCGACGGCCTGCTGACCGATTCCTATGATTTCGAGCAGCGCAGGAAATACATGAGCGAGAAGGGCGGCTGGAGCAGAGCCGTCTGGGGCAGGCTTGCCGAGCAGGGGCTGCTTGGCCTGCCGTTTGCGGAGGCCGATGGCGGCTTCGGCGGCGGCGGCGTCGAGACCATGATCGTGATGGAAGCGCTGGGCCGTGCGCTGGTGGTTGAGCCCTATCTTGCAACGGTCGTGATCGGCGGCGGCTTCTTGCGCCATGGCGGCTCGGATGCGCAGAAGGCAGCGCACGTGCCCGGCATCATCGACGGCAGCAAGACCTTTGCCTTCGCGCAGTTAGAGAAGAACTCGCGCTATGATCTCTTCGACGTCACCACGACCGCGAAGAAGAAGGGCGATGGCTGGATCATCGACGGCGAGAAGTTCGTCGTGCTGAACGGCGAAAACGCCGACACGCTGATCGTCACCGCGCGCACCAACGGCGAGCGGCGCGACAAAAGCGGCATCGGCGTCTTCCTGGTGCCGGGCAACGCCAGGGGGATCGCGAGGAAGTGCTACCCGACGCAGGACGGGCTGCACGCCGCCGATATCACCTTCACCGGCGTTGAGGTCGACGGGAGTGCTGCGATCGGCAATCCCGAGGACAGTCTGGCACTGATCGAACGCGTGGTTGACGATGCCCGCGTCGCGCTGTGCGCGGAGGCGGTCGGGGCGATGGATGAAACGCTCAAGACCACCGTGGAGTATATCAAGACGCGCAAGCAGTTCGGCGTGGCGATCGGCTCGTTCCAGAGCCTGCAGCATCGCGCCTCGGACATGTTCGTCGCCGCCGAGCAGGCGCGCTCGATGTCGATGTTCGCAACCATGGCGAACGATGTCGAAGACGCCAAAGAGCGCGCCAACGCAATCGCGGCAGCCAAGGTGCAGATCGGCAAGTCGCTGAAGTTCGTCGGCCAGCAGTCGATCCAGTTGCATGGCGGCATCGGCATGACCATGGAGGCGAAGATCGGCCATTACTTCAAGCGGCTGACCATGATCGAAAACACATTTGGCGACACGGATTATAACCAGCGCCGCGTCGCGGACGGAGGCGGGCTGATCTGATCTCCGTGAGGCGGCAATGCCGACCAAGCGCGCTCCCTCCCCCTTGTGGGGAGGGAACCGAAAGCGCGTGCTATTCGGAAGCCAGCTGCGCACTCTTCCGGATCATTGCTCTAGCAACTTGTGATATGGAAGGCTCCCAACGAATTAACGCGGCCATCTTTGAGACGCAGCATCAGCGTGTTGGTCAGGTCAAAACCGCCCTCGCACTTTCCCGGCACTTTGCCTTCAAAACCATAGACCCGCCAGGCATCTTTCTGAAACGAGGCGGCGCCAAGCTTCTCAACTGCAGCGCCTTCCGGCGTGTCCAGCCACAGCTGGTTATCGAGTGACAACGGCTTCAGATTGTCCGGCAACGCTGGGCAATCGGCAGTTGCGCTTCCATTTGGCAAGAGTTCTGCCTTGACTTCGGTTACATACTCACCGCCACCCATTTCACCGGAAATGATCCATACTCTCTCAACCCGTGTCGCCGACAGGTTCGTATAGCAGAGCCAAGTAATATGCTCGGAGGCATCACCTTGGCTCCAAATCTTACCGGCTGACGCCGCACGAAGAACGTCATCAAGCTTTGTTTCTTCAAATCGAACTTGGAACGTTCCCATCAGAAGACTCGTCGCCGGTTTCTGCTTCAGGGTGGCTTTCCAAGTTGTTTCGTCAGACGATGAATCAGACGGAAAAACCGGAGGCGGTGTTTGCGCAAATGAGCTGTGCGATGCGGCGAACAGGGTGCCAAGCAGAAGCGCGTAAAACCAAAAGTGTTTCATTGCGATGAGGTGTCCAGGGAAATACAGAGATGAAGAGCGCTGCGTTGCCTGCCTTGAGATGCCAGGCTCTGCGGTGTGTTGGCGATGTAGTTGGGCGGTTTTGAGACTAGAATTGGAATGACATAAAAAGCCCCGGCGAACGGCCAGGGCTTCAAACCGATTACCTCGAAAGGGATCAATCAGTACCGGGCTACGACCGGGCCACCAAACTTGTAGTTCAAGCGGACCAAGCCCATGTCGATGTCCTGTCGGCCAGCACGTTGGGGCGCCACAGCACCACCATACTCCGAACTCACCGTCATATCGAAATTTTTCCGGTCCAGAAAGATGTGATCATATTCAACGCCGACTGACCAGTTCGAAGCAAACCCGATCTCAAGACCAGTACCGACTGTCCCGCCCCAGTGAGCTACATCCGCAGAGGCTAAGCGATTGCCCTTGGCACAATAAATGCCGTTATTAATGCAATCGGTGTTATACTTGTTGTCTACGACAGCGGCACCGCCCTTAAGGTAGAGCAGAACATTGTTCCAGGAGTAGCCCACATGACCTGTCAACAACGCAAATGACTCGATATGAACAATGTTGCTGCCAGGAGAAGTGCCACCTCCTTGCCAACCCGAAAGGGTGACTGATCTTCTGCCAGAAAAGTCAGCCCAATTGCCTTGCCCCTCAAGGCCAAACACCCAGTTCGACGTCTGCCAGCGATATCCGATCTGTCCGCCGACGGTTCCACCAGTCGCGCTTAAACCACTACCAGAGAAATGGTCCCGACCACCACCTCCGTTGATACCGACGTAGAAACCGCTCCAATCATACATCGCAACCATCGGCGGCTGCGCCTTGTAAACCGGCGCGTTGACATCGGCAGCCACTGCAGGGGCGGCAATACCAAGAGCCACAAGGCTCGCGGTGATAAGCAATAGATTCTCTTTCATTGAATTCAGCCTGTTTTTCCGAGACTCCCCAAGGCCCCCTGCATCTTTGTACCGGAAATGGGAAAAGTGCCGTAACCTCAGCAAATCGTTAGCAACGAAGTTCATCTCCACTTGAAGGCTCGTGAGATCTGACGCCCGCAAACCGAAGTTGCGATCACCCTATCCGACGGTCTTGTCCGATGCAGTCGGCTGCCCACCTTTCGCAAAGGAGGCCTCCAAATTTTTTGGAACCCCCCTCGCACGACACCGGCTTGACGTTGCAGCCCGTTGCCAGAGTCATTTCGAAGAGAAAATGGATATGAGATTTTGTCGCGATAACGATTATGGTACCGATCTGGCGAGGCTGGCCTTTCCTTTGGCGTGACAGCCTCCCGCAACACGGCAAGCTCAGAGGCCCCCCAATGTCCTTCGTGCTGGCGATCGATCAGGGCACCACGTCTTCGCGTGCGATTGTTTTTCGCGACGACATTTCCATCGCGGCCAGTGCGCAGGCCGAATTCGCGCAGCATTTTCCTGCCTCGGGCTGGGTCGAGCATGAGCCGGAGGACATCTGGGCCTCGACCGTCTCGGTCTGCCGTGATGCGCTTGCGAAGGCGCACCTCGTGGCGAAGGACATCGCTGCGATCGGCATCACCAACCAGCGCGAGACGACGGTGGTGTGGGACCGCGCCACAGGGCAGGCGGTTCACCGCGCCATCGTCTGGCAGGATCGCCGCACCGCGGATATCTGCGCGAGGCTCAAGGCCGAAGGCCACGAGCCGCTGATCACAGGGAAAACCGGGCTGATCATCGACCCCTATTTCTCCGGCACCAAGGTCGCCTGGATTCTCGATCAGGTCCCCGGCACCCGCGCGCGTGCCGAACGTGGCGAGCTTTTGTTCGGCACCATCGATTGCTATCTGCTGTGGCGGCTGACCGGCGGCAAGGTGCATGCGACGGATGCCACCAACGCCTCGCGCACGCTGCTGTTCAACATCCACGAAGGCGCGTGGGACGATGAACTCCTCGACATCCTGCGTGTGCCGCGTGTGATGCTGCCGGAGGTGAAGGACTCCTCCGCGCGCTTTGGCGAGAGCGTGCCGGATCTGTTCGGCGGCGGAATCGCGATCGCCGGCATCGCCGGCGACCAGCAGGCCGCGACCATCGGACAGGCCTGCTTCCGGCCCGGCATGATCAAGTCGACCTATGGCACCGGCTGCTTTGCGCTGCTCAACACCGGCGCGACGCCGGTGGCCTCCCACAACAAGCTGCTCACCACCATCGCCTATCAGCTCGCAGGAAAACGCACCTACGCGCTGGAAGGCTCGATCTTCGTCGCGGGCTCGGCGGTGCAGTGGCTGCGCGATGGTCTCGGCGTCATCAAGCACGCGGCCGAGACCGGCCCGCTCGCTGATCAATCCGATTCCACGCAGAGCGTCTATCTCGTGCCCGCCTTCGTCGGCATGGGCGCGCCCTATTGGAATCCGCGCGTGCGTGGCGCGCTGTTCGGCCTGACGCGCAACACCGGCCCAGCCGAGCTTGCGCACGCCGCACTCGAAAGCGTCTGCTACCAGACTTTCGACCTCTGGGCCGCGATGCGCGCCGACTGGCCGGAGTCCGAATCCGCCAATGTCGTGCTGCGCGTCGATGGCGGCATGACAGCATCCGACTGGACCATGCAGCGCCTCGCCGATCTCCTCGACGCGCCGGTTGATCGTCCCATGATCCAGGAGACCACGGCGTTAGGGGCCGCCTATCTCGCCGGCCTTGCCGCCGGCGTCTATCCCGAGCCGGAAAAATTCGCCGACAACTGGCGCCTCGAACGCCGCTTCAAGCCAGCGATGAGCGCGGCCACACGGGAGCGGAAGCTTGCGGGATGGGCGAAGGCGGTGAAGGGGGTGCTGGCGAGTGACGAGGGGGAGTGAGAGGAAAATATTTGTTCGTGTTTCGATCGGTGCCGCACATTATGCTGGAGCGCACGAATCACTTCGTGATGCGGGTGAATCCATGGATTTGATAGTAAAGATTCTTGGCGTAGTTGGTGGATTTACTGGCGTTGCCTCGTTCGCTTGGCGTTTGTGGGATGCGTAGAGGGCCTTTCTTCGTATGGAGGTGACAGCGGAGGCGATGCGGGGGCCTCGGGTTAAAATCAAAACAGCGATCGAGAATAGCAATATAACCCGCCGAAAGATCGATGCCGCATTCTTGGTAATTGGCCCAGGGGATGAGAGCGTTGATGCCACAGCAAACCATCTCCTCTCTAAGTGGGGGAGGAAGTGCGATGAAACGCTCAACAACATGGTTCGGGAAATTCCATCCATAATCAAAGCAAATCCGGAGAAGATTGTTGATGGATGCAGGATGATAATCCCTCTCGCGTACTACTATGACGAAAATGCCCACGTGGCCGATGAAAATCTATCTTACGAATATGTTGTTCCACTCGAAGAATTTCCAGAGGGTATCTATTCGGTGAGATTCTATCTGGACGCGCCCCCACGACTGTATCGTTCAGTGCACGCAGCTTTCGAAGTATATCGCGAATCCGTTTCAATTGGATCGGATCGAGCTATAAGGCCAGTCAGCGCGTAGGGTCGGCTCTTTGCGAAACCCATCGTTTGCGTGAACCGGATTTGATGGGTATCGCTTCGCTCCACCCATCCCACAATCATTTTGCGATAAACGCGAAGCGTTTACGCGGCCGCTCTTGGGGCATTCTCAAAACACCTCCTGCTTCGCCCGTGATAGCAAAAAGCCGTGCTGCATGGCGTTGACGCATTTCAGGCCGGCTTGTTCAGAGCGGCATTTGAAGCCGTTGCGTTGCCAGAGCTCGCCATAGGCGAGCACAGGGAGCGACTGGTCCATCGTGGTATCGCCGGCGCAGATGCGCCCTGCACGGCCTTTCGCACTCATCTGGAAGGCGTTGCCGTATTCAAGGTCACAATCGGCGGGCCGGGGCGGGTAGACGTCGATCTTGGCAACGTCACAGCGCAGCACGCTTTCTTGGGTGTCCAATTGGCAGGAGATGTTTTTTGAGGGCGTCACGAAGCCAACGAAGCGCTCCTGCGCACCGGCGGAAGCTGTTGCGAGAGGCAGAGTGAGAAGACAAAGCAGCAAATATCGCATGAGGGCACCCCAGTCCGAACCCGAGGCCCGGACCTGATCCGGGCATCTGTTCATAACCCAATCATGCCCTCTCAGGAAGGATTGCCGGGTCAAATCCGGTCGTCAGAGGGCTGCCAAGGTAGAGCGTCTCCAATCAGATTGGATCTTGTGACGCCCCTAATGTCGCCGTCATTGCCGGGCTTGACCCAGCAATCCATCAATTCAGAAAAATCTCGGACAACCGCACTGGAGGCAATTCTTGGCGACGAATCTCTTGTCGCCCGCGCGGACGATGGATTGCCGGGTCAAGCCCGGCAATGACGATGGAGCGCGTAGATTCTATGGGGTGGCGGGTGGTTCAAGCGGCAGGATTGGCAGTTTCGACAACCATCTGACCCGGAGGATCAAGATGCGTAAGCTCGATCCGATTGACACACCTCACGGTTGATAGACGCCGGTCAGAGTCAAATCCCTCCCAAGCGTATTGGAGCGCTGATCGGAGCCTGCCAGTGTTGGGGGTGCGGAGTTGTTGTTGATCTTCCTCCCAAGCGCATTGGAGCGCTGATCGGAGTCTGCCAGTGTTGGGGTTGCGGAGTTGTTCTTGATCTTCATCCCAAGCGTATTGGAGCGTTGGTCGGAGCCTGCCAGTGTTCGGGTTGCGGAGTTGTTCTTGATCTTCTTCCCAAGTGTATTGGAGCGCTGATCGGTGCCTGCCAGTGCTGGGGTTGCAGAGTTGTTCTCGATCTTCCCCCCAGACGGATCGGTGCCCGCCAGTGCTGGGGTTGCAGAGTTGTTCTCGATCTTCCCCCCAGACGGATCGGTGCCTCCCGCCAGCGCTGGAGTTGCAGAGTTGTTCTCAATCTTCCCCCCAGACGGATCGGTGCCTCCTGCCAGTGCTGGGGCTGCGGAGTTGTTCTCGATCTTCTCCCCAGACGGATCGGAGCCTGCCAGTGCTGGGGTTGCGGAGTTGTTCTCGATCTTCTCCCCAGACGGATCGGAGCCTGCCGGTGCCGGGGTTGCGGAGTTATTCTCGATCTTCTTCCCAGACGGATCGGAGCCTGCCAGTACTGGGGTTGCGGAGTTGTTCCTGATCTCCTGCTTCACCCGCGACAGCGTAAACCCATCCTGCATGGCGTTGAGGCATGTCAGGGCGGCTTGTTCAGAGCGGCATTTGAAGTCGGCGCGTTGCCAGATCTCGCCATAGGCGAGCACAGGGAGCGACGGGTTCATCGTGGTATCGCCAGCGCAGATGCGCCGTGCACCGTCTTTCGCACTCACCTGGAAGGCATTGCCGTATTCGAGGTCACAATCGGCGGGCCGGGGCGGGTAGACGTCGATCTTGGCAACGTCACAGCGCAGCATGTTTTCTTTGGTGTCCAACTGGCAGGAGATGTTCTTTGAGGGCGTCACGAAGCCAACGAAACGTTCCTGCGCATCGGCGGAAGCTGTTGCGAGAGGTGAAATGAGAAGACAAAGCAGCAAATATCGCATGAGGACCCCCAGTCCAAATCTGGCGCCTGGACTTGATCCCGGCATCTATCTGCCGAGTCACTAAATCGTCATCAGCCCAGTGTCACTCCCCTGAACGCGGGATTGCCGCGCCGGATTCGTTGCGATAAGCGTGCAGGGTATATTTGAGGTCGAATACCGAGGTCACCTGAATACTGAATATGTTTCCGAATTCCGGCGCGATGCGACGGACCAAACGTCTGCCGAGCACTTGTTCCATAAAGCCTTGATGTATTGGGGGGCGAATGATGGGTTAGGCCGACCAACAAGCTTTCCCCTAAGCCCGCCTATGTTAGAGCGTAAAACATTGCGACAGCCACCTGATTCCTGTTCTACAGAATGGCTCTGCTCCACTCTTCCAAGCCGCGAAGTCGACTCTTGAGATTGTCGATCCGCCACTCGCCGTGTTTGCGGTGAACGACGAAGCAATACTCGTACTCGGGTATGCCATCGTGGAGAACGATGACTTCAGCTTTGGATGGAGAAATCATCGTCACGGACAATAATCCGTCCTCGGGCGCATGACGGGGAGAACTCCCATAGGACATCTTCTTGTAGGCACGACGCTTCTGCGTGCAACACCGATCGACGATCGCCTGCTGATCGACCCAAACCTTGGGATCAATCACCCTGTTGGGGTTGTGCTGCTCCCACGCAGCTCGCTCCCATGCAGCCATTGCCAGGATATACGCCCGAACGACCTTTGCGGGATTATCGGTCGGGGCCATTTGATCCGTGACCGTCGGCCACGGCAATGTCGCGGGAGGCAGGACCGGTAGTGGCGGGCCGCTGCCAGCCTTTTCCAGAATTCTGGCGATGGCTCCATGTCCATTGTCACTTGCCAGCGACCACGCGTTCTTCTGCTGGAAATTAAGCAGATGCGGGTTCGCGCCTGCATCGATCAGCTGGCAGACAATGCCCTCGTGGCCCGCTTGGGCGGCGTCCATCAAAGCGGTGCGCTTGGAGCCTGGTGAACTGATGTCCAGGCCAGCCCCGTGCGCGATCAGGTCTCTGACGATATCGTCAGCTCCATTGCCTGAGGCCCATGCCAGGCTGGTGTTGCCGATGGCGCTACATTGATGATCGATTGCCGCGCCGTGCTCCAGCAGCAGCGCCACCGCGTCGCGATGGCCCGAGATCGTCGCCTCAATCAGGGCAGTACGCCCCGTTCCCTTATGCATCCATTCGATATCGACGCCTTTGATCAACAATGATCTCAGTGCGTCAATATCGCCGCTACCTGCCGCCTTGAATATCAGATGCGTCATGTTCGTCTGTTGCTGTTCTGCTTCGCACAACGTGCCCATAAGTCATTTCAGACATGCCGGCAACGTTCGACGCGGCAAGAGAGGGCTCGGGCAGGCGTGCGCAAGTCAACCGCGCATTCGCGGCGCAAGATCAGCCACATTGCGCTGCTCGATCTGCAAGTCCAGGGCTATGCCCTCGGGCCGCCCCGTGGACGCTTTAGCATGCGCCAAATGGCCACGCAGCCGGAAATTTTGCACGATTGCGAGCCGGGCTCCCGTCCACTATTGTTCATTCCCTCAAGGACATCATCATGGTTCGCGCGGCAATTATTTCCATTGTGTTTGGTTTGACTCAGATGGCCTATGCTGGGACCATCAAGCGCGACATAAGTGGTTTTGAGACTGGTATGAGCCTTGCGCAAGTCCAGGAGGTTGCGTACGGACACGACTGCCAGTTTCGTCCGGAACTACCGGATCATTTCGAGTCTACCTCGCCAACCTCCTTTACCTGCCGAACAACCAGCGATGTCTTCGCCTTCAGGTTCGGCCTGTTATCAGGCAAGCTTCTTTCTATCAGCACAACAATTGCCAGTGACCTTCCATTAGCTCAGTTTACTTTGAGCATTTGCGAACAATATACAACCGACTGTGCCGTCCGCAATTCCGAGGGCATCATCATTGATCCGGACCAGCAACTCATCCTGTCGGTCTTTCCTCATCTAACCCAACAGAAGGTGTTTGTAGTTTCCATAACCAGCAAATCTCTTGAGCGATATGAAGATCGAACATTGCCCGCCTTTCGGGACCTTCGCGGCTCACGCCATTAGCACATTTTGCAGAGTCTCGGCCGCCAGGGCGAAGCCTGCACCGTTAGTTTGCACTGAATGTCCTGCCGGACTAAATGAGGATAGGTGAATTCCGGGACAGCTCTGATGAAGATTCTCACATTTGTGGTTGGGTTCTTGGCAGTTATGGTGTTTTCCATACCGCGCATTGCCGCCGCAATAGCACCGGATAGGTCTGAGGCGATTGGGACTGAGGGCGTCCTCTACTTGCTCGGTTTCCTGCTCGTCATCATCTGCACCACGGCTTTCACATTCTCGGCCTGGCGACGATCGGTTCCTCAGGGGTGGCTTGTAGGCTTGTGTACCGGCTCCCTGTCCGCCAGCGCCTTCTATGCTGTCATTGCATTTGACTTTACGGGCAAGGCTCTCGTGGCCGGCTTCGTGGCGTCGGTTCTCGTATCTTGGGTAGCGCCTTGGTTCCTCGCCTCGCTCGTCGAAAGCCTCCACGCCTGGCGCCCCCGCTGATCGTGGGTCTGAGGGTCAGATCGGACCTCGCTTTATATGGCCGCAATGATAGCGGTGGAAAGAGATGCGCGAGCCTCGGAAGCCGGCAACCAAACCGCAGGTTTTGAACGACGACATTTCTCGGCCGCCCGGCGAGGGCAAGAATAGGGAAAAGCCTCCAATTCTTGCCCAGCCTCGGCGGGCAAAACGGCAAACAGGCGTCAAGTCCGTCCGGCAAAAATATTCTGCTTTACAGAAATTCTGAATTTCAGTATAGAGGAGCCGATCCCGGCTAATGAGGGGCGACTCGCGAATCGTCACGAATCGTGGTGCGGGATGCGATGGACGCGGACAGCGTTGGCGCAAGGCGTGACAGCAGGGCGGGGTTCGGGTTGAGCCTGAGACTCGTGAGCGTGTCACGAGGAGCGATGACGGCTGTAAAACGTTCCCGGGTGGCTACGATGGTGCGCACACGTAGGCCATCGAAAGTCCCGAGGGCGCCCGCGGCAGTGAAATACGCTGGTCTTGACGTTCGGAAATCCGAATACGCGTTGAGTCCCCGTGGGAAGGAATCCACGGGGGGATGGAGACTGAAGCCGCTCCTTCTTGCCACGTACGATAAGCTGTAAAACCATCGCCGGGAGGGCCGGGTGCCCGGCTACCCGTGATCGGCCGTGTGCATTTTGCCCACGGATCGCGGGTGCCAGCCGGCACCCGGTCCTCCCGCACCCCTTGTTCTGAAGAGGGTGAGGAACGACAGCATAGCTCGGGTCAAACACGCCGCGAGAATGCGAAGGCGTGCCGCTTGTTTGAAAATTTGGATCGAGGATATCTGACCAAAGTCTAGTCAGAAGAACGCGGGTCGGTGCGTATCTTTGTTGTCCGCGGTAACGGCTCGGAAACCAAGTTCGCTTATTAACAAAGCACCGCTGGGCGCCCGGGTATGTAATGAGTACCGTGCTCCGGCGGCGGATTTCGCCAGGAGAGTCGTCGCGCGATGCGTGTCGGCGCTATCGGGCCGCGATGCTCCCGCAGAGCCGGGCAGGTCACCGAGCCGCTCCTGTCGAGGTGCGATGACTCGGCTCAGTCGCAGATCAACAAGCGCCGCCGGGCGCGGGTATGTAATGAGTACCGCGTTCCGGCGGTGGATTTCGCGAGGAGTCGCCGCGCGATGCGTGTCGGCGCTATCGGGCCGCGACGTTCCGGCACAGCCGGACAAGATCACCGAGCCGCTCCTGTCGAGGTGCGATTACTCGGCTTGGTCGCAGATCAACAAGCCACCGCCGGGCGCGCGGGTATGTAATGAGTACCGTGCTCCGGCGGTGGATTTCGCCAGGAGAATCGCCGCGCCATGCGTGTCGGCGCTATCGGTCGCGGCGCTCCGGCGCGGCCCGGCGAGTCACCGAGCCGCTCCTGTCAAGGTACGATATTCGGCTCAGTCGCAGACTTGGATTCGACGAACTCTCCAACTGTAGCCGTCCCAGTGGCGCTGGCGGTCCCAGTAACAGGGCGAGGGTGACTGCCAAGCCAGCGGACCGTAGTAGTGTGACGGTGACGGTGATGGACGCGCGGCCGGGTAGGACGGGCCGCCATAGGGTGACTCGGCGACGTAGGCCGGTCTGCCATAGTACGACCGTGTGTAGCCTGGTCTGTCATAGTAGGAAGGCGTGTAAGCCGGCCTGTCATAGTACGACTGCGTGTAGGCTGCTCTGCCATAGGACGATGGTTCGCCATAGTCGGTTGTGTAGGCTCGTCCGCCATAAGCCGATTGATTCACGACGACGCTACTACCCATGATGACAATGCCGGCATCCTGGGCCTGGGCGGGAGATGCGACGGTTGCCAGCGAAGCGACGGCCGCGCTGGCGAGAACTGCTATTAAAGTCTTCTTCATGTTTTACCCCTAAGATAACGCCTCTAGGAACGGCCCAAAGGTTCTCTCACACTCTGGCAGAACTGCGGCCGCCGCGCCATCAGCGGCGACGGGTTGATGCTGAGCCTGAAGCGAAGGGCGATCACGAAACCGTCGCGGGAGCGGTTTGAGCCATATTATATACACATTTCATTTTCCCGCGGGATATATGGCAAAACGCCCTTCCAGTAATGGGCGAGTGGGCTTCGAGGACTCCGGAATCGGAGGCAGATTCTGATTTTTGCGGGCGATTGGGGTGGGAACAAATTGCGTCTTGGGTGGCCGTTAACCATAATGATTAACCATTTGATCATTGTTAACCGTGCGGATCGTTAACCCTAATTTAAGAAATAATCGGAATGGCGTGGAGAGAATATTCCGGTCGCCAGGGTGGTTAATGAAACATTACGTCCCATGCGACGTGCGACGCCCAGGATAGTTAACAACCCTCTAACAAAACGTAGGCACGGTCCTTGCCGGGCCTCAAAACATTCCATGATCAAATGCGCGCGCGAATATTCCGGCAATCCGAACCAGCTTCATTGCGCAAGCGATAGTCCGGGGAAGACGGAGATCCGACGAGGCGCCGCGGGCCATGGCGGCAATCTCATCCGTGACCGGCAACACGGTATCATTGCCAGCCAGAGACACCGTATTTTTGACGATTCTCCGCGACCCCAGGTAAAGGGCGCTTATGCCACATCGGCTTGCGAGCTTGCTTCTTCGTAGGTGAGCGCGTTGAGATCGATGTACTCCGAATCATCCAATGATGTGTCGTTATGGACAACACCGCTGCTGCCATGAACGTGCATCAGGGTCAGCACTCGCCTCGCATTGAGATGGTCCACATGGTGGTGCCGCAGGGCGATCTCCAGCAGCGACTTGGGCAGCTCGATCAGCGCGAAAGCAGGCGCTTTGCGTGTTTCGTCGCCATCCTGCCACTTGAGCGGATTGAGCGTGTAGATCAATTGTCGCTCAACCAGTGGAAGTTGCGGCCACATAGCCGGGGACGGCGGGGGGATGTTGGCATTGCCCACACGCGTGCGCGCCGCGAGCGTCCTCAGTTCCCAGCAGACCAGGTCCGCGGCCGACAGCACCTCCCGGCGCACCTCGTCGACACTGTTGGAGAAGCGGGTTGCTTCCGCCACGGTCACTGCGCCTTTGGCGACAGCATCAACCAGCGCGGACGCGCCGGTGACAAATCGCGGCACGGCCACATCAATCGCCATCGCGAGCGACTCGATGCGGTCCGCAAGCGATTCGCGGTCTTGTTGCGCTATGGCATCGGCCAGAGCCCGCTCGGCTGCGACAACCTGTTCGTCGGCTTCCCCTATGGCTGCGCGTAGCGTCCTGGCGCGGTCCTCGACCGAACGCAGATTGGCCTCCGCACGCTCGAGTTGGGCATTGCTGGCGCCGGCCCTCGCCAGCCGTTCGGCATCGGCACGGCTTTCTGCAAGGACGGTTTCAGCGAGGTTCAGCCGATCGGCCAGCTTTTGCCGCTCGGTGTGCTTGCTCTTCAAAGCGCCAGTGAAACGCTCGACCGGGCTGAGCCGACGCCTGAACAATGCCATCACATTTCCCCACGCATCACAATCATCCACCGAATCAGTCGGCAGACAAGAATGGTCGAGCCGTAGTTTGAAATTTGGATGAGATTGCGGCTTTACTTACAAATCTCGAACTCGGTCGATCCGGTGTTCATCCTTTGATAATATCCGTTAATAATCTGTTAACCATCCCGGCCTAGCCTGAACTCAAGCGCAGTACAGTCCTGGTTTGTTCTGAGTCCAGCCGATGCCCATTGAGACGCTGACCTATGACGCACTTGCCGCCCGGCTGAAAGTCTCGCCGGCGGCTGCTCGGTCGTTCGCCAAGCGACACCGGTTCCCACGCAGCCTTTCGGATAGTGGCAAGGCGGTGGTGTCGGTCGATCTTGCCCAAATACGGCATGCGCCGCGACCGCGGGGCAGTCGTCCTGCAGACGACCTTACCCTGGTCGCGGAAAATGCGCAGTTGCGGGCGGAAATCGTCCGGCTTGAAGCAATGGCAGCTGGTCATCGCGCGGATTTCGAGCGCGAGCGTGATCGCGCGGATCGGCTGATGGCTGAACTGTTCCAGGCGACTGCCGAGATGACGGCGGCCAAGGAGGCGACTGCTCGTCTTGAAGGTTCTCTGCAGGCCAGTGACCGGGCTGGCGGCTTGAACGGCGGACAGGCGTCCCGACTCGGGCATCTGGCGGCCGATCTGGTGAAAGCAGATCGAAAGGCTTGCAAATAGCTATCCGTGTCTTCTCGTTTTCCTGGCTTGCAGAAGCAATCGTGAGGTGAAAATGACTGACATCAGCGATCTTCGTGAGCTGAAAGCGCGCATCGTCGTATTTGGTGTCGGCGGCGCAGGCGGCAATGCCGTCAACA
>JGI24705J35276_12238365_pt1 | contig 20030 bp, 16 predicted proteins | sample TergutNt197P4_FD_35276 | JGI IMG/M metagenome (IMG submission 35276) | reverse complement strand
AGGTCGCTGATCAGTTGAAGGCTGGCCACAAGAACACCGACGCGATGCAAACGAAGGTCTGCAACGTGGCACAGCAGATGCAGCGCGGATCGGCTTCCAGTCTCCGGGAGATGCTGCGGCGGGAGATGCCCATGGTTGGAGATTTCGATCCAGAGACAATCCGCGGACCAGCTTCCGGTCTCCGGTAGATGCAGCAGCGCAGGCCGGCTCCTGGTCTATGGGAGGAATGATTGACGGTCCAACTAACTCCCCCACGGGGGCAAATGTTGTTTGTGAATACTCCACCACGGCTAAAGGCGGTGGCTTCGGCTGGAAGCCGGATTAATCCATATGCCCTGATTTTCTCCACTTGCACTTCATCCGATTTCGTAGCTCCAATTTCAAACCGCGAGATAAGCCCATGACTTTTGTTCGACGTGTGCGAGACATACTCCTGCGTCCTGCTTCAACGTGGTCGCAAATTGAGATCGAACCTTCCGCGACTTACAAAGCCTATGTCGGAATTCTGGCGCTCATTCCGGCGGTAGCCGGCTTCATGGGCATGAGCGTGATTGGCTTCAGCGTCTTCGGTATCACCGTTCGCGCCCCCGTCGTTCCAGAACTCTACGAGCGGGTCTTTGGCTATCTGCTCTCGCTGGTATGGGTCTGCTTGTTTGCGCTGATCATCAATGTGCTCGCTCGAAGATTTGGCGGGACAAGAAACTTGCGTGCCGCGCTCAAGCTCACGGCTTATGCAAGCACGGCGGCTTTCGTCGGCGGCATCTTCTCGCTCATTCCCTCACTCACGATCTTGGGCACGCTCGCAGGGCTCTATTCGTTCTACCTGATCTACACTGGGCTGCCGGTATTGATGAAATGCCCGCCCAAGAAGGCACTGGCCTACACCTTGGTAACGGGGTTGTGCAGCATTCCGTTAGCGGTGCTGATGGTGGATGTGCGCTTCTCGCCGATGTCTGCTGGCCCGGAGCATCCGCAGGTATTGCTGCCCGGTGCCGTCGGTGGCCTGTCGCGCACGGCGTTCGAATACGCTGCCAGCTCGGCGAAAGGCTTCCCTACCTGGTCGGAGCGAGTCGAGTACGGCAAGGCTGGGCAACGACTTGAGATGGTGGTCAGCGATGGTGGTCGTCTCATGTCTGCCCCGGCCTGGCTCGGAGCAAAGTACGACAAGCAGGCGAACGGCAATGTTGAAAATGTCCACAGCGAAGGCAATCGCATCGTGCGCGAGGCATACGCCACCGACGGAACGCATGCGGAGTACTCCGCGGCGCTTCCAAATGGTGTGATGGTCGCGGCCACCGGCGAGCGCCTTGGCCTTGACGCAGTGGGCGACGCCGTCAAGGCGTTGGACCTTGGCAGAATTGAATCGCTGCCGCGCCATGTGGGGGTATTCATCGGCGGCTGGTACTTCTCGTTCGAGCGCCGCGTGTGGACATTCATCGGCTTGGGCTGGTCCTCCTGGTCTCAGCGTGTCAGCGGGAGCCTTGCAGGCCCAGCCCAGGGGGCGCCGAGCGGGCAATTGCCTTATGGCATTGGTGATCCGAAGCTGCGCCAGGCCGCGATGAATGGAGACCCGACAGCGGCCTATGAAATCGGTTTGCGCTTCGCCGAAGGCACTGGCGTGGCTGTGAATTACGGTGAAGCGGCCAAATGGTACGACCGCGCAGCGCGAGCCGGCGTGGTGCCTGCAATCTTCCAACTCGGTACACTTTATGAGAATGGCTTGGGCGTTGCGCAAAATGACGCTGAGGCTGCCAGGTGGTACGGCAGAGCCGCGGAATTGGGGGACGCTGGTGGCCAAAACAATCTCGGCAGGATGTACGCGAGCGGCCGCGGCGTGGCGCGAAACGATGCGCAGGCAGTCGTCTGGTACCGCAAGGCGGCCGAGCGGGGATACGCTGTTGCCCAATACAATCTCGGCATCGCGTACAGAGATGGTCTGGGTCTGGCGCGGGACGATGCACAGGCTATTGTGTGGCTCCGCAAGGCCGCCGATCAGGGGGATGCTGACGCCCAAGAGGCGCTACGCGGGATGGAAGCCGACGGTCGCGCCAATCCAAACCAAGATCAGCTTGCGGCCGTTTTGCGTGACACACGCGCAGCCGCCGAGCGGGGAGACGTTCGCGCCCAGAGCGAACTCGGCGTGATGTACCAGAATGGGCGCGGCGTCGCGCGAGACAATGTCCAGGCTGTCGCGTGGTACCGCAAGGCTGCTGACCAGGGAGACGCTGTCGGCCAATTCAACCTCGGCCTGATGTACAGGCAAGGCCTGGGCGTTGCGCGAGATGATGCGCAGGCGGTCAGCTGGTATCGTAAGGCCGCCGACCAGGGGTTAGCTCAAGCGCAATACAATCTTGGCTCGATGTACGCGAACGGTCTTGGCGTTGCGCGAGACGATACGGAGGCAGTCAGCTGGTGCCGCAAGGCCGCCGAGCAGGGGTTGGCTCAAGCGCAATACATCCTTGCCTGGAATTACGCGAGCGGTCTTGGCGTTGTGCGAGACGATACGCAGGCTGTCGCGTGGTTTCGCAAGGCTGCTGAGCAGGGTCACGCTGACGCCCAGAGCAATCTCGCCTCAATGTATATGAGTGGCCACGGCGTTGCGCGAGACGTTGTTCAGGCTGTTGCGTGGGTCCGGAAGGCCGCCGAGCAGGGACATGCTCAAGCACAAGGCAATCTCGGTGTGGCGTACAGAGATGGCCTGGGCAATGCGCAAGACGATGCGCAGGCAGCTAGCTGGTTCCGCAAGGCTGCTGACCAGGGAAACACTAGCGCCCAAGTCAATCTCGGCTTTATGTACGCGAATGGCCGCGGCGTCGTTAGAGACAATACGCAGGCTGTCGCGTGGTTCCGGAAGGCCGCAGACCAGGGGAACAGTGAAGGCCAACGCAATCTCGGCGTGATGTACAGAGATGGTCAAGGCGTTGGGCGGGATGATGCGCAAGCTGTCTCGTGGTTTCGTAAAGCCGCCGAGCAGAGAAACGCTGCCGCTCAAGCCAATCTAGGCGGTATGTACGCATATGGCCTGGGCGTTGCGCAAGACGATGCGCAGGCAGTCGCCTTGTTTCGCAAGGCCGCCGACCAAGGGATTGCTGATGCCCAATACAGTCTCGGTGTGATGTACAAGGATGGTCGGGGCGTCGCACAAGACGATGTGCAAGCTGTCGCGTGGTTTCGCAAGGCTGCTGACCAGGGATTCGCTCCTGCCCAAGAGGCGTTGCGCAAGATGGAGGCCAGCGGCCGCGGCATCCCGAAACAGCCGCGATGACAGCTCGACGTCGTCTCGATAAAATGGAGGTTCCGTAACCTGCCTGGCGATCCCGCCTCGCACGAGAAATGCATCCATGAAGAATACTGATTGGATCCTGCCGCTCGCTCTTTGTCTCGGTTTCACAGATCCGGCCCTCGCTCAGGGCGCAGTGGCGTCCGTGCAGGTCAATGACGAGAAGCTTGCTGCGACCTTTCGCGAGACTCATGCCGCAGCTGAGCGAGGAGAGGCTTTCGTCCAAAACACGGCAGCATCCGCCCCGGAAAGCCAAGAGCAGCTTGCGGCGACCATACGCGATACGAGCGCTGCCGCTGAGCGGGGAGACTTAATTGCCCAATACGATCTCGGCGTGATGTACAGAGATGGTCGCGGCGTTCCGCAAGACGACGAGCAGGCTGCCGCATGGTTTCGCAAGTCCGCTGACCAGGGGAATGCTCAAGCGCAAAGCGATCTCGGTGTGATGTACCTGACTGCGCAAGGCGTTGAGCTGGACTATGCGCAGGCTCTCGTGTGGGTCCGCAAGGCCACCGATCAGGGGAACGCTGACGCCCAATTCACACTAGGCTTGATGTACCGATCTGGGGACGGCGTTGCGCGAGACGATGCGCAGGCAGTTGGCTGGTTCCGCAAGGCCGCCGAGCAAGGGCTAGCTCGGGCCCAAAACAATCTCGGCATGGCGTATGGAGAGGGCCGGGGCATTACGCAGGACGACGAGCAGGCTGTTGCATGGCTCCGCAAGTCCGCTGACCAGGGGAATGCTGACGCTCAATTCAATCTCGGCACGATGTACGAGAACGGTCGGGGCGTCGCGCGGGACGATACACAGGCTGCCGCCTGGTATCGCAAGGCTGCTGACCAGCAGCACTCTGATGCGCAAAGCAGTCTCGGTGCGATGTACGCGGAAGGTCGGGGTGTTGTGCGAGACGATGCACAGGCAGTTGGGTGGTACCGCAAGGCCGCCGAGGTCGACGCTACTGCTCAATTCAATCTCGGTACGATGTACGAGAAAGGTCGGGGTGTCGCGCGGGACGATATGCTGGCTGTCGCGTGGTACGGCGAGGCCGCCGATCGGGGGCACCCCGGCGCCCATGAGGCGTTGCGCAGGATGGAGGCATGGTACCGCAAGGCAGCCGAGCAGAGGGACGCGGAAGCGCAAGTCATGCTCGGAGTGATGTACACGAATGGTCGGGGCGTTGAACGAGACGATGCACAGGCTATCGCGTGGTACCGCAAGGCTGCGGAGCAGGGGGACGCAAGCGGCCAAAATGGTCTCGGTGTGATGTACACGATGGGCCGCGGCGTCTCACAAGACAATGCACAGGCTGTTGCGTGGTTCCGCAAGGCTGCCGAGCAGGGGTTTGCTATTGCTCAATCCAATCTCGGCTTGATGTACGAGGACGGTCTGGGTGTTGCGCAAGACGACGCGCAGGCCATTGCGTGGTACCGCAAGGCTGCCGAGCAGGGGAATGCTGACGCACAAGAGGTGCTACGCAAGATGGAGGCCGGTGGCAGCAGTCTTCCAAAACAGCCACAATATCAGGGATACGTCGAGGCCAAAAACTCGCTACCCAAGATGGGGGTTAGCGGCTGGTCGCTATACAAGATGGGGGTTATTAGCGGCTGGGGTCGTCCGAAACACTCGCGATGACATCTCGATAACGCTCCGCACGTCACTGTCGCCACGAGAGATGCTTCCATGCAGAAAGCCGCTTGCGCCTTTACGCTTGCTCTTTGTCTTGGCTTTACAGGACTGGCTCTTGCTCAGCCCGCAGCCACATCCGTGCAGGTCAACGACGAGAAACTTGCTACGACCTTTCGCGAGACCCGCGCCTCCGCTGAGCGGGGAGAGGCATTCGCTCAAGCCAAATTGGGCCAGATGTACGAGGAAGGCAGTGGTGTTGTGCGAGACGATGCGCAGGCAGTCCACTGGTACCGTAAGGCCGCGGAGCAGGGATACGCTGTCGCTCAAAACAACTTGGGCGTAATGCACAAAGAAGGCCAGGGCGTCGCGCAAGATGTTGCTCAGGCAATTGATTGGTACCGCAAGGCTGCCGCGCAGGGGAACGCTGATGCCCAAAACAATCTCGGCGAGATGTACGCGGATGGTCGAGGCGTCGCGCTAGACTATGCGAAAGCTATCGCGCTGTATCGTAAGGCTGCGGACCAGGGGCTCGCTGACGCCCAATATAATCTTGGTGCGATGTACTCGGATGGCGAGGGCGTCGCGCAAGATGATGTTCAGGCAGTCGCGTGGTTCCGCAAGGCGGCCGAGCAGGGGGACGCTGATGCCCAAAGCAATCCTGGCGAGATGTACGTGTGGGGCAAAGGCGTTGCGCAAGATGATGCTCAGGGAGTTGACTGGTATCGCAAGGCTGCCGAGCAGGGAAACGCTGACGCCCAAAGCAATCTTGGCAAGATGTACGCGGTCGGCCGCGGCGTTGCGCAAGACGATGTGCAGGCTGTTTAATGGCTCCGTAAGGCAGCCGAGCAGGGGGAAGCCGCCGCGCAATTCAGCCTGGGTGCGATGTATGCGAATGGTCGTGGAGTTGGGCGAGACGATGCGCAAGCGGTCCGCTGGTTCCGCAAGGCGGCAGATCAGGGACACGTCAAGGCAAAAAAAGCGCTGCGCAAGATGGGGGGTGGCGGGCGCGGTCGTCCGAAACACTCGCGATGACAGCTCGATAACATTCCGCAATCCACTTGACGATCGCCGGTCGCCACGAGAAATGCATCCATGAAGAAAGCCGCTTGCGTCCTTATGCTCGCTCTTTGTGTCGGCTTCACAGAGCCGGCCCTCGCCCAGGGATCGGCTTCGACTTAGTGCGACGGTCGCCAAGGAGTAGGGGACGACTCAACGTTTATTCCCCATCGCCTTCCTCCCATTCAACCACGCGATCTTTCGTCGCAGCCTCGTGAATGCAACCGCAGCCGATCAATTGACCGCTGCAAGCGGGACACTCTCCCATGTCACAGCCGGGTACGTGAAATTGACCAGGCAAAGCTGCGCAATCGTGACAGACGTGCTTGGCCGTAAGCTTCTTTCGCCCCCAATACTTCTCATCACCGTGACGAACGCGATCGTAGGCTTTAGTTACAAGGTAGTACGGCTCGTGCTGAGCGCGTTCGATTTGCTTAGGCCAGAACCTTGCGACCTTACGTCCATTGTAATCGGTGTAATCGCCCTCCCATCTTTTCCTATCTGCCTCCCGATCCAAAGAAGAGCTGGGCTGCCCGAGTTTGGCGAGCAAAATCGCCCCTATTTCTTCGATTGATGATGTTCGCAGGTCAACGTATCCGATGGTGGCGTTGAGGCCCGGCAGTACGGAGTCATCCAAGCGAATTGGAAGAATATGTTCCCGGTCGGCTTCAAATGCGCGTGCTTGGGCTTGCTTCAACTCGTGCTTCGTCCAAGACTTCAGCAGATACGTTTCGGAAACGAAAACAACACAATATCGGCACTTATCTCTGTAGATTTCCTGGAGGTGTTGATATAGGTCCTTCCCCCATAGCTCAGGTCTGTAGAACTCGTCATAAAAGACGCTCACACCATTTCGCTGAAGTAGTTCGGCCAATCGCTGGGCGAATTTCCGGTCTTCACCCGCAAATGACAAAGCAATCTCAAATTCTTTGTTGTCTGCAACCACGACCCTATTGATCCGGAAGTTTCATTTGCTCCCAAGCATACGCAGCTACCAATCACTACGCCATACGCCAAATGCCAGAACAGGTGACTAAATGAGCCGTGCGCAGGGGAGCCCTTACCTCTCTCCTGGCTACCACGTTGATGACAGATCACGTGCCGAAATCCTGCCGCGCCGCAGCACCACCAGATGGCCGCGCTTATCACGTACAGAGATGGTCGCGGCGTTGCGCGAGACGACGCGCAGGCTGTCGCGTGGTTCCGCAAGGCCGCAAGCCAGGGCAACACTGAAGCCCAAGAGGCATTGCGCAAGATGGAGGCTAGCGGCTTTCCGAAACAGCTGCGATGACAGCTCGACATTATCCCGATAAGATCGAGGTTCCGCAACCTGCTTGGCGATTCCGGCTCGCACGAGAAATGCATCCATGAAGAATGCCGCTTGGACTCTCTCGCTCGCTCTCTGTCTCGGTTTCACAGAGCCGGCCCTCGCTCAGGGCGCAGCGACGTCCGTGCAGGTCAATGACGAGAAGCTAGCTGCGACCTTTCGCGAGACTCACGCTGCCGCTGAGCGGGGAGAAGCTTCCGCTCAAAACAGTTTAGGCAAGATGTACGAGAGAGGCCGGGGCGTCGCGCGAGACTACGAGCAGGCTGCCGCTTGGTACCGTAAGGCAGCCGAACAGGGGGACGCTGGTGGCCAATACAATCTCGGCGCAATGTACGCCAGCGGCAAGGGCGTTGCACGAGACGATGCCCAGGCTGTCGCTTGGTTTCGTAAGGCAGCCGAGCAGGGCGACGTTGACGCGCAAACTAATCTCGGCACGATGTACCTGACTGGCCGAGGTGTTCCGCAAGATAATGCGGAGGCAGCGGCGTGGTATCGAAAAGCTGCCGACCAGGGGGACGCCGCCGCGAAAGAGGTGCTGCGGCAGATGGGAGCCAGTGGCGACGGCAATTCAAAACAAGGCCGATGACCTGGAACGCCCAGTCGCAGGATGCGCAAGGTTAACGCGGGCACGGCTTGACGAGACCCGCTCAAGCCACTAATCCTTATGTGTTCCCGTGGTCATTTGAGCCGGCCGGCTTGCAGCCACGTTAAACAACTCGCTAAACAGGCCGGGGATGTAACAAATCCCGGCCGAACCTTTTGTTCAGGCCGGGTTTTTTATGGCCTGATTTGTGTGGTGGCTCAGTGGACTGGGGCTATCACAATCGAGGTCGATATCAGAGATGGTTGGCACCAAGTCGATAGCCAGTCCCGCTATTCCGACCGATGAGCGGCCGCATGAGGCGGATCATCCGAGTTCGCCTGTCGCGCTGTTCGGTGGCGATCAGCCGTTGCTGCTCGATTGTGGCATGGATCTTTCCCCGTTCCAGATCGCCTACCAGGTCTACGGCGAACTCAACGCCGATCGCTCCAATGCCATCCTGGTCTGCCACGCGCTGACCGGCGATCAGCATGTTGCCAATGTGCATCCGGTCACCGGCAAGCCCGGCTGGTGGGAGACCATGGTCGGCGCTGGCCGTCCGCTCGATACCAGCCAGTACTTCATCATCTGCGCCAATGTGATCGGCGGCTGCATGGGCTCGACCGGCCCCGCGTCGATCAATCCCGCCACGGGAAAAGTGTGGGGACTGGATTTTCCGATCATCACGATCCCCGACATGGTCCGTGCACAGGCGATGCTGCTCGACCGTCTCGGCATCGAGACTCTGTTTGCCGTGGTCGGCGGATCGATGGGCGGCATGCAGGTGCTGCAATGGACGGCAGCCTATCCGCAGCGCGTGTTCTCGGCGCTCGCTATCGCCTGCTCGACGCGTCATTCCGCGCAGAACATCGCCTTCCACGAACTCGGTCGCCAAGCCGTGATGGCCGATCCTGATTGGCACAAAGGGCGCTATGCCGATCATGACATTCATCCGCATCGCGGGCTCGCGGTGGCGCGGATGGCGGCTCATATCACCTATCTGTCGGACGCGGCGCTGCACCGCAAGTTCGGCCGGCGCATGCAGGATCGCGAACTGCCGACCTTCTCGTTCGATGCCGATTTCCAGGTGGAAAGCTATCTGCGCCACCAGGGCTCGTCGTTCGTTGAGCGCTTCGATGCCAACAGCTATCTCTATCTCACGCGGGCGATGGATTATTTCGATATCGCTGGCGACCATGATGGCGTGCTGGCGAAGGCGTTCGCGGGCGTCAAGACCCGCTTCTGCGTCGTGTCGTTCACGAGTGACTGGCTGTTTCCTACCTCGGAGTCGCGCGCATTGGTGCACGCGCTGAATGCTTCCAGCGCGCGGGTGTCGTTCGCCGAGATCGAGACCGACCGCGGCCACGACGCCTTCCTGCTCGATGTGCCGGAGTTTATCGATATTTCCCGCGCCTTCCTGCAATCCGCAGGCAAGGCACGCGGGCTCACCATCGAGGGCGGCTAGCATGTCCGGGCAAGAGGCTCTGCCGCTCGACGGTTTGGGTGTCCAGCATCCCCGTCATGTCCGCGCCGATCATCTCCTGGTCGCCGAGATGGTCGCGCCGGGCTCGAGGGTGCTCGATGTCGGTTGCGGCGACGGCGATCTGCTGCAGCTTCTGGAAAGCCGTGGCATCGACGGTCGCGGCATCGAGTTGTCGCGCGAAGGCGTCAACCGCAGCGTCGCCAAGGGACTGGCGGTGGTGCAGGGAGACGCCGACACCGACCTCGCCGATTACCCCGATGACGCGTTTGATTATGTGATCCTGTCGCAGACACTGCAGGCGACGCGCCAGCCGAAGGTTGTGCTGGAAAACCTCTTGCGCATTGGACACAGGGCCATTGTCTCGTTCCCAAACTTCGGTTACTGGAAGATGCGCCTGCAGCTTCTGGTCGGCGGCCATATGCCGCGCACCGAGAATCTCCCCGCCACCTGGTACGACACGGCCAACATCCATTTCTGCACCATCAAGGATTTCGTGCAGCTCTGTGACGAGATCCATGTCAAGATGGAGCGCGCGGTCGCACTTGATCTCTACGGCCGTCCGCTGCGGCTCAAGCTGCCATGGTGGGTCTGGAATCTCTTCGGCGAGCAGGGCGTGTTCCTGCTGAGCCGGGGGCAGGGGAAATGACGAAGCTGATCCCATCTAAGCGCTCTGTGTCGTTGTAACCAACGTTCACTGCGCGCCGAGTCGCGTCTTGAGACGCGCCACGGCGCGGGCGAACACCGTTTTGTCCCTGGTTGCGCGCGCCAGCACCAGCGCTCCTTGGATTCCAAGCACCACATCCTCGGCGCATTCCTTGGCGCTCGCGGGGCTCCAGCCGTCGCGGATGAGGGCATCGCGCAGTGACGCGATCCACCGGCTGAAATAGCGAGAGATCGCGTCGGCAAATCGATCCCGCGTGTCGTCAAGTGCAAAGGCGCCAACGAGGCAGACGCGCGCGCCCGACCGGAAATAGGAATCGACAGCCTCCCACATCCGGCTGATCGCGATGTCTGATCTGTCGGTCCGCAGGGGGTGGAAGATCTGGTGCTCGAACCAGGTGTCCACGTCCTCCAGCACGGCCTCCGCCATCTCCTCCTTGCCGCCTGGGAAGAAGTGATAGAGGCTGCCCTTTCCCAAACCGGTCCTTTCTGTGATCCGGCTCAGCGACGCACCTTCATAGCCGAAATCCCGAAAAGCTCCGGCTAGGAGGGGAATGATGTCAGAGCGTTCGTTGAGCGTTCGCATGCATCGGTCTCGCTAACTAACTAGAGCCCTAGTTCAGTGAGCCCGGGATGATCGTCGGGGCGGCGGCCAAGCGGCCAATTGAACTTGCGGTCGATTTCCTTGATCGGGAGATCGTTGATGCACGCGAACCGCCGCTGCATCAAGCCGGCGGCATCAAATTCCCAGTTCTCATTTCCATAGGAGCGAAACCAGTTGCCACTGTCGTCGTGCCACTCATAAGCATATCGGACGGCAATCCGATCGTTAGCGAATGCCCAAAGCTCCTTGATCAGTCGATAGTCGAGTTCCTTGGTCCATTTGCGGGTCAGGAACGCCACGATCTCGGTGCGGCCGTTGACGAATTCAGCACGATTCCGCCAGCGACTGTCTGGCGTGTAGGCGAGCGACACCCTTTCCGGATCGCGGCTGTTCCAGCCGTCTTCAGCAAGGCGAACCTTCTGTTTTGCGCTTTCATGGGTGAAAGGTGGGGCAATGATCGTCACCAGACGTCTCCTGTACCGGTCGGTAATGTGTGTACCAATAGGTACAAATCATCAGTACGTCAATAGTTTTCGGCTCGACCATCGAAACGTGTCTGGCCCTGTAGGTGAGCGCTAAAGCTCGCTCAGGAGGATCAGAGGCGTACCCCGATCGCTGGCGATGGCGTAGGCATTTCCATTTCCTTGCTGTTCGCAGCAGTGCGCATCGCAATTAATTCTCCCGGCTGCAATGCGGCCGCATCGATCAATTCGACACAAGTCGAATACAAGTTCGATGCAAGACTGTCCGGGAATTTTGTGTGCACTTTTCTGCACTTTGTCATCACGTCATCACGTCTTGACTCGACAGTGGGCCTCGCATAGGGGCCGAGGATGTCGGCCGTCGTCTGTGCCGATGCGATCGGGGGTGTTGATGGGAACGGGGAGTTGATGAAGGATGAAACATGTTTGAGATTTCGACCATTGGTCTTTCGCGCCGTGTTGTTGCGCTGGCGTTCTGTTCGGCGGCCTTCGCCGCGTCAGCTACCCCGGCTTCAGCACGGCCTCATCATCACCGCGCAGGACGACCCGCTCACGCGCATCACGTCGCTGAATTCTCCGGCAAGCATTTCCGTCGCGCCCGATTACGGCACTTCTCGCGCGTTGAACATCGCGCGCAGCAGCTGGAGACGCGTGGATTTTTCGATGCTCAGGCGAGCGTTGTCCCGAGCGCGACAGCCGGCGACACATTCACGACGGGTTACTTTGGCGGATCAAGCCTGATCGCCGAGGCCCGCCGTTATCTTGGCGGCAATCCAACGGACCGTCGTAGCCTCTGGTGCGCGCGCTTCATGAACATGGTGCTGCAACATACGGGCCATCGCGGCACGGGCTCCGACATGGCGAACTCCTTTGCCCGTTACGGGCAGCGCGTCTCCGGACCGCAAGTCGGCGCCATCGCTGTGATGGGACGGCGTGGCGGCGGTCACGTCGGTATCGTCACCGGCATTGATGCGAAGGGCAATCTGACCGTGATCTCCGGCAACAGCGGCAATCGCGTCAGGGAAACGCCGGTCTCGCGAGGCCGCATCTATGCATATGTGATGCCCAATTAAGGCTGTGAAGCAAGCGAAGGGTGAAGCAAAGTGTGCCCGCCCTTCGGTCTACGCGCGTCTTCGCGCATCTTGCGTCAGGTTACATCGGCGTTGGCTCTTCCACCGCGACGGTATCACCGACGCCGATCTCGCCGTCGGCGATTACCTCGGCATAGATGCCGCAGTCCATGTGGCCAAGCTGGCGCATGATCGTCGAGGGGATATCGAGGTCGCGTTGCGCCGTCTCGAGATCAACATTGACGGCCGCACATCGCGTAATGCGCTTGACCACTTTCAACCGCGCCCTGCCGATGGCGAGCGTCCGGCCCACGAGCCCGAGCTCGTGCCAGGCCGGCCAGCCGTCGACATACAGATTGGCGCGGAAGCGCAGCGGATGGACGGCTACGCCGCCCACCATGCCCTCGATCCCGCGAACGCTACCGAGATTGATGACGGAGACGACCTTGGGCGCGACGTCGGAAAAGCTGTGGTTGTGACCGGACAGGACTCTTGGCGGACCTCTCAGCTCGCTCGCAAAAATTTTCGCAATGTAGGTCTCGATGGCGGCGCGGCCTTCGGGTGTCTCAAGGTCGCCGCTTGCGACAAGCTTACCGTCCCTGTGGATGGTCAGGCGAGTTTGTCGGTCCTCAAAAAGGCAGTGCAATCCGGCCAGCCGCTCGTTGCGCATCAGCATCAGGAATTGGGTCTTGGACATCCATCGCGGCGCTTCCGGATCGAAGCCGCTTGGGCCGTTTTCGATGGCGTAGCGGCGGTCCGCCGGCAGGGTCTGACCGACCCGCAACGAGACGCGGGGCAGGGGTTCGGGCGATAGTCCCTTGACCGGGTAGCGGTAGAGGCTGGAAATTTCGGCGGTCAGCTTAACCATGCTGTCTGTTAAGAGATTCTGCGGTCGGCGCCAAGTAGCCCATAAGTGTCTGCAAGCGGACCGGTCCCGCGCACGAATTTGTGAGAAGGCCCCTTCCGTTTCGGGAACCTGCTTCCCACATCTGCCCAAGCCGGCGGGAAGTCGTCGGCAGGACGACCGCTGCCGGTTGAGAAGGTCTCAATGAAGATGGCGGAAGCCCAATGAAGATGCCGCCTGAAGTGCCTTCGGGGCTCAGCGGTAGGCCGAGGGAAAACAGATGAATATCGAGAAGTACACTGAACGCGCGCGGGGCTTTATCCAGTCTGCGCAGTCGCTCGCGATGCGCGACGGGCACCAGCAGTTTTCCACACTGCACATGCTGAAGGTTCTGTTGGATGACAGCGAAGGCCTCGCCGGTGGTCTGATCGACCGCGCTGGCGGCAATTCGCGGGCAATCCTGAAGGCGACTGAGGACGCGCTGAACAAGCTGCCGAAAGTGTCGGGCAGCGGGGCCGGGCAGGTTTATCTCGCAGCAGACCTCGCGCGGGCGTTCGATACGGCGGAAAAGGCCGGCGAGAAAGCCGGCGACAGCTATGTCACGGTTGAGCGCCTTCTGCTCGGGATTACGCTCGAGAAGAACAGCGAGGCGGGCACGATCCTCAACAAGGGCGGCGTCACTCCGCAAAACCTGAATGCGGCAATCGAAGTGCTGCGTAAGGGCCGTACCGCCGATACGGCGACCGCCGAGAATGCTTATGACGCACTGAAGAAATATGCCCGCGATCTCACCCAGGCGGCGCGCGACGGCAAGCTCGATCCGGTCATCGGGCGAGACGAGGAAATCCGCCGCACCATTCAGGTGCTCTCCCGCCGTACCAAGAACAATCCGGTGCTGATCGGTGAGCCCGGCGTCGGCAAGACCGCCATCGTCGAAGGGCTGGCGCTGCGCGTCATCAACGGAGACGTGCCGGAAAGCCTGAAGGACAAGAAGCTGCTCTCGCTTGATCTCGGCGCGCTGATCGCCGGCGCGAAGTATCGCGGTGAGTTTGAGGAGCGGCTGAAAGCGGTGTTGCAGGAGGTCACCTCCTCTGATGGCACGTTCATCCTGTTCATCGACGAGATGCACACGCTGATCGGCGCCGGCAAGGCCGATGGTGCGATGGACGCATCCAACTTGCTCAAGCCTGCGCTCGCGCGCGGCGAGTTGCACTGCATCGGCGCCACCACGCTCGACGAATACCAGAAGCACGTGGAAAAGGACGCGGCGCTGGCGCGGCGTTTCCAACCCATCTTTGTCAGCGAGCCCTCGGTTGAGGACACAATCTCGATCCTGCGCGGCCTGAAGGACAAGTACGAGCAGCACCACGGCGTGCGCATCGCCGATTCAGCGCTGGTGGCTGCGGCCACGCTATCGAACCGCTACATCACCGACCGTTTCCTGCCCGACAAGGCGATAGACCTGATGGACGAGGCCGCTGCACGGCTGAAGATGCAGGTTGATTCCAAGCCCGACGAACTCGATTCGCTGGATCGGGAGATCATCCGGCTGAAGATCGAGCAGGAGGCGCTGAGGAAGGAAAGCGACCGTGGGTCCAAGACCCGCCTGCAGGCGCTGGAAAAGGAGCTGGCCAATCTCGAGGAGAAATCGGCGGCGTTGACGGCGCGCTGGAGTGCAGAGAAGGACAAGCTCTCAAATGCGCAGAAGCTGAAGAGCGATCTCGATGCCCTGCGGGTCGAACTGGCCAACGCGCAACGCCGCGGCGAATTCCAGCGCGCGGGCGAATTGGCCTATGGCAAGATTCCCGAGCTGGAGAAGCGGCTCAGCGAAATCGAGGCCAACGAAAACGCGGGCCAGATGGAGGAGGCGGTCACTGCCAACCACATCGCGCAGGTGGTGTCGCGCTGGACCGGTATCCCGGTCGACAAGATGCTGGAAGGCGAGAAGGATAAGCTCCTGAAGATGGAGCACGCCCTTGGCAAGCGCGTGGTTGGTCAGGCCGAAGCCGTGCATGCGGTGGCGACTGCCGTTCGCCGTTCGCGCGCCGGCTTGCAGGACCCGAACCGGCCCATGGGCTCGTTCATGTTCTTAGGCCCAACCGGCGTCGGCAAGACCGAGCTGACGAAAGCACTCGCCGAATATTTGTTCAACGACGAGACCGCAATGATTCGCCTCGATATGTCCGAGTACATGGAGAAGCACTCCGTGGCGCGGCTGATCGGTGCGCCTCCCGGCTATGTCGGCTACGAGGAGGGTGGCTCGCTCACCGAAGCCGTGCGGCGCCGGCCCTACCAGGTGGTGCTGTTCGATGAGATCGAGAAGGCCCACCCCGATGTCTTCAACGTGCTCCTGCAGGTGCTCGATGATGGCCGCCTGACCGACGGTCAGGGCCGCACCGTCGACTTCCGCAACACGCTGATCATTATGACCTCGAACATTGGTTCGGAATTCCTGGTGAACCAGCCGGAAGGCGAGGATACCTCTGCCGTGCGCGAACAGGTGATGGGACTGGTGCGGGCGCATTTCCGTCCCGAGTTTCTCAACCGCGTCGACGAGATCATCCTGTTCCATCGCTTGCAGAAGAGCGAGATGGGACGAATCGTCGAGATCCAGTTCGCGCGTCTGCAGAAGCTCCTGGAAGAGCGCAAGATCACGCTTACGCTCGATGTTGCCGCGTGCGACTGGCTCGCCGCCAAGGGTTGGGATCCGGCTTATGGCGCTCGCCCCTTAAAGCGGGTGATCCAGCGTAACGTACAGGATCCGCTCGCCGAGATGATCCTGGCGGGCGACGTGAAGGATGGTGATACCGTTACGATCTCCACGGAAGGCAATGTCCTCACCTTCAACGGCAAGGTGCCGCAAACGGCGGAGATTACTCAGTTCGATGCACCGGTTTCGAAGCGCAAGCTGAACTGATCGCGCGTTTTAGCCACCAACGATAAATAGCCCCGGAGAGGTCAAGTCTTTCCGGGGCTGCCTATTGCGTACGCTCTAGTTGATTATGCCGACGGGACCGGGGTGGCACCGCCATCATCCTCGTTATTGTTCTCTTCGATCTCCGAAAGGATATCCACCAGTTCGCGTACGCGGCCGTGCGCCAGCGGTCTTAGGTCGTTGATGAGCGGCTCGTCATTGGCAAGCCATGCCTGGGCCTCGGCGAGTTCCTCGATTGTCGCGCCGGTCCCGATGATCTGTGCGATCGTGACATCGTCAGCTCCGCTGATCGCCTTAATGACGTCGTCGCGTGAGAGGCGCTTCATGTGTCAATCTCCTGTCGGCGGCACAGCGTGGTGCCACCGTCAGAATCAATCAGGATAACCGTCGAACAGTTCCGCCGTCCGACCAAAGGAAAGGCCTCAACCAATCCTGCAGTTTCTTGGGTTGGTTGACGACATTTAACGAAACTGCTGCGACCTGCGTCAGCTCCGTCCTAAGCCGGCAGCACTCCGGAATCGAGCGTGCAATGGGGGACTGCTGGTCTGCTTTGTGCCGTCGCGTGTGTGCAGGCTGTGCCTACTGCCGCCGGAGCTCGATTGGGGCTCCGGCAGCTCTATTCCTGGCCTCGCAATTACCGGCTCGCGGGCAGGTGAGGCGGGTGTCGGTACATGATCCAGAGTTCGACTGCCGCCAACACGGCCACGATCGCGCCTACGATAACGTGGATCGTCGTTGCGGTGGCGTTGCCTTGGAAGCCCAAGACCCAGGGGGCTACCAGCGTCCACAGGCCTACCAACAGGTTCAGCCACTCTTCCCAGACTGCGAAAGCGGCGAGAGCTGCGATCGCAAGCACCGCGATCACGATGCCGGCGACATGCGCGTTTTGCGAGGCCACTCCAGCTTCGAAACCAAATATCCAGGGCGAGAGAAACAGGAATGCACCGAGGATCAGGTTAGCGACGTCGCACAGCCTTGCGTTCGTCCAATTGTCCATGTGAACTCCTCCGTCGAGCCCCGCCCACACCACGAATCAACCGGAATTCGGCCAGGTAGGTTCCAGCCCGGGCCGGAGAATCGCCGAGAATCGATCGGGGCAGGCCGACCGATGGCACTGAGCAAGCCAACGGGCGCCCCAGCGCGTTCCTAGGCCCTACTAGTTGCTCATCTGGAGCGGCCCGCCGGACGCGTCGGAGACACGCGGCGCATTGCCGCGGCTGCTCATTATCGCGTCGAGCTTGTCGCGCTCTTTTTCGAAGGCGGCCAGCATTGGGCCTTCGAGCGAGCGGCCGCGCGGCAGTTTCACGCGCATCGGGTCGACGAAGCGGCCGTTGACCAGGATTTCGTAGTGGACATGGGGGCCGGTCGACATTCCGCTCGAGCCGACGAAGCCGATCACCTGGCCCTGTCGCACCTTTTTGCCCACCTCCATGCCCTTGGCAAAGGCCGACATGTGCCCGTAGGCGGTCTCATAGCCGTTGTTGTGCTTGATACGGATGTGCCTGCCGTAGCCGCCTTCGTTGGCGATCTTCTCGATCTCGCCATTACCGGCGGCAAAGATCGGCGTGCCGTAGGCCGTCGCCCAATCGACGCCAGTGTGCATCTTGACGTAGCCGAGGATCGGGTGCCGTCGCCCACCAAAGCCGGAGCGCATGATCGCATTGTTGACGGGCTTGCGGACCAGGAATTTCTTCGCGCTCTTGCCGGTCTCGTCATAATAGTCGACAATGCCGTCGTCGGCGCTCTGGAAGCGGTAGTATTTTTTGGTTTCCCCGCCGAGGGTAAGCGAGGCGAACAGCACCTTGTTCTTTTCGGCCGAGGTCGCCTCGTCATCGCCGGTATAGAAAACGTCGAAGGAATCGCCGGGCTGCACCTTGCGCTGGAAGTCGACATCGTAGGAATAGATGCGGATCATGTCTTCAATGACGGGGGCCGGCACCTTGTTGCGCAGCGCGGTCTCGTAGATGCTCTGGTAGAGCCTGACGCCGCTGCCATCATCGCTTTCATCGTCGTCTTCGCTGCTGCTCTTGTCGGTGGCATCGGCGATCGTGTTCATGCTTTGCACGTCGACCGCGACATATTTGCCGAGATCGGACAGCGCAGCGACTGCCTCGACCACCGAGTCGTTGGCGACGATCACGCGATAGGGCTGCAAGCGGGCTCCGGGGCTTGTCGGGGCCATCAGGATGCGAAGCTTTTCGCCTTCCTTCAGGCCTCCGTCGCGGCCGCGGATGCCCAAGGTAGCTGCGATTGCCTTGGCTTCTTCCGGCGTGGCGCCCTGGTCGCGCAGCACTGAAATGACAGTGTCGCCTTTCTTGACGGTGTGAACGCGCTCAGCGGTCGGATTGCCTCCGGTCACCTGGTCCTTGGTCTTTGGCAGCAGGGTGACGTTTTCCGGGACTACCCGGGTCTCGAAACCGGCATAGGGATCAGGAACACCGCCTTCTGTGGCATAAGCCATTTTGACGTCGCCTTGCGCGCCGGTGACGTCGGCGGCGGCATTGGCGAGGGCAGCATAGCGCACCCCGCTACCTTGGCCGCGCCAGTTGGCTGCATCGCGCACCCGCATCAGGATGTCGTCGAGCGCTACCACGGCGGCGATTTTCGCCTTGGGCAGTACCTGGCCGAGATCCTTGGTGACGAAGGAGACTTCAGCGTCGGGCTCCACTGCGTCAGGATTGTTCGGATCCTCGGACGAAGCGGCGGGCGGTGGTGCGCCGACATCGCTCAGCATGCGTTGGGCATTAAAGGGCGGGATCTTGGCACTCAAGTCGCTTGTCGTCAGCGACAGGTTGCCGGAAATTCGGACGAAAGACCGCGCTCGCATGACGTTGCGGTTATCGAGGCCACGGGTTTCGGTCGAGAGCCGAATCACGTTGCGCGAGGCGGTGGATTCGCTCGGAGGCGGCAGACGGTCGCTTTTGCGAAGGGTCGCGGAGCGGTCATTGGCGTCGAAGGCGCCGCGCTGCGCGCTTTCGATCCGTTCTGCCTTCTCGGCAAAAGTCGTTTCGCCGTCGAGTGCGGCAAAAACCGCGCCGCCGATCAAGGCTGCGCCGCATAGACCGGTCAGAATTGTTCCGCTGAACCACTGTACGGAAATGCGACGGCGGTCGATGACGGAGGCTTCGGACCCATCGACGGACAGTGGCGGCTCGTGGCCAAGATCAATGATCCCGGTCTCACGCCCAGAGCCGCCCCCGCGTGACGTCTTTTGGTTCAACCGACAGTCCCCCCGAATCCAGCAACATGCGAGAGCCCCGTTTTAGCCTAGTTCCCGGTATCTTGCCTCTTAAAGAGGAAGGTCGGGAACACAGCACGGGCCCGGTTGTCCGGAATTCAGGAGCTTTGTGGCTGACCGAGTTCGCGAACAGACAGAGCGGGTCCAGGCCTCTCGATGTTTCTCGAGGTCCGAAAAAGTGACCGCTGACGATCGCCTTCCCCGACCTGATGAAAATCGCCGGCCCCCAATGGCATCCGACGATTCAATTTCCATAGTACGCGCAGAACGTCGCAGGATTGTGGCCGCAGCGCAAGATCGCGAAAAAACGGAACTTTCCTGGTGGCGGAGGCTTCGTTTCGAATATGTGACGATTTGTTGATAACACCCGTTGACAACGCCGTCGGGGCTGGCCTATAAGACGGCCACTGAGCGCGGCGCGGTTTTGGCCCTCGGCCAAGACACGCTCTCGTGCCCCGCGAAGCTCCTGACTTGGATGAGTGAATAAACAGCCGATGGTTGTCGGTTGTCATTTGCCGTCGGAGCGGGGTTCGCGAAGCCCCTAAGGGGTAGGGACCTCCGGGTTCCAGGCTGTTTGACAAGTAAAGATGAAGAAAGAGAAACGTGGACGGCGGAGTCCTTGCGGGTCTCGATTTGAGAAAACTTAAGTTTTCCCGATTGAGGCCGGACGAAAGACTTCGGCGGTACACGTTTCGAATAAGGTAACACCATGGCCTCTTCATTGAGGTCAGTTCGCCGGCGATGTGAATCGCTGCGCGATTGATGGTGGGACCTCGTCAAACGTTGTGATCAGCCGGTTCAAAGTTCAAGTCCAACTTGAGAGTTTGATCCTGGCTCAGAGCGA
>JGI24705J35276_12238366_pt1 | contig 20102 bp, 18 predicted proteins | sample TergutNt197P4_FD_35276 | JGI IMG/M metagenome (IMG submission 35276) | reverse complement strand
TTAGGTTTTTGTGAATACATACAATTATGGACAACTGCAAAAATATGTGTAGGCTCTTCAGAATTTGTATGTTGGTTATAGACTTATGGTTTTTTTTACTTTACTGTTGCTTTTCTCCTTCAACCTCCTCTTCTACTGTTATTGCCTTCCATGTAACCATCTTCAACCATGAATGAAAAACATTGATACGCCCTACCTCCAATCATCGACCAACCTGAAAACTTTCTCGTAAGTACTATTTAATCTTCTGAAGCAAGTCACTTCTGTTTCAAGAATTTCATAATCGCAGCCAAAAAGAATGGCTTATTTAACCCATTGCGGTTCTTCAACGTGATAGACACCATTTAAACATTCTATCTGAAGGGTCACCCTTGTTTTCGCGGCTCTTCTGCCATTAGACAGATAAGTATCTGTTTCACATTTAAAATACTAACACTGTAGAGTTTACGCCACTATAAATGGAGAAAAAAGCTTTGATGCATGAGAACCCATTTGACTTGTTCCGACAAGAATGTCGCACCGCGTTAGCACAAGCAATAACAAAAACTTTTCCAGATGCTACACCGCTCACTATTAACCTAAGCAAGACTCCCAACATTGAGTTAGGACAACTCGCATCATCGCTTAGTTTTGAATTGGCAAAAAAACTAAGTATGAAACCCACTGCGGTAGCTGAGCAACTTGTTGAGGCGATTGACACGTCACAGTTTAATTTAATTGAAAAAGTCTCCACTGCCGGTGTCGGTTACATTAACTTCTATGTTAACTTTTTCAAGTTTTCTCAGTTGACACTGGAATCCATTAAAAGCAAAAACAAAAATTACGGTTACGTCAAAACCGAAAAACCAGTAAAAATTATCGTTGAACACACAAGTGTAAATCCATTACACCCAATCCACATCGGACAAGCCAGAAACCCAATGATAGGTGACACCATCGCATGCATACTTAAACTACGTGGTCACGACGTTACAACCCATTACTACATCGACGACGTGGGACGCCAATCCAGCGTAGTTGCCTATGGGTACGAAAAGCTGGGTAGACCAAAACCAACTGAAAAACCTGACTTGTTTGTAGGCAAAATCTACACCGTTACATGTTGCATAGCTGAAATTAACCGGCTCAAAAAAGCAAAAGACAAAGTAACCGTAACACAATCATCAGATGACATAGTCAAAATTAACAAGGAACTCGACGAGTGGACTTCAATAGCTGCTGAGTTAAAAGAAAAATATCCAGTTCTTTTCGAGACATTGTTAGTAAGAATTAATGAAGATGAAAATCCTGAGGAAGAAATCAACCATTTAAACCGTCGATATGAAGCTGATGAACCCGCAGCTAAACAACTCATCCGCGAAGTCAGCAACTTATGTCTTGATGGTTTCCGCCAAACCCAAGGCCGCGTCTCCGTAACATATGACTCATGGGATTGGGAAAGTGATTTTGTTTGGAGCGGTCAAGTCACAGAAGTCATGGTTAAACTCAAAGCTTCCCCTTTCCTTTACTTTGAAAAAGGCGTTTGGGAATTTGACGCTGACAAAGCTGCTAATCTCCTTCAGCTTAAACCTAAACTAGGTATGAAAGAAAACCATGAAATTCCACCGTTAACCTTAATGCGCGCTGACGGCACAACCCTCTATACAACACGTGATGTCGCTTACAGCGTTTGGAAGTTCCAACGGGCAGAAAAAGTCATCAATGTTATCGGTATGGAACAATCCTTGGCACAATTACAACTTAAATTGGCATTGTATGCGTTAGGCTACGGTAAAGAAGCAGAAAATTTTGTTCACTTCGCATATAACCTCGTCACGTTACCCGGTTACAAAATGAGCAGTCGCAGAGGTCATTACATCACTTTTGACCAGGTTCTTGATGAAGCAGTCGAACGCGCCTACCAAGAGGTTTGCAAACGTTCTCCCATGTTTAGTGAAGAAGAGAAACGCAGCATAGCCAACTTTGTAGGAATTGGCGCTGTTCGCTATGCTCTAGTAGATGTGGATCCAAGCAAACAAGTTTTATTCACTTGGGATCGGGTGCTTAACTTTGAGACCAACAGCGCTCCATACGTACAATACACGCACGCAAGAGCCTGTAGTATCCTGCGGAAAGCAGCTGAGAACACTACTGCAACTGCTCCGGCCTATGATCTGTTAACTGAAAAACTTGAGTGTGAACTCGTTTTGCAGCTTGCTAGTTTCCCAGACATGTTCATAGAAGCAGCAGAATATCTCAAACCCTCCATGATAGCAGACTACGCAAATGCGCTTGCTGATAAATTCAACACATTCTACAACGCCTTACCTGTTATCAAAGCCGAAACCCCTGAACTTAGTAGTGCACGATTAATTTTAACCGACGCTATCAAAATAGTGTTACGTAATACTTTGGCGCTTATTGGAGTAGTCGCACCTGAGCGTATGTAACTCTTCTTTTTCCAATATACAAGGTTATTTTCAATTAGTACAGATTTAACCTTGAGTTTTTTTACATGTTTTATTTTCTAATGATTAAGCGGGCGATAAATAGGTAGATAGTAGAGCAGCAGTATTTGTATGGGCTATTTTGAGAAGTAAAGGTAAATTGCAAAAACGCTAACAAATAACACTGAAACAATCGATAAGTAAACTGTAACTATGCTGCTAACCTGCGATATCACTGATTGAATTGCCCATATGGAGAACGTTGTTATTGCAACTGTGGAAGCAGCTAAGCCAACTTTTTTGGTTACGCTGTTTGAGGTTTTGATGGTTTGCAGTTGCCGGTGTCTTATATTGCGAGTTCCAGTAAGTAGTAATGGCGCAGAGAAGCACCAGGCATAGCCTAAACTAAACATGACTGAAGTGGCTAAACTGAATTGTTTACCTGCAATTATGACAAAAGTTAAAGCAGAGATTGCTAAAAAGGGAAGTATAAAATAGCGAATGAAGCTGTTGATTGGTTTAATTTCAATTTTAACATGATTTAACATCTTTCACCCTTCTAAGTTTTCTATGGTTATTTTGAATTATTTTAGGTTTTATCATTTTATCTACCAGTTTTGCCTGATTACACGCAAATTTATTAACTGTTTAGTGGTTTCATGCACATTTACGGGTTAAACTGTACATTATGGTTATCACGTATCAATAACAAATTTCAAATATTAGGTAGTAATGTAAAACAACGGTGTTTATTGATGAGTAATGATTCTTACTTTCAAAAGAAACTTGAGCCTATCAAAGTCACAAAGCAGAAACCAATTTCACAGTTACTAAAAGAAATGGGCCGAACCGCATATCAAGGTCGCAAACTAGGCGAAGCCGTTGACATATGGGAAAACATGATAAAAGAAAAAGACATTGTAATTGCCATGGGTTTTGCAGGCTCAATGAGCACCGCAGGCCAATGGACAATCATCAACTGGCTTATCGAAAATCGTTTCATTGACGTCTTGGTGTCAACAGGTGCAAACGTTTCAGAGGACATCGTTGACGCTATGGGTTTTGGTTACTGGCAAGGCAGTCATATGGTAAACGATGAACAACTCTTAGTTGATGACGTTAACCGATACTATGATGTTTATGGAAAAGAAACCGACTACCGCAAAATGGAAGAAGTCGTAACTGACTACGTTATGACCTGTAAAGAAGACTACTATTACACCTCAGCAGAATTTCTCCACGGTCTAGGAAAATACCTTGACGCAAAAAACATTCCCGCAATCTCTGCCGTAGCAGCAAAACATGGTGTACCAATCTTCAGCCCAGCTATGGTTGACAGTGCATACGGCGAAACTTTTCTTTTAGCTAAAAACCAAGGTCACAACGTTCACATTGATAGCGTTAAAGAATTTGATCAATTCATCCAAGTTGGCACTAAAACCAAAGATGTCGGCGTTATCTACATCGGCGGAGGAGTCCCCAAAGACATCACACAACTAATTGCCATCTCAGTCAGTCCAATGACCGAAGACAAAGGTGTCCAAGGCAGACAAGGCGGCTTACGCAAGAGTCTACAAGAATACTACTACCCACACAAATACGCAATTCAAATCACAACAGACTCTCCACAATGGGGCGGTTTAAGTGGTTGCACACTTGAAGAAGCTATCAGCTGGGGCAAAATCAACAACCAAACTGGCACACGAGCCGTTTGTTACTGCGACGCAACAATCGCGCTACCCCTAATTTGCCACGCGCTAGCTGAGCGTGTAACTGAAAAACGCGTTGGTCCAGATATGAGTTGGATTTTCAAAGATATTCCTAAAGCCTAAAATGGCTTTTTTTGTTTTTAATCTTAAGAAATGGCCTGCCCTACAGTGATGCCAAGCCATATAGGTACTAAATTCTGATCAAGCACAACTATTTGATGGACATCAGACCAGAAAGCAGCTAGCGGAGCATAGACTTCGGAGTATTGAAGGTTCATTTCTATAAAATAGCAGTTAGAAAAAGTCAAATCAAACTTTGATGGCAACGCATAATATCCGGATTGATTTCTACAGAGCATGTATTCAAAAGGGTAAACCGTTGTCAAAGGTATAGACTCATCAGGGCCATAGAAGATAATGGCCCTGCTATTCCAAGTGATGGTCTCTTTTTGAGTGATACCGTCGTTGATGAAGACGGTTCCTTGCTCAGGCCGAGTAGTATTAAATATGTGTAACTGCTCAAAGTAGGTAACATTTGCATTATACGTGAAAGTTACGCCTCTTGGTCTAATAATTTGTTTTTGTTGATAATCAAACCGGTTTTGATAGTAGTCTAAAACCTCTGAGTCAATAAAATTGGCCCACGTGTATGAAAGAGATGATCCATGGTGTATGTACGCTTCTGAGTCACTTGGCCCCTCAAATCGTTTAAATGTCAATATAGCTGCATAGTCTACTGTTTCAGCTGCGGTAAGTGCACGCTCTTCATCAACTGTAGCAAAATTTCTGGTAACAGAACTTGACACGTTTCGAATAACGTTTCGAGTAAACGATGAAATAATAACAAAAAATGAAACGGCAAATATCGTTGCCATGCATATCGTGAGTAGTATAATCGTTTTTCTATGCATCTGTAAAAAAACCTGTTCTATCTTTTAATTGATTGGGTAACACGTATTTGTTACCTTTTTTTGTTCATTCGTTCTATTAATGAACTCATCATTATGGGCATAATCACTGTAGCATCGCCTTCAATCATTACATGCTTGGCTTTTTCGCTGATTTTTCCCCAACTTACTGCTTCACATGGTCTTGCGCCACTGAGGCTTCCATCCCACTCCGCTGCTGTACTAATATAAACAACGTAGTCTAAACCATCTTTAAATTGGTTCCACCATATTGTGTGATGCTTACTAATGCCTCCACCAACAATTAGTGCACCAGATTTTTTTGCGTCAAACACGATGTTGTTTAGGTCATCTTCATCTTTTAGTAGGTTGATACGGAAGTCTTTGTGGTCTTGGCTGAAAAACCAGAGCTGATAACCTACGGAGCCGTCAGTTATGCCGGGAACAAAAACGGGTATGTTATTTTTGGCTGCCCAATACAAAATCGAGTTCTCATTACAGCAACGTAGACCGATTTCTCGACAGAGCTCTGTTGTGCTGAACTCTTTTTTGCCTTCTTTGTAGAGAGTTTCGAGCATGTTGATTATTTGTTTTTCGATAACTGTTCCATAGCTGTCGTTGGGTACAAGCACATTGCCTAAGCGGTTAACTCCTTCTTGATGGAGTTTGGTATCGTTCATGATGAAGCTTCCTTTGTAGTAGTCACGGTAACATCGGGCAATGTCATGGTCTAAAGTTCCGCATGTAGTGATTATGATGTCAACCATTTTATGCTTCACCATTTCTTTAATGGCGCCACGTGTGCCTGTGGCACAGATGTCTGCTGGGAAAGAAAGAAACTTGATACAGCCTTTACTGTTCATCATATCTTCCATAATATTGACGCCTGTAGCAAGCTTACCTGCCGTGAAACCCCATGCAGCATCCATTTGTTCAACCAGTTCATCGACTGTCAATTCTTTACTAAGCTCGTAATCTTTGACTGGAATCTTGTGTTCAACTTTAGGCACAATTTCTCTCTCCTACACTGCATGTAGAGAAAACTCAATAAATAGGTAGCGAAAAAAGTTGGGGGTTACTGTAATAAGTAACTGATATTTTCTTGTAAATGTCTTTGCCAACCGATTTTTCATAGTCTGCAAATGCTTGGATTATCATACTTTAACCGTATAATCACTGTCTTCTTTATGGTCTACACCTATGTTCTTTACCGGTAATATTGTAGGGCTAAGTTGAAGATTTATCTATAGATGAACTGAAAACGATAGTAAAAATTCCTAACTCGGATACATTTAAAATATGTGAGGAGGCCTTTCCACTATTGTAATTAAAAGGCTGGCTTTGAAGTAGGTTATAGTTTTCTATAGAAAGCCTGCTTCTTTTAATTTTAAAGCGGTTGTAATGTTGCCTTCAAAGTTAACTTTGCCGCTAAAAAACGCTTTTTCCACGCTTATTTTGCCGTTTATTAACTCCAGGAAATCTTCTTCTGAAGTTTTTAAAGTCAACGTCGGTGCTACAGTTATTCCTTGGACAGATTGAATTTTCTGGTCTTTAATGGTTATTATCCAATTGCTGGGTTTGTTGCCTGTCAAGTTTATTTGGACTATAACGTCTATGTCTTTTGCTTTTTCTGGTTTGAACTTGACTGGAAGTATGTCTTCGAAAAATTTTTGTGGCGTTTTAATTTCCATATTTTTCCCTCAATAATTTCCGTGCTTTTTTTCTACGCTGTTTTTTGAAATTATTTATTTTTTTATTTTAACGGAATAGGTCTTTTTCTTTTGGTCTCATCAATTCGGTTGCTGACACGTTTTCAACGGTTTGATATGCAGTGTAGCCACGGATGATTGCTGCTGGAATACCTTCATTGGCTTGCCCCATTACAAGTTCTGCCGCTGAGGCTAACTCGTCAGCAATTGCAGTTTGTTTAATACGTAACGTGTAACCAAACAGGTCTTTTTCACCGCGTCTATCTCGTATGGGTTTTATTCCTGCAACGCCGATTGCCACGTTGATTTCGCCCATTCTAAATGGTCTGCCATGAGTATCTGAAACAATAACTGCCACGTTAATGCCTGTTAAACGTTTGATTTCAGCCCTAATATTTCGTGCTGACTCATTGGGGTCTTTTGGTAGGGGGACGACGTTTCTTTCTCCTAAAACGTTTGATCGGTCAACTCCTGAATTGGCGCTTATGGTTCCGCTTCTGGTTTCTGTAATTATGCTGTTTGGGCCTATTCTAACGATTTCTTTTGTTTCCTGCAGTATAACTTCAACTAGGGCTGGATCTTTATTTGTCTGTTTAGCGATTTCAAGTGCTTGTTTGGACGGCGTTACAGTGTCGAGATTGATGACGTTTCCTTCAGCTTTAGAAACAAACACGTGAGTAACAACAATGATATCTCTTTCTTGGAGTGGTGTCCCCTGATTTTTTGTTGTATCCACGATTAACTGACCGATCTTATCTCTTTCTTTGATTAAAGGCAAGCCCTCTATGGCAATAACTTGAACAGTGTTCATCAGCAAACTCACCTAGTGTTTACTTTGCTAAATTATAACCCCAACTTAAGTCTATCTCGTCAACATAACAAAAAAACGTAAAAACATGCATCGCTAAATACAAAAAAGAAAAGAGACAAAAGGTCTCAGTGTTTATTTTGTGCGGAATTTTTGAAGTTTCTGTAGCATCAATTTGTCGCCTTCAGCATCACCCGCGCATGTTGCAATGATGCCATCAACAAGACCAACAAGTTTTTCTGCTTTTTCTTCAACTTGTTCCATGGTGGCTGTTACTGGCCAACCGATTACTTTAACGATTTCTTTGTTCTTTTCTGTTCCTACCAAGAAGTATGCAAACAGTGGTTTGTTGAGTTTTTTGCATTCTGCTGAAACTGCTTTAAGTTGCTCTAGTGAGTCATCGTTTAATCTCATGAAGTACACAAAATCCCATGGCTGGCGGACACGTTCTAGTGTAGCTTCAATTGATTGTCTTGCTGTTAAGAGGCAGCCGAGTGGTAGGTTCTTTGTTTTAACGTCATTACGTATGAAATCTCTTGCAGCTTCTGATGATGGAAGCATCTTTATTGCTTCACCATAGTGTGGTTGGTCACCCATGGTTACTGCTAAGCCGTCAAGACCAATAACGTCTGAGGCTAATGCTAACCCTCCCACTTCAACTGGCCCTTTATAGTGTAGAATGAAGATTGGGCAGACATATTTGTCAGGGTACTTGTTTTTGAGAAGGCAGCTTACGACAACACCGCTTGGAGCTGGAAAACCAGCTGCGCTGTCGGTAACGTTCCATCCGTCAACTAAATCTTTCAGTTCATCAGCAAGTTTTAGGAATTTGCGTGTAGGAACAAACTCATTTAGTATTTTCATGGAGATTCCTCTTTGGTAAGAGAGGGAGAAGTTAAGGTTAAAAAAGCTTTTGAGTAGTATCTACTCTGTGGAGTTGACGCTTTTTATAAAAAACTGCAGAGTTAACGGTTGTTACTTCAATTTTTTATGTCAAACTGCTTTTGTGCTCTTTCGGTCTTAAACTTGGCAAGTTTCATGATTTCTTCTCGGCCTGTTTTAGCTTTAATGACATCTAATCCTTTAAGCAACTCTTCACCTTTAACTGAACGTACAATAACCGTAGAAAACCCTCGTGAACTGCCAACTGAACCAACCGAAATATCCGCAAACTGTGCCGTAAAATCTCCACAAAAACGACAGCCTTTATCAACTGCTTGATTAAGATCTTGGATTTTACAACTGAACTTTTGATTATCAACATACACGTAACATTTACCTTCGTAAATTTGCACGCGTTCTGCCTTATCTAAATCAGTCTTTAAAACCCGTCTAGTTTCCTCTTTCAACTTGACAGCGTCAAAAGCTTCAAAACAAAACAAACCAATAATAGTAATCTCCAAGTCTGGAAACTGTTGCTTTAAGCTTTGTATGGTTTTTCTAGCTGCTCTGGCTTGACACGGCGTCCCGGTAAGCGCAATTTTCCGTTTTCCTTGCTTTGCAAGTTCACAAAGTTTCGATAAAACGTTAATTTTGAGGTATATTGTTCCCTTTGTCGCCAAAACTTCATCGCGGTCTTCACACCCAATGACTTGAGCGTTGTATCCTTGAGTACGTTTCACAACTACAACAGCATCAAATCTACCTTCATCAAGTCCTTTAATCAAAAGCGATGTAACTACTCCACCGTCTTGACCTTCAACTGGTGTTTTTGCAGAAAAAATGCTACGGTAAACTCCAAGGACTGGGTCTTTTGAACGCTTGAAGCCTTGGAGTTTTTCATCTTGTGCCCCGTTTTCAATCATTTTAATCATTATCTCAAAGTATTCTTACTCTAAAAAGCTTAAATCTCAATTTTTTCCTGGCTTATCTAAATACCTAAAAGTTTGTGTGTCTTTGGTAGATTGTTACTTTCATTGTTTATGTTTGGTTTTTGATAGTATTTTTTGTTTTGTTGGGCAAGTTGTAGGTAAATGATTGTGTGTTGTTGTTTTTGTGGTGTTGGTAATAATGCTTAAATAATGTGGTGTTACTTTTTTAATAAAAAGTGCTACTGTGGTAATATGGCAAACTACTTCAATACATACGAAGTTGCTGCAATCGCTCTGTGCTCAGCTCTATGGGCTGTCTTAAACAGACTGCTTTCTCCCGTGTTTTTCAGCATGTTCGGACTTCCGTTCCTATGCGACCTCATAGGCTTCTCTGTACTTATAGTGGCCATTTGGTGGATAAAAAAATTCGGTGCTATAACGTTGATTGGTCTAATTGCTACAATCATAACCTTTACACTTGGAGGTGGTTTGCACTTTTTAGGATTCACCGTAGCTAGTATCTTTTTTGATCTTGCAATACGGTTGACTGGATACAATTTTTCCTCCAAGAAACCAGCATTTCTGGTGGTCAAAATGATGTCGGTTTCAATCATCTCAGCAGCCATTGCAGGATATCTAATAGGCTTCTTCTTTATGTCCAGTGCTGCTTTAACTAACTCTGGTGGCATCATTGGTTGGGCAGGGCTTCACGCTGTTGGTGGAGTTATGGGTGGCATAATAGGAACCTTCTTAATCTTTGCTTTAAACAAAAGAAAAGTAGTGCCAAATAATGTTCAACTCCAAAGACAGTAAACCACAAAATCGCCAAGATTTCTTTAACGAGGTTGCCCCCACATGGGACAAAACCTTCTACACAGTTAAGCTCGCCAACTTTCTAACAGAACTTGTCCCAAAATTTAACATTACACTGGGGCAAACAATTCTCGACGTAGGCACAGGTACTGGTGTATTAATTCCATTTCTTCTTCAAGCGGTTGGTAACAACGGGCATGTTACCGCTGTTGACTTTGCCGAAAAAATGGTTGAAATATGCAAAACAAAATACGACCAACACCCGAACTTGACTCTGTTGGTACAGCAAGTAGAAAATCTGCAATTTCCCGAGGCGACTTTTGACGTAGTTACCTGTTTTGGTTTGTTTCCTCATTTAGACAACAAAGAATTGGCTCTTAAACAATTGAATCGTGTGCTTAAACCTGGCGGAAAATTTGTTATTGCCCATGCTCTAAGTAGTCAAGAAATCAGAAATCACCATCACAACGCACCAGCTGTAGTTGCTAACGACGAGCTTCTAAGTGAGTCTGAAATGCGGTGTATGCTCAAAAAAACAGATTTCATCGACATAGAAATAACAGACAAACCTGGCTGCTACTTGTGCCTTTCAATTAAGGCCTAAACAGATTTCTTATAGCCATACGGTTTGTTTTAGTTAACACATTGCAGTAGTCTCTTCTATGAATTTTTTTTATTGTGTTTCAATGGAAGTTGGCTTTATGATTTTCTTTGGGAAATATTAAATTAATTTGCCGAAATCACTCTTTAACAGTGACTTGTTATGAAGATTGCAATTTCTGGTAAAGGCGGAGTAGGTAAAACCTTGATTGCCGGTGGATTAGCTCGTGGTTTTGCTGAACGAAAATATAAAACAATAGCTATTGATGCTGATTCTTCACCTAATTTGGCTTTAACTTTGGGTTTAACTGCAGAAGAAGCGCGCAAAATAAAGCCAATTTCTGACAATAAAGAGCTTGTAGAATCAAAAACTAATTCGGGTTATAACGGTATTTACAACCTAAACTTTAGAGTTGACGACATAGTGCGTGACTACTCGGTTCTTACACCTTTAGGTGTAAATTTAATTGTTATGGGAACTGTTCATTCTATGGGTGCCGGATGTATGTGCGCCCCAACAGCAGTCGTTCGTGCATTGTTAAGATATCTTGTAGTTGAAACCGACGAAGCCGTAGTATTGGATCTTGAAGCTGGTGTAGAACATATAGGAAGAGGTACAGCAAGACAAGTTGATGTCCTGCTTATTGTTGTAGACTCTAATTTTAAATCATTAGAAATCGCAAAACATATCCATGATCTGGCTTCAGAAGCTGGAATGAAAAATCTTTACATAGTCGGGAATCGTGTCATGAATGATGAGCAGAAAGTCGCTATTCAAAGTTTTGCAAATGAAAACAACCTGCAAGTGCTAAATTTTATTCCTTTTGATACTAAAATCACTGAGTCTGACATGATGGGCAAAACGCCATTACTAAACATGGAATTTCCCTCAGTGAAGACCATAGACAATATATGCGAGCTCTTACTTAAAAAAGCAGGATCTACTTAAGGGGATTTTTGGAATGAAAACTCTTGTTACAGTTGGTCGTGGTGGTACAGGAAAATCCAGTTTCACCGCTTTAATGGCTAAAGCTTTCATTGAAGCAGGTAAATCACCTATACTGCTTGTCGATGCTGATCCTGATCAAAACCTCGCCGAAATGGTGGGTATTGACCTTAAAGAAGCAGGCAAATCCACAATTGCCGATTTGATAGTTAGCACATTTATTGAAGGTGGTGGTACTACAGTTGGTGTTCCTCCAGCGCAACGCATTGAAAGTCGTATTTGGGAAAATGGGCTCTACGAAGGACAACATTTTGATTTTCTTGGTGTTGGAACAAAGTGGATTGAAGGTTGCTACTGTATGCCAAACACTGCCCTCAAAGGTGCTCTAGAAAACTTGACAAAGACTTATGAGTATGTACTTATTGACTCTCCGGCTGGTCTAGAAAATCTAAACAGGCGTATAACATCAAAAGTAGATGACATTTTTGACATTTTAGATCATTCAAAGAAATCACAAGACCACGTACGTAGAGCAGTCAGAATAATCAAAGAAGTCGACATGCAATACAAAAACCTATACATCATTGGTGGCTATAGATTCCCTGACGAACTTGGAAAACAGGCTGAGGACGCTTTAAAGTTCAAGTATCTAGGGAAAATAGCTCAAGACCCCCAGTTAGATGATTATGTGCTTAACGGAGAGTCTTTGATTGGCTTGCCAAATGACAATAAGGCATATCTTTCAGTTAAAAAAATGCTAGAAAGCCTTAATTATCTTTAGAAAACTCTGATTACACTATTTTTTATTAATTTTCTAATTCTTCTGTCTGACGTGCCTTTCGTACAAACAATCCCCAAACGTTTAAAAACATTGTAAACGGGGGTACTACCTAAACCTTTACAGAGGTTAGAAATTGACCACCAAAAACATTCATGTAAAATTAGATGAACTAAAGACCAATAGTGGTCTTGTTAAAAATCTCGAGTTGTCCATCGGCAAAGTTGTCAACGATAACTATAACGAGCCTATGGGTCCAACCCCGATGCCCTCCGTAACTGCCCTGCGAGATTGGGACTTGAAACTTCTCAACAAGTATAAGCCCTTTTACATGCCAGATTGTGATTCATGTTGCCTTTGTACCTTTGGTAAATGTGATTTGACAGCTGGAAAACGTGGCGCATGTGGCTTGGACATAGCAGCTCAATCATCACGTATTGTAACGATTGCATGCTCAATAGGTGCAGCATGTCACTCAGCTCACTCACGTCACTTGGTTCATCACCTAATTGAAAAATATGGTCGCCGATACCCATTGGACATCGGAGGCTTAAACATTAAAGTTGAAGCACCAATCACACGGCTTGTAACGGGCATTAAACCTGAAACACTCGGTGATTTAGATGATGTTTTAGCATATGTTGAAGAACAAATTACACAAGTTCTTGCAACAGCACACACAGGTCAAGAAGCAAACCCGTTAGATTTTGAATCAAAAGCATTCCACGTTGGTATGTGTGACCACATTGGTATGGAAGTAGGAGACATCGCGCAAATCTCAGTTTTTAACTATCCAAAAGCAGACCCCGAAGCTCCACTTGTCAAACTTGGTATTGGTAGTGTTGACCGCACAAAACCGGTCGTCATGTGCATTGGCCACAACGTAGTTCCATCAGTAGGCATTATCGATTACGCTAAAGAGAAGAAAGTCGATGAAAGCATAGAGATAGTGGGTTTATGTTGTACCGCCCATGATATGACACGATATTACAACCGTGCCAGAATAGTTGGTCCAATCAGTTGGGAACTCAGATTTATTCGTGCAGGATTGGCAGATGTAGTTGTACTTGATGAACAATGCATCAGAACAGATGTTGCTGATGAAGCAGCAAAAGTTAACGCGCCAGTTATCGCCGCTTCAGAAAAGAATTGTGTTGGTTTCAAAAACCGTACAAACGATCCAACAGACGCAATTGTTGATGACCTTGTTAGCGGTAAAGTTTCAGGCGTACTGATCCTTGACCCAGAAAAAGTTGGCGAAGTAGCAGTCCGTGTTGCACTGAAGGTAGCTCCAGTTCGTAAACGTAAGAATGTTCTTCCATCAGTAGAAGAAGTTGTTGCAATTGCAAAAACTTGCACACAATGCAAGCAATGTCAACGTAACTGTCCACAAGATTATGCAGTTCCAGTAGCAATAAAAGCTGCAGCCGCAGGTGATTTGTCAAAATTAACCGACATATATGATGTCTGTATCGGATGCGGAAGATGTGAACAAGCATGCCCACAAAAAATCATGATACATAGCCTTATCGTTAAAGCAGGTGAAAAAACGATGTATTGTGAAGACAACCTGTGCCGAAGTGGTAGAGGTGCAGTTTCGGACGTCGAAATTCGCAGTGTTGGCGGTCCAATCGTTCTAGGTGAAATTCCAGGTATCGTAGCAATCGTTGGTTGTAGCAACTATCCCAAAGGTGGTAAAGACGTTTACGATATCGCAAGAGAATTCGCCAGCAGAAGATACATTGTTGCATTGTCAGGATGTAGCGCAATGTCAGCAGGTAGCTACCGCAACAGTGAAGGTCAGACGATCTATGAAGAATTCCCTGGTGGCTTTGAAGCTGGAGGAGTTCTCAATGTTGGTTCATGTGTAGCAAACAGCCATATTGCAGGTGCAGCAATCAAAGTAGCAAATATTTTCGCAAAACGTAACCTAAGAGGAAACTATGAAGAAATTGCAGACTACATCCATAACCGTCTAGGTGCAGTCGGCTTAGCTTGGGGTGCATACTCACAGAAAGCAGCTGCAATCGGTGCAGGTTTCTGGCGTTTAGGCGTACCAGTGGTAGTTGGTCCACATGGAAGCAAATACCGACGTATGCTATTAGGCAGAAAAGACGATCCAGAAAACTGGAATGTTATCGATGCACGCACAGGCGAAACCGTCAACGTCGGTCCAACACCCGAACACCTCTTCAACGTAGCAGAAACTAAAGAAGAATGCATCGTTCAAATCGCAAAACTTGTCATAAGACCCAACGACACTTGGAAGGGACGTGCAGGAAAACTCAGCCACTACATCGACTTACACAAACGTTACATGGGTGTAATGCCAAATGATATCCACCTCTATATCCGAACACCTGCAGACATACCTATTACAATGAAAGATGAAATCCAGAAAATCCTTGAAGACAATAACTGGAAAGAAACAACAATTCCGGACCCAACACTGCTTCCAAGAATGGTCCGAAAAATGAAGGAGTAAACGGAGGAAAAAGATATGTCCTGTGAACCATGGCAATGTGCAGAAATAGCTGCAACTAAAAAAGCAAACCCAATACAAAAACCTGAAATTGCAGTAGCAATGATTCAAAGAGCCTCTCACCCCATTATTATTGCGGGTAGTAACCTAACCGAGAGATTCATGGAAGGCCGCCCAGCAATTGACTTCATAATCGACCTTGCAAAAGCAAGCAAAGTTCCAGTAGTTGCAACAGCCCACATGGTGGGAGAATTTGTAAAACGCGGGTACCAACCAGCAGCATTTATGAATGCAATGGAAATCGGTCAACGCGTTGCAGACCCATCATGGATGGGACTTGACGGCCAAGGACACCCCGACCTTGTCATCTTGGTTGGTATGCCCTACTATATGCAAGCATTAATTCTTTCAGGCCTAAAACACTTTGCACCTACACTTAAAACCATGACTCTTGACAACATGTATCACGTCCACGCAAGCTGGTCATTCCCCAATGCCAGTTTTGAAGATTGGGCAAACAATCTTAAAGTAATGACCACCAAATTTGGAGGAATCTAAAGAAATGTCAATGTTTAAAGATATACCAGTAGAAGTTGGTGTAATATACGAAGGCGAACGTATCCGACGAAACGACATGCAAGTCGAACTCGGCGGTCCAACAGTCGACAAAAAATTCGAAATAGCAAAAGTTAAACCAATGGAGCAAATCGAAGATGGCAAAGTCTTCGTTGTTGGTCCAGACCTAAAAGACCTCAAAGAAGGCGGTGCATACCCCTTAGGTATCTTAGTTGAAGCAGCAGGTGCGCAACTTGACCCTGGACTTGAAGGTGTCATCGAAAGGCGTCTACACGGTTACCTAAACTACATCGAAGGTTTCATGCATTTAAACCAGAGATATGACGTATGGATGCGTCTTGGCAAAAAATCATTCCAAAAAGGCCTAAACAGCTTTGAAGTAATCGGCAAAGTCCTTTACCGCCTATTTAAGAATGAACTGCCAATAATCGAAAAACTACAAATCACTTTCGTAACGGATATGTCAAAAATCGATGAACTCTACCCACAGGCTCTCGCATCATACGAATCACGCGACGCAAAAGCCAGAGGCCTAAAAGACAGTGAAGTAGATACATTCTACGGCTGTGTTCTCTGTCAATCATTTGCTCCAAGTCACGTATGTGTTATCACACCACAAAGATACAGTAACTGTGGCGCCATCAGCTGGTTTGATGGCAAAGCTTCAGCAAGCATTGATCCCAAAGGTCCAATCTTTGCAATTCCAAGAGGCGAAATGCTTAATGAAGAAAAAGGCGAATTCAGTGGAGTCAATGAGGCAGCAAAGAAACGTAGTATGGGTGAAGTTACCAAAGTCTGGTTATACACAGCATTTGATCACCCACACACCTCCTGTGGATGTTTCGAAGCAGTAACATTCTACATCCCCGAAGTTGACGGCTTTGGCATTGTCCAAAGAAACTTTAAAGGTGCAGCAGTTAACGGTTTGCCCTTTAGCACTTTAGCCGACTCAACAGCCGGCGGACGCCAAATTGACGGTTTCCATGGTATGTCACTTGAATATATGCGTAGCAGCAAATTCTTCGCAGCAGACGGCGGATGGAACCGTGTCGTTTGGGTGCCAAAAGAAGTTAAAGAAAAAGTCAAAGACTTCATTCCAAAAGACATAGTTGATAAGATTGCAACTGAAGAAGATGTGAAAAGCATCGACGAGCTTAAAGCGTTCCTTAAGGCCAAGAATCACCCAATCGTTGCAAAATGGGTGACAGAAGAAGAAACACCTGTATCCGCATCAGCAGAAGACACAACACCAGTTATGACTGCATCAACCCTGCCGATATCTGCCGGTGGATTCAGAATCATCCTTACAGACGCTAAAATATACGCCTCAAAAGTTGTAATCAAGAAAGAAGAAACAAAAGCAGAAAAACGGTGAGCACTCTTGGCAGCCAAAAAAGATAGTAAAGACTCTGGAATAGACGTAACAGAGTTACTGGAGCTTATTACAAAGCTCCAGAACCTCGAATTACACGATTTCCAGCTGGAAGCTAAAAACTTAGAGCTAAGAGTCGACGGTGGCGTCGCAAGCATACCGGGATTTAAACTTCCAAGTGCAATTCCAACAAAGCCTGCTGCGTTACTGCAACAAACATTCACTTCTCCAATTGAAAACTACTCCAGCAGCATTGCTGAAGTAAAACTTGGCGCAACAAAAAGCGAAGGCGGCACCCGTGGGAGGAGCATAACCATTGGTGGCGAAAAAGCTCCAGCATTCTACACTTTTGAAAGCCCAGTAATCCATAAACCTGTTGTCACCTTAGACGTTTTCGACATGGAAGTACCCCTGTCAAAAGCCGTAAAAATGCACGTGAAAGAAGTCATGGGCGACCCAGCAGCTTGGGCAAAACTTGCTGTAGAAAAATTCGGTGCAGACATGGTTACAATACACCTAATCAGCATCGATCCCTTACTCAAAGATGCCTCAGCAAAATCAACACTAACAACAATTGAAAACGTAATGCAAGCAGTTGACGTTCCACTCGTAATTGGTGGATGCGGTGACCCAGAAAAAGATACAGCGTTATTTGAAGAGGTATCTAAAGCGTTTCCAGGTGAAAGATTCTTACTCAGTTCATTCACACGCGACATGAATCTTGAAAACATTGCAAAACTTGCAAAGGAAAACAACCATGCAGTCTTATCCTTTACTCCAATGGACTTAAACATGGCAAGAGAACTCAACCGCAAACTCTACGATTATCTTGGCAAAGAAGACATCGTCATGGACTTATCCACTGCTGCTTTAGGCTACGGTTTAGATTATGCTTTCACCAACATGGAACGTGCAAGACTATCTGGCTTACTAGGTGATGGTGAACTTGCACACCCAATGTCCTCCGGAACAACCAACGCTTGGGCTGCACGCGAAGCTTGGCTGAAAATGGAAGATAAATGGGAACCACGCGAACTTAGAGGTCCACTGTGGGAAGTAACCACTGCATTAACTCTGCTGCTTTCAGGTGTAGACATGTTCATGATGATTCACCCAGCTGCAGTTAAAACCCTTAAAGACGTCATTAACAACCTGTCCAGCGGCAAAAAAGCTGACCCCAGCAAATACGTAGACTGGGTTTCAGCCAAAATCTAAACTGGAGGAAAAAGAGTATGAGTCAAAAAGCTGCAAAGAAAGAATTAAGCCCCATAGACATTTACAAACTGCTCCCAAAAACTAACTGCAAAGAATGCGGCCAAGAAAACTGCATGGCATTCGCAACCAAAATTGTTGCACGCGAAGTAGATATTGACCAATGCAAACCCTTGCAGAAACCAGAAAACGCAAAAAATTTTAAGATCCTGCATGAAATGCTCAAGCCTCCAGTGAAAGAAGTCATAATTGGCGTTGGTGACAAAGCCCGCAAAGTTGGCGGAAAACTTGTAATGTACCGACACGAATTCACATATTTCAACCCAACCGCCATCGCAGTTGACGTAACTGACGAAATGACCGAAGCAGAAATAGTTAGCCGCATAAAAAGCACAGAGAACTTTAGCTACGAGTACATCGGCAACACACTAAAACTTGATATGATTGCCGTCCGCTCAACATCCGGTGATGCTGACAAATTCAAAAACTGCCTTAAAAAAGTCTCAGAAACAACCAATTTACCATTGATCTTGTGCGCTTTGAATCCTTCAGTTCTTGAAGCAGGTATCATGGTAATTCCAAAAGCACGTCCACTGCTTTACGCTGCAACATTAACCAACTGGAAAGACCTAGCAGAATTAGCCTTAATGTATAACTGTCCACTCGTCGCTTCTGCGCCAAACGATCTAAACGGTCTTGTCACACTTGTAAAAACTCTGCAAGCTTATGGTATTCAAGACCTAGTCCTTGACCCAGGAACATTCTTCAACGATGGCTTGGCTGATACACTAAACAATTTCACAATGCTCCGAAGAGCAGCAACAAAAGCAGGTGACGAATTAGCAGGTTTCCCACTGCTCGGTTTGCCCTTAACCATATGGGCAAACAAAGGTGACCTAGCCGATGACTTAGTTAAATGGCGTGAAGCCTACACAGCAGGCATGCTCATTACCCGATTTGCAGATATAATCATACTTCACAGCACAGATGGATGGGTACAATTACCCAATGTCATTCTGCGACAAAACATTTACACAGACCCACGAAAACCAGTCGCAGTCGCAGCAGGTCTCAAAGAATTCGGTACACCAAACGAAAATTCACCAGTATTCTTCACATCGAACTTTGCATTAACCTACTACACAGTTGCATCAGACCTCGAAAGTAGCAAAATAAACGCTTACCTAATCATTGTCGACGCAGAAGGTAGCGCAATCGATAGTGGTGTTGCAGGGCGCAAACTAACAGCAGAAAAAGTTGCAGATGCAATCAAAGCCACCGGTATAGAAAACAAAGTAAAACACCGCAAAATTATCATCCCAGGCAAAGCCTCCCGAATCAGCGGCGAAATCGAAGAACTCAGTGGCTGGCAAGTTCTAGTAGGTCCACGCGACAGCAGTGAGATAGCCAAATATCTCATCGACAAATGGCAACCATAAGCCATTATTTCTTTTCTTTTTGTTTTTTGATTTTAACATTTAAAACTATTTTTGCAAGTTAACGCGTGTATTTAAGAACTATATTTTAACTAAATAACATGTTTTATGTTGGGGTGTGGTGTAAGAGGTTGGTGTTGTTATGTCCAAATCCTCTTTTTTTTACGTCTATGTTATGATTCAAAAGTTTAAGGCATTTTCTAGGTGGAATAAATTTAGGAAAAATACTAACAAAAAAGGGAAAAGAAGATTGGTTTATGGTTTCTTTTTGAGAATCAAAACAGTCGCTAAAACGACTGCAATGATAACTGCAACTGCTACACCGATAATTAGTAATGTATAGTCTGTTGTTGCTTGTGTTGGTGGATCTGCTTGTGCTACGCCTAAGGCGGTTGTTGCGTATGATCCCCAGTATGAGTTGCTGCCGTCAAAGGTTGCGTAAATGGTGTATTCTCCTTCAGTGTCTGGTGTCCACATGACCTTGTATAAGCCACTGCTATCACTTGTAACCGTTCC
>JGI24705J35276_12238367_pt1 | contig 20163 bp, 22 predicted proteins | sample TergutNt197P4_FD_35276 | JGI IMG/M metagenome (IMG submission 35276) | reverse complement strand
GCTGGCGCCAGTCGCGCTCGTAGGCGATCAAGTCGCCGCCCGTCAACACATGGGCCGCGCCGACGATCTGGCGCAGCGCCTCAGGCAGCAGGGAGAGCGGCGGCGTCATGTTGCAAAGCCTTGGCCTGCCGCTGGCGCAGCCGCACGTGGGCGGCGCAGGCGGCAAACAGCGCCAGCGTGAGCAGCGCCTCGGCCAGGGCGAATCCCGATGACGGCGCCCGGTCGCTGACGGCCCGCACCACGCCTTCAAGAAAATACAGCCACACGAACAGCGCCACCCAGCGGTAGGTGAACATCCGGTAGCGCAGCAGGCCGGACAGGGGCAGCAGCAGCGGCACCGCCTTGAGCGCCAGCCAGGAGCCGCCGGGCCGCAGCGGCGCCAGCCACAGCTCCCAGACCAGCGCCAGCGCGATCAGCGCCAGCAGACTCGACACCGCGGCCAGGCGCGTGGCCCGCGCGGCGGGCGTGGGCGCGGCAGGAGGCAGAAGGGCTGGGCTGGCTGACATGAGAGGATGGCATGATACCGAGCATGAATACCGGGCGGCTGCAAGCGCGGCTAAAGACCTTCATCACCGGCGTCACCGATTTTCCCGTGCTGCCCACCGCGGCCACGTTGCGCGAGCGTTTTCGCCAGGACCGGTTGAGCATGACGGCCAGCGCGCTCACCTTCACCACCGTGCTGGCGCTGGTGCCGCTGTTCGCGGTGGTGCTGTCGGTGTTCACTGCGTTTCCGATCTTCGCGCGCCTGCGCGACGCGCTGGAACACTGGCTGATCGACAGCCTGATCCCCGCCGGCATCGCCAGCCACGTCATGGGCTACCTGAACCAGTTCGCCACCAAGGCCAGCGGACTGGGCGCGGCGGGCCTGGCGGCGCTGCTGTTCACCGCCATCTCGCTGATGCTGACCATCGACCACACGCTCAACGCCATCTGGCGCGTGAGCGCGCCGCGCCCGCTGGGCCAGCGCATTCTGGTGTACTGGGCGGCGCTGACGTTGGGGCCGCTGGTACTGGGCGCCAGCCTGGCAATCACCTCCTACGTGCTGACGGCCTCGCGCGGCTGGCTGCCGGGCATCGGCGGCGGCGCCAATTTGCTGTTGGGCGCCGCGCAGTTTTTGCTGATGACGCTGGGGCTGACGCTGCTGTACCGCTTCGTGCCCCACACGCCGGTGAAATACAAGCACGCGCTGGCCGGCGCCCTGTTCGTCGCCGCCGGCTTGGGGCTGGCCAAGTGGGGGCTGGGTTTTTACCTGTCGCGCGTGCCCGGCTATTCGCTGATCTACGGCACGTTTGCCACCGTACCGATTCTGCTGCTGTGGATTTACCTGTCGTGGCTGATCGTGCTGCTGGGCGCCGTCATCGCGGCCTACCTGCCCACTTTGTTGTCGGGCGTGGCGCGGCGCGGCGGCGGGCCGGGCTGGGACTTTCAACTGGCCGTCGAAGTGCTGCAGGCGCTGGCGCAGGCACAGGGCACGCCGGCGCGCGGCCTCACGCTGCCGCAACTGGCCGCCCGGCTGCAAGTGGACGCGCTGCAACTGTCGCCCGCGCTGGAGGCGCTGCGCGAACTCGATTGGGTCGGCCAGCTCGGCGGCATGCAGATCGATGACCCGCGCCGCGTGCTGCTGCTACAGCCGGAACGCCAAAGCTTGCGGCCCCTGATGGAAAAACTGCTGCTCAAGCCCGACCCGGCCCTGGCCCGCTGGTGGGCCGCCGACGCCCTGAACCGCATGACCGTGGCCAGCGTGTTGCCCCCCGGCGGCACAATGCCCGACGTTGAGCCGGCTGCGGGCACGCGTGGCGGTCGGCGAGCGTTCAGTCAAAACCGTTTAGAAGGCCGCAGGTTGGATTGAACCTGGAAACGGCAGTTGATCGCTTGCAACCTTCCATACAAGCGCGTTCAACTGCCGTTTCCAGGTTCAAGGCACTATTTCCGCGCCGGATTCCAACCGCCCTGCGCCCGCGCCGCCAGCGCCACCAGCAGCAGCACCGGCAGGCCCAGCGCCGCCGTGGTGGTGAAAAAGACCGGGTAGTCAAAGGCTTTGACGTAAACGCCCGTAAAGCCGCCGATGAACTTGGGCGCCAGGTGCATCAGCGACGAAAACAGCGCGTACTGCGTGGCCGAGTAGCGGATGTTGGTCAGGCTCGACAGGTAGCCCACGAACGCCGCCTGCGCCATGCCGCCGGACAGGTTGTCCGCCGAGATCACCGCCACCAGCGCCGGCACACTGGGGCGGTAGCCGGCCTGCCAGGCGAGCGCGAGCTGAGCGCTGGCGCTCATGGCTGCCCCGCCGGGCACGCTGGGGCCGTGGCTGGCCAGCCAGGCGAACAGCAGGTTGCTTACCACCGACAGTGACGCGCCCAGCATCAGGACGCGCATGACGCCAAAGCGCAGCGCCAGCGCGCCGCCGACGAAGCCGCCGGTCAGCGTCATCACCACGCCGAAGACCTTGCTCACCGCCGCCACCTGGTCCTTGGTGTAGCCCATGTGCACGTAGAACGGGTTGGCCATGACGCCCATCACCTCGTCGCTGATGCGGTAGATGGCGATCAGCGCCAGGATCAGCGCCGCCTGCCACTTGTAGCGGCGGATGAAGTCGGCGAACGGCTCGACCAGCGCGCCCTGCACCCATTCGGCGGCGCTGCGCGCGGGCGGCAGCGGCGCGGGCGCTGGCTCCGGCGCGGTCAGCACCGTGACCATGCCCACCGCCATCAACGCCGCCATCACCAGATACGCCGTCTGCCAGGCCGCGTTGTCGTAGCCGGTAGCCGCGCCCTGGGCGCGGGCGGCCAGCCACAGCACGCCGGCGCTGGCACAGATCATCGCCAGGCGGTAGCCTACCTGGTAGGTGGCGGCCAGCGCCGGTTGCTCCTGCGTGGGGGCCGATTCGATGCGATAGGCGTCCAGCGCGATGTCCTGCGTGGCCGATGCGAACGCCACCGCCAGCGCGCACCACACCAGCGGAGCCAGCGCCGCGCGCGGGTCGGCCAGGGCCATGCCGGCCAGCCCCAGCGCCACCGCCGCCTGCGACAGCAGCAGCCAACTGCGCCGGCGGCCCAGCCAGCGCGTCAGGCCCGGCAGCGGCATGCGGTCCACCAGCGGCGCCCAAGCCCATTTGAAGCCGTAGGTGGCCATGCCGACCCAACTCAGAAAGCCGATGGTGTCGATATTGATGCCTGCCTCGCTCAAGCGGAATGCCAGCGTTCCCTGCGTCAGCAGAAACGGCAGGCCAGTGGAAAAGGCCAGCGTCACCATGCGCAGGTTCGCGGGCGCCAGGTACACGCGCAAGGCGTTGCGCCAGCTTGGGCGGGGCGCGGCAGGGAAGTCAGGCATTTTTCGTGGCTGGCGTTGGCGGCGGGGCGGCGTGATGTTGCGGAGCGTGATGGGCGCTTGAGGCCGTTCAGCCGGAGCCGCCTGGTAAAGCGCGGCGCGATAAATCCATTGGGGAATTATTGCAGTACGTGAAAGCTAATTGTCACCGTTGCAAGAAGCAAGGGCCTTGCTGGCTGAAGGGGATAGCCACAGCACCTCGCGCCTGGGGCGCGAACTGCCGGCGGCTCGGGTGGGCAGCTCGGCGCGTTGCCAGCCAGCCAGTACCCGGTCGTACAGCGCTGACGGGTAGCCGGAGAGCACCACCATGCCCTTGACTGCGCGCAGACGGTCCAGCAGTTCGGCGTGGTGCTCTTCGGTCAGCTCGCAGCGGTAGCTGGTGTCGCTGCGGGTGCTGGGGACGTAGGGCGGGTCGACGTAGAACAGAGTGTCGGGGGTGTCCTGGGCGCGGATCACGTCGATGGCATCGCGGCGCTCGATGACCACGCCTTGGAGCCTGCGGTGCACGAACGCCAGGGTGCGCGGGTAGCTGGCCCATTCGTGTGATTTGGCGTGGCCGGTGCGGTGGCGGGCGTCGGCGAAGGTGTGTTTGCGTAGATCGAACAGCGAGCCGTGGTGGAAGGCCAGATACGCCCGCGTGATGGCGCGCTGTGCGCGCACGACGCTGTCGCGGCTTGGACAAAACGACTGCTCGAATGCCACGCGGCCGTAGGGCACGCGGCGCAGGCGCCGCATCAGCGCCTGGCACTGGGCCGGGTCCTGTATGACGGTGAAGATGCCGGCGATCTCTTCGTCGAGATCGTTGTAGACCTCGACCGGACTGCGCGGCTTGCGCAGCAGCACGGATGCCGCGCCGCCGAATGGCTCGACGTAGATGCGGTGCGGCGGCAGGTGCGAGATGACCCACGGTGCGATGCGCCATTTGCCGCCCAGGTAGCGCAGCACGGATCGGGGCGGCTTTTCGTCAGGGTGCAGGGGAATCGGGTAACTTTTCATCGGGCGTCCTCGTAAGGCTGGACGCTCGATGGCGCTCGGGCATGGGGCGCGTGGCCCGCAACCGGTTGATCGTGCCGCAACGCCGACACTTGATCGACAGGCGCAAGTATTGTCCCTCTGCCAATTTGCGGCGGCAAGTGCCGCATCTGATCTGTTCATGGTTTTGCATGGTGTGCAAGCCTTTTTCCGCGTAAGAAAACACTGATAGGCTCGACACCGCCTGTCGACAGGTGGCGGGTCTTCGCCGGGCTTGCAGTTACGGCTGCATGTTCGGGGCTGTTGTCGGTGTTCGTAGCACCGGCAGCAGTCGCCCGTCTTTTTTGCTACGTCACGGTGATCTCCAATGAGTCGCCCTCGATGGCCGTTGGCGTGCCGGCGGCGACGGGGAGGATGGAGATGGACAGGTGCGTGCCCGGCTTGTAGGCGGGCAGCAGCAGTTCGCGGCCAGGGACTGTCAGGTGGCCCTGGATGGGCACTTGCTGGCTGGGGCCGTGGTTGGCTGCAACGCGCACGTCGGCGCCGTTGGCGGCCTCCAGCTCCCACGCCAGACGGATGCCGCCGGCATCCGTCGGCAGCGCGGCCAGGTTGAAGGCGCGGGCGATGACGCGCTCGCCGCTGGGGGCGGGGCCGGGGTTGTTCAGGCCCCACTCCATGGGGTAGTACGCCTCGTATTCGTCACGCGCGACGATGCGCAGGCGGCGCTCGGAGGTGGCTTCGGTGTTGACGATGCGCACGCGCTTGCCGGGCGTGGGCTCGGGGCCGGCCAGGAAGGCCCAGTCTTCGGGCACCGAGTCGGGCCAGTGGCTGGCCTGGTTGCAACTGGCGTCGCCGGCGCCGGCGTCGATCCAGCCGGGCGCGTCGGCTGCGGGCCAGTTCCCGATCACCGCCAACTCGCGCGTGCGCTCCGTGGGCGGCGCGCACTCCACGCTCAGGTAGCCGCCGTCGGGCTTGCCGATCCACAGCCAGAAACGCGCTCCGGCATCGGTGCTCCCGACCTCGGCTGCAAGGTGGACGCGGGTGACCTTGGCGTTGCGCAGCTCAACCGCCGTCAAGCGTCCGCTGTGCGCCCACTTGGTGAGATCGTGCGCCAGGCGCACGATGTCGCCGCGCTGCACGTTGGCGCCGAACAGGCCCGTTTCCCAGGTAATGGTCCGGCGGTGGTAATGCTTTCCGGCGGCCAGCAGGTTGACCAGGCGCTGCGCCTGCGCCTTGGGCATGGAGTACGCGGCCCGCTCGGTCTGCTGGTTGACCGGCAGCGTGACGCCGGGCACCACGGCGTACACCGTACCGGCTTCATAGTCGGCGCCCGAGTCGGTGAACTCCAGCGCGTACTCATCGACGGTGTCGTCGGTCAGGTACTGCACGCTGAACGAGCCGGCGATGATGTTGGCCATGCCGAAGGCGGCCACGTCGGGCTGCCCGGCGGCTTCCCATACGACGCCCAATTTGCCGGTGGCCCAGGTCTTGGAGCCGCGCCCGGCGGCGGCGATCTCGTCGAGCACGTCGCCGCAACTGCGCGCCTCGGTCACCACTTTGCGGCACTCCAAGCCGTGGGCGGCGCAGAACTGGCCCCAGGCGACGATGCTGGCGTAGTCGATGCGGTCGTTCGTCAGGCCGGCGCCAAACAAACGCTCGCCGTTGCCGGGCGCAGGTTCGTCGAGCCAGCCGGCCAGGCCCAGGTGCGCGGGTGCAGTCTTGGGGTTGAGAAAGCCGCCGCGCGCGTAGAACAGGAACAGCCAAGCCGGATTGACCGTATAGCCCCACGCCCACGCGCCGCCGTCACCGGGGTAGCTGCCGCTCCACGGCGCGGCGCTGCTCCAGCACCAGTGTTTGGCGCGCACCATGGCCGAGAGGCGGTCGATGCGGCCATTGATCTGGCCGGAGGCGCGCAGCATCAGCGCCCGGCGCTGCTGCGCCGGATAAAGGGCGGTGGGCCAGCGGAAGAACTTGACGCGCGTCAGCTCCATCTCGCTGACCTCGCGCGCGTCGGTCGGCTCGGGCGTGAGGCGGCGCACGCGCAGGGCGTCGACGTCGAAATCGAACGCCTGGCTGAAGGTCTGGCGCCAGATCGTGGTGTCGGTGTTGATCACGGTAGCGGGGCTGACATCCAGCGGCACCCATGCGCTGCTGCCGGCGCGGCGATAGTGGAACTCGAAGGTGCACGTCAGCTCCTCGATGCCGTCTCCTTGCTTGAACAGCCGCCCGGCCAGGTCGATCTGCACGTAGCGGGCGGGTTTGCCGGTGCGCTCGATCCAGCCGTCATTGAGCACTTGGTCGCGCTGTTCCAGCTTGCCGCCTTCGACGATCTGGCAGTCGTCGGGGTAGTCGTCGGTGGGCCACTCCTCGCTGCTGTAGCCGGTGAGCACGGTGCACTCGCCTTGGCCCGGCGGCACGCGCGCGGCGTCGAGCTGCCAGCCGACGTAGCTGTCCAGCGGCGTGCTGCCGACGCGCAGATCGTCGATGGCGAGGTCGCCGAAGCCGAAGTTGAAGATGCTGGTCAAGCGCTCTGTGTGCTCGATCTCGATGCGGCCATAGCGCACCAGCACCGGCAGATCGCTGCCGTCGATGGGGCGCCAATTGACAGGGCCGCCGCCGAAATCGGGGGGTTGCTGGGTGGTCAGCCAACTCTCGTAATCCGTGATCGCGTCGTCCTCCCAACTGAAGGGCGAGTGCCGCACCACAAAGGTGTGCGGCTGGGTGATCACGCCGCTCGGAAAACCAAAAGGCCGGTTGTAGGTGCGCGCGGCGTTGTCGCCGTAGTATTCGTAGGTGCCGATGTCGCCGACGGCGCTGGTGGCGATCAGCGTCCACGGCGGCGCGGGCGTGATCGGCGACCATTGATCCTTGCCCGGCGTATAGCTCCACTCGGGCGGCGTGCGCGGCTCGAAAGCGGGCGTGTTGTTGATGACTTCGTGCGTGGTGGTTTCGTCCTCGACGAACTCGGCAAACGGGCGGCTGGCGTAGTCGGGAAACAGGCGGTGCTCGCCCAGCACCAGCGGCAGCGGCTCGTAGGGGCGCACGCTGTTGCTGCCGCCCTCGATGGAGTAGGCGGTGGGGCTGCTGTCGTCGGTCTGCCGGTTGGACTTGTTGCCCGCCAGCGCATTGGCCAGCATCGACAGGGCCATGCTGACGACAACGTTGAAAGCCACGTAAGCCGCCATGGCCAGCACCGTCGCCCAGCCCACCGACTTGCCGGCCGCCGTCGCCGATTCACCGACCCACAGGGCTATCGAGGCGCCGCGCGCGACCTGTTGCAGCACCAGCACGTCAAAGGCGCGCACGCGCGTGCGGCGCCAGCGCCGGCGCGGCACCGCAGTACCGTTGAGCGTGGCCGCCAGCGGCGTGGCGGCCAGACCCAGGCGCTGCACCAGGCTGGCGATGGTGTCGCAACTGGTGATCGCCAAGCGGTGCACCTGCCGCTCGCTGGCCGGGCGCAGCGGGTTGGGGCAGTAGATGACGCCGATGTGGCCCAGCAGGCATGAAGCCCCCACGCTCCCCCGCTGCGCGTGATGCGCTGCCCCCCGAGGGGGCTGACCCGCCTTGGGGTGGCCCGGCGGCGGCTCAGAGCCAGTCATAGAAGCCCTCGATCTTGTACAGGCGGCGCACGCGCTCCAGCGGCATGCGCACGCTGGCGCCGAAGATGGCGTCGCTGTGCAGCACGTAGCCCTGGCCGCCCATCAGCGCGTACAGGCCCATGTGGGCGCTGCGGCCCCTGAAGAACATCAGCACCCCACAGCCGTCGCGCGGAACGTCGATGGGGCGGACGAATTCATCGCGGTGCTGCACGATCAGGCCCGAGTAGCGTTCCAGATCGTCGTCCCGTTGGAATGGCCAGATCACGGTGGTGGCGAACTGCTCGCGCAGCACTTTCTCGACCAACTGCGCACAGTCCATTTGCGCGTAGGGTATGCCGATGTAGTGGTCAGACCAGTGCGTCATCTCGGCCCCCATCCCAGCCTTCCCCCAACGGGGGAAGGAGAAACCACCCCGTCGCTTCGCGCCACCCCTCCACGGAAGGGGAAACCACCCCGGCCTTCGGCCACCCCTCCACGGGAGGGGAATTGAACGGCACGGCAGCGAGTGTCGTCATGATCAGAACAGCCCCGGCGCGGCCTCGGGGCGGTAGGTGTAGGCGGTGCCGGCTTTGTTGAGCACGTCGTCGTAGCCCAGTTCGCCGGTCATCGTCGCCGTCGTCACTTCGACGTTGCTCAGGCCCAGGATAAGTTCGTCTTCCACGAAGTCCGGCGCGCTGCGCAGGATGGTGCGCACGCGCAGCCAGGCGCCGCGCCCGCCGCCAGTGCGCTCCAGCAGCGTGCCCACCGCGCCGCCCAGGTTGCTGATTTGCAGCCGTGCGCGCGGCGTCTGGCGCTCTTTGTCGTCGGGCAGGGTGAAGGCGAAGTTGCCCGCCGTATAGACCTCGCCGTTGCTGAGCACGTCCTGCACGTCGTTCACGTAACGCAGGGGGCGCTCGATCAGGGCGTGGTGCAGCTCCAGCAGCACCAGCGGCTGTTCGGACGCGGCGATGGCCGTCACGGCCTGGTTGTAGTTGGCGGAGCGGCGCGGCATGTCAGGCCCAGTATTCGAGCGTGAAGCTGGCCGACCAGTGGTCGAAGCGATCGGTCAGCGCCTTGTATTGCACTTGACCCGAGACGATGCGCGCGCGCCGCAGCGTGTTGCCCGACGGGTCGGCCACGTCGGGCCAGGCGAAGTAGCGCGCGCCATTGGCCAGGTCGTCGCGCCGCCAGGCCTCGAACGCTTCGTAATCGGCCTGTGACGCGAGGCGGTAGGTCAGGCTCAACTCGTGGCGGCCCAGTGAGGTCTTGGGCGACTGGTGGACGTAGCCGTCTTCCATCTCGTCGCGGTTCAGGTCACCGCCGGACGTGATGCCGTAATCGTCGGCCAGCCATTGGGCATAGTCTGGAAAGCGCGTGTAGGCCATATTCAGCCCCTGCGCGGACGGCGCGAATACGGGCCGCCGTTGCGCTCGTCGTCCAGCATGATGCGGATCACCGCGCCGCGCAGTTGCGACTCCGACGTCTGCTGCACCACGCGCTGCGGCGTGCCGGTGTTGGTGATCTCGATCGACACGTTCGGCGTGCCTTGCGCCGCGCCAGCGCCCACCAGGCCGCCCGTGGCAAAGCGCGCCCGCTGGCTGGCCTGCACCAGGCCGCCGAAGGCGTAGCGGGGCTTGGGCAGTTGCAGCGTGCGCACCGCCTCCATGAAGCCGGTGCCGTAGTGCTGCACCGCGCGCGTTGGTTGCACGAATTCGCCGTTGCTCAACATCGCCGGGATGCTGTCGCTGGTGGCGGTGCCGGGGCCGCGAATGTAGCCGCCTTCGGCTTTGCCGGCGCCAAACATGCTGCCGACGGCGGAAAAGATGCTGCCCCAAAGACCGCCGCCCGAACCGCTGCTGCCACTCGTGCTGAAAACGCTTTTGAGCGCCTCCTTGACGCCGCTGCGCATGATGTCGGCTGCAATGCCTTTCAGCACGCTGGCGACAGCGCTGCGCAGGTTTTTGAAATCCGTTACCGCCGTGGCCGCCAGATCGCCGAGGTTGTCGATCATGGTATTGCGCAGCTTGGCGCCGAAGTCGACGACTACCGGCGTAGTTGCGGTCACCTCGTTTTTAAGCTGCCCATCTCCATCGACTGCATCCTGCGGCAGATCGCTGCCGGCTGGCAGCGGCGGCGCCAACGTGTACAGCGCCAGATGATCGTCGATGAGACGGAGGTTTTCTTCCATGCCGTTGGGCGTGGAAAAAGGGTTTTCTGAGGGCTTCCAGCCCGTCCACAAACCGCGCGCGAGTTGCAGGAGCGACATATCGGTTATTGGTATTGGCCGCGCTGCATGCGGAACCACGCGGGCCGGTCTTGTTGCGGCGCGCGCACGGGGCGCAGCGCGAACTTGAGGGTCAGGGTGCCGGCGCTCTCGCTGATGGGCTGCACGCCGCCATCGAGCGCGGGGGCGGCGCGCCAGCAGTCCAGGCGCACCGGGCGGCCATCGTGGGCGTTGAGGCCGGTGTAGCTCAGGCCCAGCTCGCGCCCGTCGGCGCCGAAGGCGTCCAGGCTCTCGGCGCTGCCCTCTGGCGTGTAGGCGATGTCGATGTGCCCGCCCACCGGGCCGGCAAAGCCGGCCAGCAAGCGCACGCCGAAGGCCTCGCGCTCCCAGCCCATGCCCTCGGTCCAGGTAGTCCAACTGGGCGTGACGGTGACCGGCTGCCGCACGTCCACCAGGTGGCGCACGAACAGCATGGAGCCGGCCTCGACGTTGGCGCGGCTGACGGCGTGGCGCTCAGTGACCGGCACGCTGCCGGGCCGGCTGCGCAGCGCCTGCAAGGCCAGCGCCAGATTGGCGCCGCCGTGGCCGTAGAGCTGCACAGTGGCCTCGACGGCTTGCACGATGAGGTTGTCGCGCGCGTCCCATGCGCTGGTGGCTAGGCGCGCGAGCTGCGGCACGATGGACAAGCCTTTTGCGTTGCCGACAAACCGCCCCGGCGGCAGGCGCAACTCGCCGGCGGGCAGCAAGGGCTGCGCGCCCTCCACGCCCTGCGTGCCATCGGCGCGCAGCGGGGCGCTGACGTGCAGCTTGCCGCGACCGAAGTAGCAGGGGTTGTGGGCGTGGCCGTCCATGGTGCCGCGTCAAACCTTGAGGGTGCCGTACTGGCTGAACGGATCGGCCAGCGTGCCGAGCGCGCGCGTGGGGTCGCGCTCGACGGTGCCGGTCAACTCCAGCGAGGCCAGGTTGTCGCCAATCACGGTCACCGCAGCCGCGGGGCCGAACAGCACCCGGAACAGGCTGAACTGCACCGGCTGCACGGGCGCCTTGGCGACGTTGAAGCCGTCGAAGTGCAGCGCCACCTCTTTGGGCGGCGTGGCGTAGAGCTGGATCAGCGTCTGGTCACGGCGCGTGTAGCTGACCTTGATGTTGGGCACGCCCTGGCCCATCTGCACGTCGGGCTCTTTGATCGCGCCGCCATCCAGGTGCCGGATGCTGCCCGAGGGCGTGATCTCGTAATCAACCCCGGCCTGGTAGACGGCGGGCGTGTCGGCGGCCTTGACGATGACCGCCACGCTGTCGTCGGGCAGATGCTCCAGCGGCTCCACCGCGCCGGGCCAGAGCGTGTGCGGCTCATCGACGATGGCGGTTTTTTCGACCGTCGCATCCGCGCCGCCGCCTTGCGTGGCCAGCGCCCAGTTGCGCGGGTTGTGGCAGCGCAGCGCCATGGTCACCGTGATGGCGTCCAACTCGCGGAATGCGCACGCGGTGCCGCCGGCGGGCGAGGTGTAGTCGGGAATGTTTTCGGTCTTCTCGGTGGCGTTGATGGCGAAAGCCGACGCATTGCCCACGGGCAGGAAGCCGGCGGTGCGCGCCAGGCGGTCGGCGTAGTTGACCAGGTGGATTTCACCCCGGCCCTTGAAGCAGCAGATTTGACGTTCGGCCATGATGGATCACTCCTTTGTTGGTTTGGATGGATGGGCTGTCGCCTTGCCGGCGGCGGCGGGCAGCGGCTCGGGGCTGGCCGCCACCGCGCCCAGCGTCTTGAGGGTGGCGGCCACGGCGTCGGCCAGGCCAGCCAGCGGCTGGCCGGCGGCAATCCTGGTCACCACATTGGGGCTGTGCACGATGGCGGGAATCGAGGTCTTGAGGCTCATGAGTTGCTCCTGGTCAGATAGCGCCATAGCGCACGTAGCCGTAGGTGTCGGCCCACCACAGCAGGCCATCGCCCTCGAACTGCGCCACTTCGCCGCTGACGAACTGCACGGGATCGGACAGTTGCGGCGGCTGCCAGCCTGCCAGGCACGCTTCGATCTGGCGCCGGATGGCGGGCAGGCCGCGCAGCGCGGCGTCTCCCACCGGGTCGCCCAGTTCGTCGACCACGGTGATCACGCTGATGAGCTGCAAGCGCCCGCCGGCGGCGCCGCAGGGGTTGGCGAAGTCCACGCCCTGCGCCTGGTCAGCGGCGGGCATGACGTAGATAGCCGGGGGCCGGGCGTGGCCGCGCATGGCGGCGGCCAGGTCGGCGGCGCCGCTGATCTCCATCACGCCCTGGATGGCGCCCTTCAGGCGTGCGGTGACGGCAGAGACATCCATATCAGCCCCTACCGGAATGCGTTGAGTTGGTTGCGCCCAAACACTGGCGCGGCGGCGTCAAAGCGCACATCGGTTCCGGTGTTGGACTTGGCTTCGGGGTCAGCGCCGCCCAGGCTGTATTTGCCATCGGCCAGCCAGCCCAGCATGCGCAGCGCGTCGCGGTAGTCGCGCACCACGGGATCGTTGTCTTCCTTGGTGGTGCGGCTCTTGTTCAGGTAGTAGCGGCTGATGGCGCGCGACCAGGACGCCAATACGTTCTTGCCCGCGCTGGTGGCGGGCAGCGCCAGCGGCAAGGGCGCATAGCCGCGCCGGGCCAAGAAGCCGTCGATCACCGCGTCAGCCTCGGCCACGGCGTCGATGATGCGTTTGAGGGCCGCGTCGGCAAACGCCTGTTCTTCGGCGCTCCACGCGCTGCGGTCCAGGCCGCGCAGGGTAGCGTCCATCAGCGCCTCGTCGCGCACCGGCTGCGCCAGCGTGCCGGCCACCTGGGCCAGCTCGCGCGGGCCTGGGCGTTCGGCAAGTTCGGGCAGCGTGATGTACATGACGGGATGCGTTTTTCAAAAATCGGGTTGCCGGGTGGCCTCCATCGTTGGGGTTCGCTACGCTCACCGCCAACCTACAGGCTCGTTACGTGGATAGGTTGGGGTGAGCCGAAGGCGATGCCCAACAAGCGGCGTTACGTCACAGCCAGTCGGCGACCAGCAAGGTCAGCGCACCTTTCAGCACGTTGCTCTCGGTCGCGGTTCCGGCGGCGTTGGGCACCAGGTCGCTGTTGAGCAGTTGCGTGGCCTGCCAGCGCAGCGCCTTGGGCACGACCAGCAGGTTGGGCGCGATGCCCAGCGGGCGGCCCTTGTCGCCGGTGCGCGTTTCGATGGCCGTGATCGCCGCCTTAAGCGTGTCGCCAGTCAAAGCCTCTTTGGACGCCTGTGCGAGTTGCCAGAAGCCGAAGCCCGCGTTGCGCCGCGCATCAACGCCATAGACGTACTGCGAGCGGTTGAACACGTTGTCATCGGTCTCGGCAGTCAGCGCCACGAAGTTGGGTGCCTTGCGGTTTTGGTAGATCAGCGGGCGGATGGCGCGGCGCGTTTCCAGCACGTACCAGGCCGGGCCGGCGGCGGCCGGGCTGCCCGTGATGTTGCTTTGGCTGACTACCTTGTCGCGCTCGTTGAGCACCGGGTGCTCGGCGCTGAAGAACGGCTTGCCGTCATAGCACAGCGCCTCGAAGCCGGCCTTGAGCAGGCCGAACACCAACTGGTCAGGGTGCGCGTCCACCGCGCGGCCCATTTCGGTCATCAGCGGCGCGTAGATGCCGTACTGGTCGTCTTCGATGGCGGTGCGCGGCACGCCAACGGTCAGCTCGAACGGCCTGTTCTTGATGGTGTAGCCGTGGTTGCCGATGGCGTGCACCACGCGGTCGCCCAGCCATTCGCGCAGGTTGCCTGACTGGCGGCATAGGAGCCAGCGGGCGCGGTGCGTTTTCAGCCCAACCCGATGGAGCCCAAGCCGTGCAAAACCCGATCAAAACTCTTTGGAAACCCAAGTGGCGCATGACTGACTGGCTGCTGGCCGCGCTGCTGTTGGCACTGCTGGTATGGCTAATGGCGCCGCAGCAGTTGCCGGTGAGCCTGTACAAGCTGAGTCTTGTCTCGATGGCCGCAGTGGCGGGCTATTGGATTGACCACAGCCTGTTCCCCTACGCGCGTCCTGATGAATTTTTACCGGAGGCATCAGCCGAAGACCCGCCGCCGGAAGAGATTATGTGCAATGGCAGCGATGACGTGTGCCAGTTGGAAGCCGTGGCCGATTCGCAGCCGCTGCTGATGGCCTCCGCAATGCTGCGGCGCGCCATCATCGTGGCGGCAACGATGCTGGCGGTGGGGCTGGGGGCTTGATGTTGCGATTCCGGTTTTGGTTGTTGTTGGGCTTTGCTTTGCTCACCCCAACCTATGGCCTGCACGCCCAGGTATTGCTGCTCACGGCCAACATCGCGCGCCCGGCGCGCGCCACGCTGCGTATGTTGCTGGGCGTGGTGAAGGGCGAATTTGCCGATGCCACTGAGATGGAGGTCAGGCGCGAGCTTGATTACCTTGAAAGCCGCGAGTTGCTCAAAGTGTTCACCGATGAGCTGGGGCAGGTCAGTGCTGACCTGACGCGGCATGGCATCGACGTGGCTGAGTACACGGTGCCCGTTGATCCGGGCATCTTGCGTCCGCCGAAAGGGTGACCGCCATGGGCCGCAAGAGCAGCATCAGCCGCTTGCCGGACACGGTCAAGGGCTGCATTGACGCGATTCTGGCGCAAGGCGCGTTCACGCTGGACGAACTGCGCGCCGAGTTGGAGCGGCGTTTTCCGCACGAACAGCTTCCCAGCCGCAGCGCACTGCACCGCTATGGGGCGAAGCTGGAGCGGCGCCTGGCGGCTATTCGCGCCAGTACCGAGGCGGCCAAGCTGATTCAGGCGCAGGCCGGCGACGACAAGGACGCGCGCAGCGAGGCGCTGACGGCACTGGTGCAAACCGAACTGTTCGAGGCGATCTTGTCGCTGCAAGAGGCGAGCGATGAAGATATCGACCAGCAGGACCGCGTGGCAATGTTGAGCAGCGCGGCCAAGAACATCGCCACACTCACGCGATCAAGCGTGAACCTGAAGAAGTTTCAGGCCGAAGTGGAAGAAGCCGCTCGCAAGAAGCTGCTGGAAGAGCAGCGCGCCAAGCTGGACGAGTTGGGTAAAACCGGCGAGGTGCCGCAGGAGGTGCTGGCGCGCGTCATCAAGACGGCGTATGACCTCTGAGCATCTTGCGCGCGAGCGCAAAAAGGTTGCCCTTTCCCCACTGGGGGAAGGCCGGGATGGGGGCGGTATCGTCCAGCCCGCTTTGTCCTTGCTCGCCTACCAGCGCCGCTGGCTGCTGGACGACAGCCGCTTCAAGATCGCCATGTTCGCGCGCCAGTGCGGCAAAACCTTCACCAGCACGCTGGAAATCGCACTCGACGTGGCCCGCGCCGAGGCCGCCGGGCGGCGCGAGCGATGGGTGATTCTGAGCCGTGGCGAGCGGCAGGCGCGCGAGGCGATGAACGAGGGCGTCAAGCTGCACCTGCGCGCCATGCAGGCAGGCTTCAGGGAGTTCGACGCGCCGTTCGACGCCAGCATCCGCAGCCTGGAAGTGGAAACGCCCGGCGGCAGCCGCATCACAGCGCTGCCGGCCAACCCGGACACGGCGCGGGGCTTTTCAGCCAACGTGCTGCTCGATGAGTTCGCTTTCCACCAGGACAGCCGCGCCATTTGGCGCGCGCTGTTTCCGGTCATCAGCAAGCCCGGCCTGAAGCTGCGCGTCATCAGCACGCCCAACGGCAAGGGCAACAAGTTCTATGAGTTGATGACGGGCGTAGGCGACGGCTGGAGCCGCCATTCGACCGATATCTACCAGGCCGTTGCTGATGGCCTGCCGCGCGACATCGAGCAGTTGCGCAAGGGCGCTGGCGATGAAGACCTGTGGGCGCAGGAGTTCGAGTTGAAGTGGATCGACGAGGCCAGCGCCTGGCTGTCGTTCGAGTTGATCGCTTCCTGCGAAGACGCCCTGGCCGGCGCGCCCCAGCACTACACGGGCGGCCCCTGCTACGTGGGCGTGGACATTGGCGCGCGCAAAGACTTGTTCGTGATTTGGGTGATTGAGCAGGTGGGCGACGTGTATTGGACGCGTGAGATCATCGAGCGCAAGCGCGCCAAATTCTCCGATCAGGATGCGCTGCTCGATGAGGTATTCGCGCGTTACCGCGTGCTGCGCGTGTGCATGGACCAAACCGGCATGGGCGAAAAGCCCGTGGAAGACGCCCAGCGCCGTCACGGAACCACGCGCGTGGAAGGCGTGCTGTTCACCGCCCCCAACAAGCTGACGCTGGCCACCGGCGGCAAAGAGGCGTTTGAAGATCGGCGCATCCGCATCCCTGAAGGCAACGCCGTGCTGCGCGCCGACCTGCACAAGTTGCGCAAGGAAACCGGCCCCACGGGCACGCCGCGCTTCGTGGCCGAGCGCGATGGCGCGGGCCACGCCGACCGCACCTGGGCCTGCTTTCTGGCGCTGAACGCGGCGGGCGGCGCCAGCGGCCCGATCGAATTCACCGCCGCGCCCACCCATCCGCGCGGCTTCGACAACCTTACGAATGCCGCGCCGCGCTTTGCAATGCGCGCCGAAGATCAATACGCGGGCGACGACTTTGCCGCGCCTGAACACTGCGCCACATGGTGACTGAAATGGCTACCTCACGCATCCTCGGCCCCGACGGGCAGCCCATGCAAATGCCCGATATGGCAACGCCGCAGACGGCGCAGCTCACGTCGCTGCAACGCGAGCTGCAAACGCACCCCACGCGCGGCCTCACGCCCAGCCGCCTGGCGCAAATCCTCGACGCCGCCGAAACCGGCGACATGACGGCCCAATCCGACCTGTTCGAGGACATGGAAGAAAAGGACGGCCACATCGCCAGCGAGATGAACAAGCGCCGACGCGCCTGCATCCTGGAATGGGAAGTCACGCCGCCGCAAAAATCCCCCAGCGCCGCCGAGCAGAAGGCAGCCGAGCAACTTGATGAGTTGCTGCAAGAGATCGACGGCTTCGAGGACATGCTGTTCGATGTGACCGACGCCATCGGCAAGGGCTTTGCGTGCCTGGAAATAGAGTGGCACCGCGTGGGCGGCTTCTGGCTGCCCAAGACGCTGACGCATCGCCCGCAAAGCTGGTTCACCTTGCATCGCGGCTACCAGCAGGAACTGCGCCTGCGCACCTACACGATGGATGCCGACGGCGCTGTCGGCGAACCGCTGCGCCCGTTCGGCTGGCTCACCCACGTCCATAAGGCCAAGAGCGGCTACCTGGAGCGTTCGGCACTGTTCCGGCAACTGGTGTGGACCTACCTGTTCAAGAACTACAGCGTTGGCGACCTGGCCGAATTCCTGGAGATTTACGGCATCCCGCTGCGCATTGGCAAATATCCGTCCAGCGCCACCGAAAAGGACAAGGCCACGCTGTTGCGCGCGCTGGCCAGCATCGGCCACAACGCGGCGGGAATCGTGCCAGATGGCATGTTGTTGGAGTTCAAGGACGCGGCCACCGGCGACCCGGATGCGTTCGTGGCGATGATCGATTGGTGCGAAAAAAACCAATCCAAGGTAATTCTGGGCGGCACGCTGACCAGCGGCGCCGACGGCAAGAGCAGCACCAACGCGCTGGGCCTGGTGCACAACGAGGTGCGCAAAGACCTGCGCGACGCTGACATCCGGCAAATCAACGCCACGCTGACGCGCGAACTGGTCTATGCCGTGGCCGCCCTCAACGGCCTGGCGCCCGACGGCCCGCGCCGCTGCCCGCAGTTCCAGCTCAACGCGCAGGAGTCCGAAGATTTGACGGCCTACGCCGATGCGCTGCCCAAACTGGTCAGCATCGGCGTTCAGCCCACTGTCAAGTGGGCGCACGAGAAGCTCGGCATCCCGATGCCGCAAGAGGGCGAAGCGGTGCTGGGTGTGGCAGCGCAGCCCCAGCCCGGCGCGGCGGCCCTGGCCGCGCTGACGGCCATGCCGCCCGTGGCCGCGCCGGCAGCCCCGAAGGCCGGGCCTGGCGCGCGCGGGTGATCTACCAGACCAATATGAGCACGTCGTACTGGGCGGGCCGCCGCAAGCAGATGCTGGAGCCGGGCTACCTGCGCCTGCGGCCGTATTGGCGCTACCTGCATTCACACGCGGTGACACACCCGCGCCCGCTCCATCTGGAGTGGCACGGCCTGACGCTGCCCCACGACCATCCGTTTTGGGACACCCACTTCGCGCCCAATGGCTATGGCTGCCAGTGCCGCGTTGTTGCCGTGAGCAAGCGCGAGGGCGAGGCCAGCGCCCGCGCGGGCCTGGGCGAGCCGCCCGAGGGCTGGGACGCCATCGACCCGAAGACAGGCGCCCAGGTTGGAATCGACAAAGGGTTCGACCATGCGCCAGGCGCGGCCACTGATTGGTCTTGGCAGCGCTTCGTGGATGACAAGCTGCTGGCCTTGGATGCCCCCATTGGCGCGGTCATGTGGCAAGAGTTGCGGCCAGTGCTGGCCGCTGAGCTGCTGGTGCGCTGGCGTTCGATGGTAGACAGAGCGGTCAGCGCCATGCGCGCGACCAACGAGGCCATCCGCGTGTACGCCATGGCCCCGGCCACCGTGCAGGCGTTGGCCAGTCAGCATGGCGTGATTCTGGACAATGCGGCCGTGTGGATGCGCGACACGGAGTTGCTGCATGCGGTGCGCGATTCCAAGGTCGCCAGCGGCACCGCCATACCGCTGTCAGTGTGGCGCGACCTGCCGCGCCTGCTGGAGACCGCCGAACCTTTCCTGGACACCAATGATCGGGCTCTGGTTTACGCCATCGACCTGGGCGCGCGCTGGGGCAAGGTAGTGGTGCGGGTTAACTACAACGAGAAGGGTCGCTTCAACGGCGTCCGCGACCGGATCGTGTCCAACTTTGTGCAGACGGGCGGCGTGGTAGATCAGGCCAACATCACTGAGCCCTACATGGTGCCACTGCCGAGAAGGTAGGTAGGCGGCGCCGGATTTGAACCGGATCATAAGGGCCGTAAGCCCTTAACCCTTACCTATTGGAAACAACCGCCTACAGGTGCATTATGCCCAGCTTCAGCATCCAAGTTCAAGACGAAGAGGTTCAATCCCTGCTGAAACGCTTGGCCGAAAAGCTCGGCGACTTACAGCCTGCGCTTCAGGCCATTGGCGATGACATGGTGGAGCGCACCAAGGCGCGCTTCGATATATCGCCTGTGGGGCAAGCTCCGGACGGCACGCCCTGGAAGGCCAACGCGCCATCCACATTGGCCGCCTGGCTGGGCAGTGGCTACCGCAAGAAGTCCGGCGATCTCAACGCCGCCGGGCTGCGCCGCTTGGCAACCAAGAGACCGCTGATCGGCAAGTCAGGAGACCTACGCCGCCAGATCGTGGCGCGGGCCAGTTCGAACGAGTTGGTGGTAGGGGCGTCGCCGGTGTATGCTGCCATCCACCAGTTCGGCGGCCAGGCAGGACGCGGTCGCAAGGTCACCATACCAGCGCGCCCGTTCTTGCCGATCCGTTTGGATGGCACGCTGTGTCCTCAGGAACGCACGAAGATCATCGACGCCATCAAGGACATGCTGCTCGGATGATTTGGTGGCGCGCCGCGTGTTTCGCGTCGGGAAAGTTGTTTGTAGTAACCCGTCCCGTTCCATCCCTGACTGTCCCTGTACATCCCGATTTATCGCACCCCGTGCCCTCCATTTATCTCACCTCTGATCAGCCTGGGTTCAAGCTAAAAGCGGTTTTCCCTCTCCCCCAGTCCCTCTCCCGCAAGCGGACGAGGGGAGCAGAGCGGGCATTTCTTCCACAAGGGGCGAGGAAAGCAAGGCAAACCCCTCGCCCGCTTGCGGGAGAGGGGTTGGGGAGAGGGTGCGGCGTTTCATATTCACATTGACGTTCATTATTCAGATTCGGCGCCGCCGGGCCGGGCGGCGCTGTCGATCTCGCGCGCCAGCGCCGCGTGACCGGCGCGGCGCGCGTGGGCGGCGGCGGTCAAGCCGCTGGGGTCGGCGCGGCGGGGGGCGGCGCCGGCGGCCAGCAGCAGGCGGGCCAAGGGCGCGTGGCCACGGGCAGCGGCGAGCATCAGGGCGGTTTGGCCCTGGGCGTCGGCGGCGTCGGGCGGGGCGCCGGCTTGCAGGGCCAGCCGCGCGGCCTCGACCTG
>JGI24705J35276_12238368_pt1 | contig 20195 bp, 21 predicted proteins | sample TergutNt197P4_FD_35276 | JGI IMG/M metagenome (IMG submission 35276) | reverse complement strand
GATCAAGCAAAAGACGACACCATAGGCAAGATTGCCACATTTGCCTACGATTGCCTCAAGAACAACGGACTGGTTCGGACCTCTCCTCACTGTTCCACATAACAACGATTTTTCGCATCACAGTCAGTCTCCTTCAAGACCTTCTTTGCGAGCCTTGATTGCGTGGAAACTTGCTGTAAAAAAATTGAGCGAATGCTCATTACTTGAGCGATTGCTCAATTTATTCAATAAAAACAATGTATTATAAATAATTTTTCTTGACGTTCATGGAAATTTTATCCAAATTGTTGACCATGAGTGCAACTAAAAGGCGGATCACCCAAAAGCAGATTGCTCTCCAGGCGAAAATCTCGCCTGACTTTCTCAGCCATATCCTCCATGGCAGACGGCCCTGCCCGAAAGCGGTAGCGGTTCGCTTAGAGCGGGTCACCGGCATAGATAAGGTTATCTGGATATGGGGTTCTCCGGAACAAATCCGCACGGCGGTTCACAAGGTATGCGCCAATGATACGAAACACATCCATCACAATCGATGAAGCGGCCCGGCTGGCCAAATGCAGCTACCACACCATTCACCGGGCCATCAAGAAAGGTGACCTGGCTGCCTATAAACCGGGAAAAACTGTGCTGATCCTGGAGACAGACCTGAATGCCTGGTTTGAAAGCAAGCGCATTCGGGCTGTGAAAGCGGGCCGCCCTCGCCGAGCCATCAAGGTCTATGAACGGTAACGTTCTTCATCGCGGCAATTATGAGACAGGAGGCTGTTATTTCAAACGATTCGGTTCCAACAAACCCAGAGAGTAACCTTCTCCAGCATCGCTGCTTTGATTCATTATCGCCTGAGATGCGGCGGAAGATTCAAGCCATTGAGCAAATCCCTCTGTTACCCGACTGGCCCAGCAAGACACGCGGCATCCCCAATATATGCCTGCGTTCCGCCCTGTTCGGGGTGATCAAAAGAGGGCGACGAAGGGCTGTCAAAAAAGAACTCATCGCATCGCTTAAGGGTGTGACGATCCAATACACCGGCTGGCGATTGGACCAGGGCGATTTTGACGTATTGGCGCAAACGCTCCATTTTCAAGCCCGTGAGTCCGATCCAGAGACGCGGCAGTTTCTCCGCATCAAGGTGAAGCCCTTTCTTGCGGCCATAGGACGCCAAAGCGGTAAGTCAGGCCGGGAATGGCTCAAGGATTCATTACGGCGGCTGACAGCCACGGCAGTGGAGATCAAAGCCGAGCTCCACCATGGCTTTCAAAGTGGGAGTTTTTCCTATACCGGTTCACTGGTTGACGAATTTTATTTCAGCGATGCGGACCAGTCCTATGTCATCAGGATCAATCCCAAATTGACCGGTCTTTTTGATGTTGGCTGGACCCAGGTGCAGTGGCAGCAGCGGCTGCATCTCAAGACCGATTTAGCCAAGTGGCTGCATGGTTTCTACGCAAGCCACCGAACGCCTTTTCCGGTGAAAATCACCACATTGAAACATCTTTGCGGGTCAGAATGCGCCCGTTTGGTTGATTTTCGCAGAAGCCTTCGCGCCGCGATGCACGAATTGGCGGAAGCCGGCGCGGTTCAAGGCTGGGCAATTGATCAGGAGGACAAGCTCAATGTGATTCGTCTCCCTTAAGCCTCTGGGGTGAGGGGGCATAGCACTCACACTTGGGGGGCATAGCACTCACACCGGGGGGCATAACAGTCACAGCAAAGGGGGCATAGCACTCACGGTTTGGGGGCATAGCACTCACACTTGCTCAATTTTTTCCTCTTATAACCTCCTGTGAATACATAGATTTTTGCAACAGCCGCAAATTACCTAATCATCTTTAATCTTTTTTTAATCTTAAAAGAAGGGCGCCTAGCCGCACAATGAACGCTCCCATCGCCGATCAGCTCAACACCGGCCAGCAAGATGCTAACCAGGACACCTGGGTAAGCGCCATGGATTGGGTGAACGCCCATAAGCGCATCGTCCATTGGGTCGCGGAGCCCTATCTCCCGTACATGGCGGCGGACGAGGACGATCTGTTCCAGGAGGCGGTCATAGCGGCTGTTCAGGCCTTGATTGTGGCACGAACAAAAAAATCTCCTCAGAAGCTGGCCTCCTTCTTCCGGGTCATCTTCAAAACCCGTTGCGTTAGGATGGCCACTGGTATCCAGACAGTTCCCTTTTCCGATGAGTCTTTACTCTACACGGCCTCTCAGAAAGAAGAGGAAGCCAGCCAAGATGAACCCCATCCTGAACGGCACCACGCCGAGATCGAGAAAGCCCTGCAAAGGATTGGAGGACGACAACAGGAGATCTGCGCCTGGATTCTCTGCCAATCACGGCCAGTCAGCACTATGGAGACAGCCCGGCATTTCCATGTCAGCCCGCGCCAAATCTACCGGCTCCTGCGCCACACTCTCCTCCAACTCAACAAGGCCGCTTAATGAACATTTTTTCTCTCTCCATCACCGAGTACGCCCATACCTCAGCCATTCCGAGAAAAACCCTGCTGCTTCTACAGCGTAAGGCAATCATCCAGGACCCGCTCACCCAGGAGGACCTGACCGGCCTGCATCTCCTGGAGCAGGTCTGGGGGAACAAAGATGTCCTGCGCCCGCAGGTTGCCCGGATGTCACGCGGCACGAGGGAACAGTTCATCCGGACTGTGGCCTTGCACACGAAATGGGAGCGCTATGCCTACTCCCGCTACTTCAACCAGGAACCAGGGAATCGGCTCTCCCTTGGGCAGGTCGTAGCTGAAATACAGATCACCTTCCGTTTCGAGCTGACCAGAAAAGAGATTGCCCGGATACGAAAGATTCGTACCCGAGCCCAGGTCGCCCGGTACCGGCACAAGAAAAAAATGGGAATCTTAAAAAATTGAAGCCTCTTACATCGCGCAAATGAAGAAGTAAGAAACAACGTTTCTTGGTGATGACCAAGACCGGCAAAACAGTTTGTCCGGTACTGCCAAATGAGGTCAGTACCCCGGAAAAAAGAGGGTGAGGAAAACAGGAACGCTCAGTTGGAGGCAATGGGCTCACGCTCCCTGTCCATGGCAAACCAACTGAGCGCCCCCCAATGGAACCCGCCTCCATCCAGCCCTGCCTGGCCTGATGAGAAAATGATACAAAAATTTTGGAGGAACCGCAGTGAACCATAAACAACGCTTCTGTAAACGCCTGCATCTCTGGATGAGCGCTGTAATGCTCTCTCTGTTGCAGGCAGGTAATGCTTTGGCCATGACCGTGCCGGCTCAGGGTTCTTTTGCCTATGACCTCTACGACATCGGCGTCAACCAGATCCTGCTTGGCCCGGTGGGCTTTACCGGCGGGGTGGCCTGTATGTGCGTGGCCGCGATTCTGGCCATCCGGCAGATGATCCTGCCGGCGGCAGGGGTTGTGCTCGGCGGCGCCTTTCTGCTCCGGGCCAATACTGTTGTCGAGAGCATCGGCGCCTTGATCTGCTGAAATAAAAAAATGGCCAGCGCATCCCGTACATTCCCTCAGTACCTGTCCCGGCCTTTTCAGGTGCTGTGGTTTGAGGTTGATGAGCTGGCCATTTTTTTGTTCACGCTCACCGTTGCCCTGGTCTACGGCGGCCTGGCCTGGATTTTTTTTATCGGCATCCAGTATGGCTACATCCGCACCAAACGGAGCAAGCCACGGGGTTTCTTGAAACACCTGCTCTATGCCTGTGCCTTGCTGCGGATGAACAACTACCCCGGTTACTTTGAACAAGAGTTCCACGAGTGAAATATACAAAATTCCTGCAACAGAGCAGCAACCTCTTTGCTCACAACAGATTATTGCGCTTTGTGGTCATTGTGCTGTCGGCCTGTTTGGCGTTTACCTCCTTCATGACCTACAGGGCGGTGCGTTACCAGAAGGTGATTCTCATCCCGCCGCAAATGACCGGCACGGTGGAATTTGTTCAGGGCAAGCCGACCGAAGCCTACATCCAGGACGTCAGCCGGCGGATTGTTTCGCTCGCCACCACCTACTCGCCAGGCACGGCAAGAAAACAGTTCAGCGAGCTGCTGGCCTACTACGCCCCGGAGTCCTATCCCGAGGCCTCCGCTCTCTGGTATTCCCTGGCCGGCCGGATTGAGGAGTCCCAGGTCAGTTCGGTGTTCTATCCGCAAAACCTGACTGTGAAGGGCAACCGGATCGAGGTTTTTGGTGATTTGAAGCAATACACCGGCAATACCCGGCTGGAGAACACAACCCGGACCTATTTCCTTGATTATCAGGTGAGGGATGGCCGCTTTTCCCTGCTGTCCTTCAAAGAGAAGGAGAAGCCTGGGGAAGAAAGGGGGAAAAAATGAAGAGCTTGTTTCTATTCATCTGTTGCCTTGTGCTGACTGCTGGCCCGGCCTTGGCCGGTGAGGGTGTCCCGGCGGAAGTGCCCACTCAGGTGGAGCTCTCGGCCAAAGAGATCAACCGCATCGTCTGCCCAGGGCAGATGAGCGATCTGATCTTTTCTGAGGAAAAGGGGCTGACCGGCCACTTCTCCGGCAACAACGCCTTTGTCAAGTTCACAGCCGAAGAGGTGAACGGCAAACGCAGGTACAGCGAGGAAGCCAGTGAGATCTACGCGGTCTGTAATGGTTCGGTCTATACCATTATCGCCACCCCAACGGAGACCGATGCGGTCACGGTCCGGCTGGCCCTGCCCAAGAGCGAGACTGTGGAGAAGAACATCGCCCGTTACAAGAACATGCCCTTGGAGAAGCAGGCCTTGCAGCTCATCAAAGAGGCTTATGATGGCGTGTTCCCCTCCAGCTACCAGGTGATGGATAAAAAGCAGCCTGTCCAGCTTTGCCCTGACATTGATCTGGTCTGGCAACAGGTGGTCGAAGCCGAAGGCGCTGGCCTGCGGCTCAAATCCTTCAAAGCCACTTCCAGATTAGCAAGCGATACGGAGCTGACTGAGAAGCCCTTTCTCAACCCGGCTATCGGCAATCAGATTCTGGCAATAGCGATTGCCCAGCGCAGCCTCAAGCCTAAGCAATCAACCAGGGTCTTTGTGGTGGAACGAAAGGATGTGCCTGCCGGACCAATAACCACTTGGGATGCTGGAACTGAACGATGACGATCAAAGAAAAATTTAACCAGCTCTCGCCCTTACGCAAAAAGATCGTCATCTGGTCGCTCTTGGGTGCCATCCTCCTGGTGTTCGTGGTCACCGGTTACAGCTCCAGGTCCTCGCACCGGCCCGGCTCAAATGACGAAAGGGGCCGGAATAGCCGCTTAGAGCCGGATCTGATGGAGAAGACCATTGCCCGCGAGTACAGCCGCAAGCTGGAAGAGCTTGAAGGACAGGTCGCCACTATGCAGCGGGGCCTGGAGCGGAGCCGGAAGGATCTGGAAGCCGCTGAGAAGGGCAAGCTGAATGAACAGAGCAAGCAGGCGCCCATCGGCAAAGAAGAGCTGCCCAGAATCCCAGAGGCTGGAGAGATCGAACGGAACACAAAACCCTTTCCGCCACCGATGCAGCCATCGGCAACCGGAGGCGGCGAAGCACCCCATGCCACCCCTGCCGGTAACCAGAAGAAGCAGCGGGTCGGCAAGATCACGGTGGTGAAGAACGACAGCCTGCCCAAGGGAGAGATCAAAAAAAAGGGACGTACCGTGTATCTGCCGCCCTCGTTTATGGAGGCCAACCTGCTGACCGGCTTTGACGCGGCCACCTCGGGCACGGGCAGAAACAGCCCGGAACCGCTTCTGCTCCGCATCAAGACCCCGGCGGTTCTGCCCAATGATGTGAAAGCGGAACTCTCCGGCTGTTTTGTGATCGCCGAGGCAGTCGGCCGGCTCGACAAGGAACGGGCCGATGTGCGGCTGGTCTCTTTATCTTGCCTGAGCAACGAGGGCAAAGCGGTGATCGACACCCAGGTCAAGGGTTTTGTCACTGACTCGGATTCCAAGGTCGGGCTCTCTGGCCGGGTGGTCTCTCGCATGGGCGCGGCTACGGTCCGGGCCATTGCCGCCGGCCTGTTCGAGGGAGCGGGTGATGCCTTCAAGGCCCAGGCCACTACTACCTCGACCTCGGCTTTGGGCTCAACCTCAGTCATCGACGCCTCCCAGGTCGGCAAGTCCGCCCTGGGCGCTGGGCTCTCTCAAGGTGCGCAGACCATGAGTGATTTCTACCTCGACCTGGTGAAGCAGACCACCCCGGTAATTGAGGTGGGCGCGGCCAAGAAGATCACAGTCATTATCTCCGAAGGCAAAGAGCTGGAGATCAAGGAGATCAAAAATTTATGAGTCCGCCCAACAGTAAACATGCCATGAAGAAAATGATTGCCGGCCTGATGGTGCTTGCCCTGGTCTCGGGCTGCGCCGGGGTCAAGGATGCGGTGAACCCCTATGAGGAAAACTTCCGATGTAAGGCCAAGGACAGCGAGGGCAAGTGCGTCGATACCCCAGGCGCTTACAGAGAAGCCCGGCTTCCCGAAGGTCAACTCAATGAGACAAGTACCGATACCACTCAGGCCGAGGCCCGGAACAGCCGCTACAAGGCCGTGCTTGATTTGCTGGAAGCACCTGATCCGCCAATGCTCAAGCCGCCCAAAATCCTGCGGGTATTGCTGCTCCCCTACAAAGGGGAGAATAACGAACTGTTCATGACCAGGTATGCCTATCTGGAGATCGAGCCTGCCCAATGGACCCTGACCGAGGTCAGCGAAAAACCATGATCTCCCTGCTGGAAAAAATCGGGCTTGGGGCGAAGAAAAGCACAAAAAGTCTCAAGCAGGCCGATCTGGACCTGATGACCAGCAGGCATCCCTTCTCCGCCTACCTGAACTATCTGGCCTACGACGAAGGCTTAGGTATCTATCTCAACCAGGACGGCAGCCTGGGTATGCTCTGGGAATGTACCCCGCTCACCTTTGCCGGCCCCAAGACCCTGACCTCGCTGGAAGGATTGTTCCGGGCTCTGCCCAAGGGGAGCGTACTCCAACTGACCCTCCATGCCGATTCCCATATAGCCCCGGTACTCGCAAGCTACCGCGAGAGCAGAACGGTTGCGGACATCATTGTCCGCACCAGCACGGATCAGATCGTGGATTTTATGGAACAGGGCCGGCGAGGCCTGACCGCCTGCTCCAACATCCCGGTACGCAATTTTCGTTTGTTCGTAGCGGTCAAGCTGCCCGGCGATACAGCAGAGGTGATGAACCGCAAAGAGTTAATTATCCAGGAGCATACAAAAAACCTGCAAGACATCAAACGCCAGATCACCGAAACCCTGAAGGCGGCACTGCTGTCTCCACGTTCCCTGCCGCCGGGTGATCTACTTGAATGGGCGCGGCGCTTGTTCAACCATTATCCAGAAAAATATCCAGAGCGGAACTTCACCGCCTACAACGATACTGTTCCTCTGCGTAAGCAGATACTGAACGCCGATACCGTGGTGCGGGAGGCGGGTGACCATCTCCAGGTAGGTGACAACTTTTTTTGCTGTACCACCCCCAAGACTATTCCTGCCCAGGTCGATCCCTTGCAGACCAATGCGCTCTTTGGCGGCATCTGGGGCCTGGTCTCGGATATGGACCAGATCAAGACCGGTTTCCTCTACACCCTCAATGTTCTTTTTGAACAGGGGCTGGAAACCAAGATCCACGCCAAATGTAACCTGCTTTTAAATCAGCAGGCGGTGGGTTCACTCTCCCCCTTGCTGCGGAGAAAACAGGAGGAACATCTGGAGGCCACCAATGCCCTGGAGCATGGGGTCAAGTTTGTCCGTATCATCCCCATTTTGTTGGTCTGGGACCGGGACCTGGAAGGGGCACGCGAGTCCTGTACCCGTGCCCGCAGGCTCTGGGAGGATAATGGCTATGTCATGCAGCAGGATTCTTTTATCCTCAAAATCCTCTTTCTCTCGGCCTTGCCGTTCTGCCTCTATACCACAGGGAAGAACATCGATAACCTGGAGCGGGACTTCATCGTGCCAGTACCCTCGGTTACACCCTTGCTCCCGGTGCAGGGCGACTTTGCCGGCACAGGCGGGGTTCCAAAACTGATCTTCACCGGCCGCAAGGGGCAATTAGTCAGCCTGGATTTCTTTGCCAAGGGCGCACCCAACCATAACATCGTCTGCGGCGCTACCACCGGTTCAGGCAAGTCCTTTCTGGTCAACTTCCTTGCCTTCAACTACTACGCCTGCGGCGCCCTGGTACGGATTGTCGATATTGGCGGCTCGTATAAAAAAATCGCCAATATGCTCGGCGCCCGCTATCTCGACTTCCAGCCGGGTACTACGGTCTGTCTCAACCCTTTTACCTCCATTCAGGAGCCGGAGGAGGAACTCAAGTCCGTTACCGCTGTCTTTGCCCAGATGGCCTACTCCAACTCGGATACGGAGCGATGTAACGATACCGAGCTGAATATGATCCGCAACGCGGTCCGCTGGGCCTGGCAGCGGAAAGGGCAAGTTGCTGACGCCGACACGGTCTATGAGTTCCTGGCCAAGTTTCCCGAGGTACCAGAGGCTGATTTCGATGTCATGAGCGATAACCCGGCCCTTACTGAGGTGGCGAGGAAGCTCGCCTTCAACATCCGCGAGTTCACCAGCCATGGCTTTCATGGCAGGTTCTTTACCGGCCCCTCCACCTTTGACATCCATCGTGATGCCTTTGTGGTCCTTGAGCTGGAGAATTTAAAAATCCAGCCCGATCTCTACCGGGTGGTCACGCTCCTGGTGCTCAATGCGGTCACCCAGGACCTCTATCTCTCGGATAGATCCCGCTCCCGGCTGATCATCTTTGATGAGGCCTGGCAATTTATGGGCAAGGCTGCCATGCTGGGGCCGGTGATCAACGAGGGCTACCGCCGCGCCAGGAAGTATAACGGCAGTTTCATGATCATCACGCAATCCATCCTTGATCTCGACAGCTTCGGCGAGGTGGGCCGGGTGATCAACGGCAACTCGGCCTTCAAGATCTACCTCGAATCTTCTGATTTCGACCAGGCCCGCAAGCAAGGCTTGATCGAGTATGACGATTTTGTGCTCCAGCTCCTTAAAAGCGTCAAATCCAATCCCCCCAAATACTCGGAGATCTTTTTCGATACGCCCTTTGGCCTGGGCGTGGCCCGCCTGGTGGTCAATCACTACGATTATTTTATTTATACCTCCAAGCCGGCTGAGATTGCCGCCATTGAGGCCATGGTCGCAAATGGCCTGACCTATCACGAGGCCATTCTGGAAATGGTTGCCCGGAGGGAACAGGATGAAATCTAAACTCCTTGCCATCCTGTGGATCGTAACCTGTGCTTCTCAGGCCTTGGCGGCACATACCCGGCTGGAAGACGTGGGGAATACAAAATATCCCATCATCGAGACTGATCTCCTGGAGGAATTGCGGCAAAAAGCCACCAGGATTGATGTGGAGGCATTGAGGAATGCGCATGACCGCTACCAGCCCGCCAACCTGCACTCACTACCCCGTGCATCGGCTGACCGAGTGTTCACTGTGGATTTGACCTCTACCCTGGACCATGACATCAAGGATGTTCAGGGCAACCTGCTTTATCCCCAGGGCTTCACCTTCAACCCCTTGCGGTATGCCGGATTAAGCGGCGGGCTGGTAATTATCGACGGCAGTGATCCTGAGCAGGCCGAATGGTTCAAAAAATCTCCCTACTTCCAGAACCACCGGGCCATTCTTTTGCTCTCAGGTGGCTATGCGGCTGAAGTAAAGCAGGAACTGAAGCGCCCGGTCTATTACCTGACCCACGATATTGCCAGCCAGCTCCAGCTCAAGGCCGTTCCTTCCGTGGTGACCATGCAGGACAACAAACTCACGGTCCGGGAGGTGCGCCTTGAAGAAAAGCGGTAATGCGATGCTGGCCCTTGGTTTCCTCCTGCTCTTTTCCATCCCGGCTTTCGGCAAATCGGGAACGTCTTTTAACCCTCTCACCGATATTGATTGGGGCGAAATCGAATTCACCATTGAGGGAGTGTGTTTCTGTCCGAAGCCGCCGCCGGTTTTCATGGAGGTTGGCATCATCATCAGTTACTGGGAGCCGTTTCTGCTCCTGGACACCTCATCGGTCGCCTATTACTCGGCCATGATGGGCAGTTCGGTCGGTGGAACCCTGACCGATGAGCTGGGGGGCAAAAACAAAAGTTCAGATGCGGTTGATATCGCCAATGAATCCACCTTTGCCCAGTCACATGCCTTCCTGCTGCCCTTGATGTACGGGATCTGTCAGCGCAACGACTATGGCACCTGGTGGAGCGAGTATGACGCCATGTGGCAGAACGATGAATTGGCGGCATTACTCACCCCCGAGGCCTCGCTTTATGCCAACAAGGAGATGGTAATGGGCTGCATGGCCGATGCCATCGCCGCCAATGCCGGCTGGCCGCTTGATGCCATGCCCTGGTGTGTCGGTAGTGGCGGTTCAGCCTATCCCATGACCGGCCATGTCGACAACGACAACATCGTTCAGGCCAACGCGACTGCCGCTTACCGGATGCTCTACAAACTCAATCGAATCGGCATGATCTGCGATCCATTCCCCCTGTGCGGTTGTATACAGACTCCTGTTTGGATCAAAAGCCACTACAAAATGAATGTGGTCAGGCCAGGGATTCGAGGTGTTCACCCCATCGGCAGGTCAACAAAGCTGTACGATTCCGGACTCAATCCGCCATACGCTGGAGCCTTGGGATCGAACGACGAGTTCCTTTGGGTCGTCTACCGACAGCAACGGTGCTGCACATGCTGCGAATGAACTGGATATTTCCGGCAGTGCTGATAATTGCCCTCTTGCAGGGAGAGGGGATCGTTTTGGCGGAAGAGTTCAAGGATACCAGAGAACTGGTGGATAAGACGGCACCGGACCAAGAAAGCAGCCTGGCGGCGGAGAAGGCGCTTGAACAGGCCGGCAAGCTCAGCGAGACAATGCGCCTGCCTGAGAATATCCATGCGCGGGAAGGGATGGAAGCCGCCAGGCAGTCATTCGGGCAATTCAATACACCTGCTTTCCAGGAAAAGCTGCGTTGCCAGATGGAAAGGATACGGCAACAAAGTGGCCCGCCGAAGGAACAGCCAACAGTGGGACAAGTAAAGGATTCTCTTGCCGCTCAAGATCCGATCTATCTCTTCCTCTCCAGCTCCATGCCCGAAGCGGTGGTGAACCGATATTTGATTGATGTCAGCCGAACCGGCGGGCAGCGAATCATTCCGATCATATTCGGCCTACCGAAAGGGATGGAGGGGAAACAGCTCAACACCACTTACTTCAGCCGGGTACTGCTGGTGGATACGGAATGCAGGGATACTCCCGCAAGTCCCTGCAAGCGTTTGGATATGCCGCTCCGGGTCAACCCGGTGCTGTTCAGCAGGTACAACATCACCGAGGTGCCTGCCCTGGTCTACGACAAGGGCCAGGACTCCTGGGCGGTCCATGGAGATGCTGAACTGGCCTTTCTGCTGGAAAAGCTTGCCAAGGCGGCAAACAACCCCGCCTTGGCCTCCATCGGCACCCGTTTGCGAGGTGGCCATTGAGCGAACAAGGAGAAAAACGTCACGAAAAAAACAGGCAGGCGGCCTCACCTGGTTACCTGGAGGTAATCGGCATTGTCCTGATCATCGTTCTGGCGGCATTTTTTGTTTATGACCGCTTTCTGGTTCCCAGGGTGAAGGTGGTGGACCTGAAAGGATACCTGCAAACACAAAAAGCCTTGCTGACCGCCGGGGCCATTACCGAAGAGCAATGGAAACGCAAACTCGACAGCCTGGAACAGGTGCTCAGAAAATACCACCTGGTCATCCTCAAGGATGTGGCGCCGCATCATGACCCGGACGATGAAATCCATCTTCAATAGGCTTTCCTGGCGCTTGAGCCGGGAGGAGCAATCGGTGACCATCACCCTTCTCGCCTGTTTCCTGGTAGGGGCCTGGCTGCCCGGACACATCACCGTGGCTACCAGTGGCTCGCTTGATCACCGGGTCTTTTTTCTCCTGCCTGCGCCCGCCACGTTTGCACCCGGCGATTACTTGGTCTTCCGTCATCCAGGTCTCTCACAGATACAACCGGAACTACGTCCGGGCAATGACCGGATGATCAAAATGGTGGGCTGTCTTCCGGGCAATCAACTGGTCACCGACAATGCCCATCGTTTTTTCTGCAACGGCACACTTCTGGGACAGGCCCTGGAAGCTGACAGTACGGGTAGATCCTTGCCCCAATTCTCCTTCAATGGGGCCATTCCAGCGGGCAAGCTGTTTATGACCGGCACGCATCCCCGCAGCTATGACAGCAAATACTTTGGGTTCATTGATACGCATGCGATCCTCTATCAGGCACTGCCGCTTTGGTAGCCTTTTTATATCTTTTCTCTTTATGGCGCTGCTGGCCATGCCGGTTTGGGCTGGAACTTCTGGGCCATCGGCGGCTGCCGGCTTCTACCAGGAGAGCAAGCACGGCTGGTTCTGGTATGAAGATCCGCCGCAGGCTGAGGAAGACCGAAAAGAACCGACGGCTGAGTCCAATGCCCCTTCTCGTGATGTGTCACTGGCTCAGTATTCCACGGCAGCCCTGTGGAGCATGTATCCAGATGATTTCCAGCAGCTCCTAAATGGTTTGCAGAAAAAGGCGGTCCAGTATCCGACCGAGCAAAACATTTTTGAGTACCTCTCCATCCAGGACATCGCCCGGCGCAAGGCCCTGGCCTACGCCAATGCCACCCAGTATGTCACCCAGAAGCGCGCCGACCTGTTCAACATCAGCCATGTCTATCCCACTTCCAGCCCCGGAGCGGTTGCCAGAGTACAGATGCAGCAGGAGGAGATTGCGGGAACCATCCGCGAGGCCAGAACAGACCATGCCCTGCTGTTCTTTGCCTCGACAGGTTGCGGCTTCTGCGAGAAGCAGGCCCAGATCCTGGCCGCCTTTGCCGGGAAATACGGCTGGCAGGTCAAGCCGGTGGATATTGAACGCGAACCAGGCCTGGCATTGCGTTTCAATATCACCACAACCCCCACCTTGCTCCTGATCAGGCAGGGCCAGGACGCCTCCATGCCCATTGCCACTGGCGTGGCTACTTTGCCGGAGATTGAGCGCAACCTCTACCAGGCAATCCGTTCCCTGCGCGGGGATACCTCCATGGAGTCGTTCACCACCTACGACTTTCAAAAAGGCAGCGCCCTGGACCCGGCCTCAATTCTGAAGATCCATACTCCTTGGCAAATACCAGTAAACACATCTCCCAGGAAGCCACAACCATGAGATTTTTTTGTATTCGTATTCTTGTCCTGGTCGTTTCCGCGATCATTTCCGTACATCCAGCAAAAGCTGGCTGGGTCGATGACTGGATGCAGCAACATAGCGGCAGCACGCCCAACTCCTTCAGCGGGCAGCAGCGCGGCTACTACTCCGGCGGCAGTTTCTCCGCCCGCTGGCCCAGCACCGCCGAATACCCGGTCACTGTGGAAGTGCCCCGGATCAAGAGCGGCTGCGGCGGCATTGATGTGTTCATGGGCGGCTTCAGCTTCATGAATACCGATTACCTGGTCGGCAAGCTCCAGGCTATCCTCTCGGGTGCTCCGGCGGTGGCCTTTGATATGGCCTTAAAGACCCTGTGCGAGCAATGCTCAAACACCATCAAAAACTTCGAGGCCCTGGCCGATAAGCTCAACTCCATGCAATTGGATGAATGTGCCGCATCCAAAGAGCTGGTGGGGATCATGGCCGATGAGAACGGCTTTCACTCCTCTGAGGTAATGCGGGAGAAACTCGGCATGGCCATCAAGGAGAACAAGCTGGTCAGCGGCACGGCTGAGCTGTGGGACAGCCTCAGCAAGCAGGACCGGGCCAACAACAACCAACCCCAGCCGGCTGATGTGGCCGATGTCACCAGAGGCTGCAATGCTGATATGACTACGCTCTTCCTCTCCGGGGGTTCGCTGCTCGCCAATGTCGGTTCCAGGATGGGTATCCCCTCCAGCCATATCGACCTGATCCGGGGACTGGTGGGTGATGTGCAGTTGGAGGGTCCGGCCAATGCCTACCGCGTCTCCGCCATCCCGCCTTGCCCGCAGAACAATCCGGACGACATCAAGGCCTTTACTGAAGGAGCGGTGTACAGCAAGAGCACAAGCGGCGCCTGTAGCCAGATTGGTGACGCCAACCGGGATCTGGTCACATATATCAGCGCCACCCTGAACAGCATTGCTGACAAAGTGGAGAGCAAGGGAACGCTTACCTCCACCGAACAAGCCTTCCTGGAATCCAACCCGCTTGCCACCCTGCCGATCCTCAAGACCGCGATAGGCACTGGTACGAGGGATACGGTCATCCCAAGTCTTGCTGACATCACCGCCAAGGCCTACAGCCTGCAAATGCTCTCCGATCTCTATCTCCGGGGTGAGGCCATTGCCGCCAAGGCCAAGGAGATTTTGGAGAAGAAGGCCGGGCCTTCCAGCGGACAGGGTCCGGAAAAATGTGCGGCCCTGCTCTTTGCCGAACATGCCGATCAGAGCATCAGCGCCATGCTTACCCGGATCAGGGCTTTGAAAGAAGCGGCCAAGAGCAGTTATATAGCTGCCGCCAATGAGATGAACAGCACGATCAGCTATCTCAACCACATGCAGCGGATGGAGGCCCAGATGGCCGCCGAGATCACCCGGCGCTACGGCAAGGACCTGGCCGGCAGGGTACGGTGATGATGGCTGGGAAAAGCATAATACAAAAAAGCTTGCTCGCTCCCCTGGTACTGGCCTGGGTTCTCCTTTCGGCTGGACCGGCTTTGGCCTTGGATATGGAGTATTATACCTACGGCGGCTTTAATCCCATTGTCCAGGCCTTTGTCCGTGTCGCCCTGATCTTCAGCGATGCCGGTTACCAGGGGCTCATCTTTGTGATGACGGTTGTCGGCATCATGGCAGGGGCTGCCGCCTGGCTCGCCAAAGCCGCCACCGGCGCCCGGATCATCCCGCTCACCTGGACCGTGCCGGTTGTATTTGGGGCTATTATGTATATTGCCGTCTTTGTCCCCAAGGGCCACATCACCGTCTATGACCCGGTCTTAAATCGCTTCCAGACCGTGGGTGATATTCCAGACGCCATTGTCTTCACCGCCGGCACACTCAATCTGATCGAGCGCGGCCTGGTAAACATCATTGATACCGCCGCCATGCCCAATGCCGCCTATACCCAGACCGCCGGGGGCATCGGCTTCAAGGCCCTGGAATCGGTCAAGGGCTCCTCGCCCAAGGACAACTATGCCCGCACCTCCATGATCCGCTATGTCAAGGACTGCCTTACCTTCGAGCTGATGCGGCCAGGCACTACGCTCTCCCTGGATGAGCTGCGCAACACCAGTACCGATTTCCTGGTCAATTTGGCTTTAGGCGCTAACCCATCAGTCTACACCGTCTACTACGATGCCGGAAACCCTGCCGGGACTTCCATGACCTGCACCCAGGCCTGGAATAATCTCCAGCCGGTCTATAGTACCGCCGCCAACTACAGCGAGGCAATCCGCAAGGTCTGCGCTAAGGCCTATTATGACCCGGATAGCGAGCTGGCCGCCTGCCGCAATCAGATTGAAAATACCCTCAGCTTCACCACCGGCACTCCGGTCACCCCGGAGCGGATCATCCAGCAGCGGCAGATTGCCGAGATCCTCTACAACTTTTACTTTCAGGATGATGCCGAGACCTCGGTCTTGATGGAGAGTGACCGGAATATAGCGTCCTCTGGCTTAGGGATAGGACTAACCATGAACGAGTGGATACCAATCATCCGGGCGGTGATGACCGCCATTGCCATTGGCGTGATCCCCTTTCTGGTCCTCTTCCTTCCCACTCCGATTGTCGGCAAGGCCGCCTCGGTCATGCTCGGCTTTTTTGTATTTCTCTCCACCTGGGGCGTAACCGACGCGGTGATCCATGGCGCGGCCATGGACTATGCCGCCCGCAGCTTCGAGGAGGTCCGGCAATCAAGTCTCGGCGTCTATGCCATGGCAACCCTGCCCACGGTTGCCACCAAAATACTGGCCATGTTCGGGGTTATCCGCTCCGCCGGCATTATGCTTGCCAGCCTCTTCTCCATGATGCTGATCCGCTTTGGCGGCCATGCCCTGGCCATGCTGGCCGGTAACTTAAGCGGCCTGGTCCAGGGGGCCGGCAGTCATGCCGGCTCCTTGCTCACCCCGGATGGGCTTTCCGCCGCGATGAGCAGGCAGGCCAAGGCCGCCGGTCTTTTGGATGGTATGGCCGAGCACCGCTTTGCCAACCTGGCCGGGGCCGAGGCATGGAAGCTGCACAGGTCGGTAGGCAGTCATACCGCTGCTATGAATGCCAAGAGGAGCCTACAGGAGACAGGGCAGATTCCGGCCATGACTTCGCAGGGGGATTTTGCCTCCATGATGGCCGCGGCCAATCAGAGTGTCGGCACAGCCTCCGGGCCTGTGACAATATCCACCGGCCCGGATGGAACCGCCACCCGGATGCGCTCTGAATCGGTCAACCCGGATGGTTCTTCCAGTGTCCTTACCCTTGGCCCAGGCGGGACTGGCGTCCAGGAAGACATCCTTGCCACCGGCAGGGCCTCCTATGCCGTGGATAACTCTGGGCTTCGCACCACCACCCAGGCCAGGGTCCACGGGCTTGATCCGGTCAAGGTCGGGGCCATGGCGGTACAGCAGAAGGTGGCCGGCGCCGCCAGGACCATGGGTAGTGACAGTACCTGGGGCATGCTTTGGCAGCAGGTGCAAAAGGACAGTCTTGCTGGCGGGACCAGCCGGACTTATGCCGACACCCTCAGCAATGCGCTCAGGCAGAGTTGGAGGCGGGCCTTCAGTGACCAGTCGGGTTTTATGCATACGCTTGATGAAACACAGAGGACCCAATTGCAAGGCATGCTGGGTGCTGGCGGGAAGATCATTGGCGCCAGTCTGGGCGCTAACGGTCAGCTCTCGGTCGTTGGCAGCAATGGAGAGGCTGTCAGTTTCAAGGTAACGGAAGATACCGCCAAGGCCTTTGCCAAAGACGAGGCCAGGGTCCGCTCCGAAGCGGTTGCGCAGACCTTCAGCGATAGCCGGGGCCTGGACTACATGGCTAATGTGGCCAAACGTATTGGCGCGACAGAGGCCTCTTCCATCATTGACGAGGCCCGGTCCATCAGCAGATCCCAGGAGTCCTACGGCGCGGATCTGACCACCGCCCTGGTGAGGAATTACGCCCGGGAGCGCTACGGTGAGGAAAACCCGGAGACGATCCGCAAAGCCATCAATGATTTCAACAAGTTTGTCACCCAACAAGGCGCGGCTGGCGTTAGCAGCATGCGTGACATTGTCAGCGGCTTTGTCAGCGGTAAGGGCTACGGCTGGGGCAATACCAAGGCAGAGGTACAGGGGGTCATGGACAATGCCCGGAGCCGAATCCATGACCAGGGCTTGATGAAGGGTTTTGTCGATCAGGCCGCCGGGATGGCCCGCGCCAATACCAGCGGCATTACCGGGAAAAACATCCAGCCTGCAGAAGATCATAAGCCATTGCGGGAACCGGATGGGACGAGGGTCATATCTGATGCTGACCACCTGAAGAGCGTCAACCGCTATGAAGAGTCCGGGCAGGGCCGCATCCGCACCGATGCGACAGGGCTGGCTACCGAAGGGATCGGCAAGGTCTTCCAAGGGGTGGTGGATAGTCAGGGACTGAGGCCGACTTCAGAAGGGTATTTTAAGGCGCCGATTGAGAATAGGTTAGCGCCGGGTGAAATAAAACCTGGGACTGAGGTCGAAATTTTAAAGAAAAAGTAACAGGTACGAGGATTGAGGTGGATCAAAAAGAACGGAAGCCCTTTACATCGTCTTTGCTCTTGGCTGGTTTTTTACTCCTCTTCGTCGCATTGGTCGGCATTCTGCCGTCCATTGCTGAGGCAACAGTTGCCGCGTATTTGGACGTTCAAGGGAAAGTCCATTATGTGCGAGGCAAGAGTGGGAAAACAAACAAATTTACGAGGAGTTACCAGGGCAAAACGCATTCAAGGGTGGCACGGCTATCGAAAAACTCAAACCCGCAAACAATCAACGGCTTCATCCAGGCAGCCGCCGCCGAACATGGGCTTGATCCGCTACTAATCAAGGCCATCATCAAGGCTGAATCGAATTTTGATCCCAGCGCGGTCTCGCCAAAAGGCGCCCAGGGGCTGATGCAGCTCATGCCGGCGACCGCCAAAAGTCTCCAGGTTGACGATCCCTTTGATCCCTTCGAGAATATCGCCGGTGGGGCCAAACACCTTCGGTCCCTGCTCGACAGCTATGGCGGGGATGTGGAACTCAGCCTCGCCGCCTACAATGCGGGGCCGGGTCATGTCAAGGGCCGGGTCCCCAATATCCCTGAAACCAGGAAGTACGTAGCGAGGGTTTTAGAAAATTACCAATCCTATCAGTCTCCTCTCTCCTGCCCGTGAAACTGTCCTGACCACTTCAACATCAACCATCGATATTCCAGGTTGATTCGAAATGCAGTTTCATTTTATTCTGTGTGCTGGTCAGATCTAGCAATAAAAGAACATATAATTCCAACATGTTATCCAATATTTCTAGCTACAGCATGACAGATCTTCACTCGCCAATAACGAGGTTTAGCAATAAAACCATCCCTATCGCACCAGCACCCATTCCGGTATTTTTCATTTGACCCGGCATTCCGGATAATCCCGTCCCTTCCGAAGCGATTGCAACAGGTTTAGCCCCTTGGGGGGGCTTCTGTTCGTGGGTGTCGTTTTGGATATTTCTCCATCAATGATCAAGCCGTGCCGTCATCATCATGACCTTGAGACATTGGGGTTATCCTTATTTACTCTTCAAGTAGGTCACCTCGAACGCCTTGCACGGTCTGTACTGCTGCAGATGGTTGGCGAAGGTGAAAGCATCATTCATTTCATAGCGCTGAAAAATATCTAAGCCTCGATCCAGAAGTATCTTCCAGCCATGGTCGGTGACGATATGACGGGCGTGAATGGTGCCGGAGTTATCGAACTCCCAGGTAAAATCGATGCCTACTGCCCCAGAGGATTCCTTGATTTTTTCAAGGTAGGTCTTTTGGAGTTCTCCCTTGAATTCGTCTTCTGTTGTTATCAGATGCACCGCCACCTCTTCTTCCCTCGGTTTGTGCTTCACTACCGTCTCCAGGAACTCCATGAAGTTTCGCGCCTGATAAAATAGGCGAACATATGGATCGGTAATGGTGATCATCTTGGCCCCTCGCAGATAAGCGCCAAACAGGATGTCGAAAGAGATCCCACGCTGGTTTTCCTGAAAGGTTAGATGTTGTTCCTTGAGAGATTGCTCAGAATCCGAGGACTCTTTCTGTGTGACATCCGAGTCTGCCGCTTGTCCGTCATCACTTTTGGATTTCTCTGTGGCGCTACCGTCTGCAACAGTCTTGTGATAATAGTGAAAATACTCCTCCTCTTCGAGAGTCCTCACTTGCTTGGCCTGGCCTGAAGCATCCTGGTAGATGAAGCGCACTTGAGGATAGGTGGAATCAATGCGCATCAATTGGTCTTTGACGCGCTTACGACCTTCAATGGCAAACTTGAGCAACTCTTCGATTTCTTCTTTCGCTGCTCCCTCATGAGGAAAGAGGATTTTCATGAGCCCGGAGAGGGTCTTGTTGATACCATCTCGGTCTCGGGTAGAAATATCGGACGAAAGCGAAAAGTACGGCTTGTAGCGATCAGAATAGTCGTGATTTCGCATTGAACGAAGGATCTCGGCCAGGTAATCCACCACGAATCCATAGCCGTCGGAGAACATTTCACCACGAATGATGTCGACCTCCCAGCCTGGAATATAGAAATGGAGGCGGTCGAGGAAGGCGGAATCGTAAAATTTATCAGGTAACTCCTCGAACAGATTTGAGTGTTTGAGCATATAGGGAACAGTGTGCTGGGTGTTGCCGACAAAGACCATTGATGCCTCTGCCCCCAAGGTTTCGACGCCTCGGGAGAAGGATTTGTTAGCCATGAAATTCTTCATGATGTCGACCAATGCCTTGTCAACCCGCTTGTTCTTTCCAGCGAACTCATCAAAGGCGACCGCGTCCCAATAACCGACCAGGCCTATCTTGCCATTTGCATTATTGACAAAAAGTTTGGGCACAGTGACTTCTCCACCGGAAATCAAAATGCCATGGGGCGAAAACTCGGAATAAATATGTGATTTTCCAGTTCCTTT
>JGI24705J35276_12238369_pt1 | contig 20206 bp, 17 predicted proteins | sample TergutNt197P4_FD_35276 | JGI IMG/M metagenome (IMG submission 35276) | reverse complement strand
CCGAGATCGCCGCTCTTCGAACGCCGCTCCAGCTCATTGCCGCGCAGCCATTCCGTCATCAGGCCGACCACCGGCTCCCTGGTCGGGCCGAATTCGGTCGAGTTTGCCTCTTCGATGCCGACGAGATTTCGCACGGCTTCGATCACGGCCATCTGCATGCCGAAGCAGATTCCGAAATACGGCACGTCGCGCTCGCGCGCGAATTGCGCCGCACGAATCTTTCCCTCCGCGCCGCGCTGGCCAAAGCCGCCGGGCACCAGGATGCCGTTGACATGCTCGAGGAACGGCGCGGGATCTTCCTCCTTCTCGAAGATCTCACTCTCGATCCAGTCCAGATTGACCTTCACCTTGTTGGCAATGCCGCCGTGCGACAATGCCTCGATGAGGGATTTATACGCATCCTTCATGCCGGTGTATTTGCCAACTATGGCAATCGTGACATCGCCTTCGGGATTGTGGATGCGCTCGTTGATCTGCCGCCAACTCTGCAGCGCCGGCGGAATCCGCGAGCTGATGCCAAAGGCCGCCAACACTTCGTCGTCGAAACCCGCGGCATGATAGGCCTCGGGAACCGCGTAGATGTTGTCGACGTCGCGCGCCTCGATCACCGCGCTTTCACGCACGTTACAGAACAGCCCGAGCTTGCGCCGCTCTTCCTTCGGGATTGGTCGGTCCGTCCGGCACAGCAGGATATCCGGCTGGATGCCGATCGAGCGGAGCTCCTTCACTGAATGCTGCGTCGGCTTCGTCTTGAGTTCGCCAGCGCTTGAAATATACGGCAGCAGAGTGAGGTGAATGTAGACCGCGTGGTCGCGCGGCAGCTCATTCTTCAACTGGCGGATCGCCTCGAAGAACGGCAGGCCTTCGATGTCGCCGACCGTGCCGCCGATCTCCACCAGCACGAAATCGAAGCCGTCATTGCCATCAAGCACGAATTCCTTGATGGCGTTCGTGACATGCGGGACCACCTGTATGGTCGCCCCGAGATAATCACCGCGCCGCTCCTTGGTGATGATGTCCTGGTAAATGCGCCCGGTGGTGATGTTGTCGGCCTTTGTCGCCGGCCGCCCCGTGAAGCGCTCATAGTGGCCCAGATCGAGATCGGTCTCGGCGCCGTCGTCGGTCACGAACACTTCGCCATGCTGATACGGCGACATCGTTCCAGGATCGAGATTGAGATAAGGGTCGAGCTTGCGAAGGCGTACCTTGTAGCCGCGGGCCTGTAGCAGCGCACCGAGTGCCGCTGAAGCCAGCCCCTTACCCAGCGAGGAAACCACGCCGCCGGTGATGAAAATATACCGCGCCATGGGGCCTAACCTCTAACCTCCTGAACCCGATTCGCAAAAGCGATTCCCCGCCCGCGCCCAAACATCTTGCGGACCTGTGGGTTAGTCAAAAATACCTGTATTGCCAAAGCCTTGTTGGGGATTACTGATGCGGGACGGTAGGCACCATCCTGCATGGCCCCCAAGCTTTATTGCGTCTCTATTGCGACCTGGGCACCTGCGGGCCGCCGGGCGCCTGATTCTGCTGCTGATCGGACTGCTTGAGTGTATCCAGGACACCACCCGAGGTCGGCGGGGCTGCCGGCGCAGGACCACCGGCCGGCTCGGTCTGCGCCGCCGGCTGGCCTATGATGGAGGTTGGCCTGTGTTCAAAGCCGGCGTACCAGGACAAGCCCAGGCTGGTGACGAAGAAGCCCGCCGCCAAAAATGCGGTCGCACGCGTCAGCAGGTTCGCGGTACCCCGGCTCGACATGAAGCCCGCACCTCCACCCATGCCAAGGCCGCCGCCTTCAGACTTCTGCAGCAACACGACGCCGATCAAGAAGACGACGATCATGAGGTGGATGGTCATTATAACAGCCATAGTACCCTTCCGTCACAAGCCGTCAGCGCCGATTCGGCTGCTCACGCGCGCTTTGCGGGTTTGTCCTGAAGTCGCGCAGGTAGTTACACGATCGGGACGGCCATTGCCACCCCTGATCGTCCCCCGCACGATCGTCCCCGCTTGGACCCTAGGGACAGCCCCTGGCGATCGCAAGGAAATCGGCCGCCTTCAGGCTGGCACCACCAACCAACGCACCATTGACGTTGGCGACAGCCATGAGCTCAGTGGCATTCGACGGCTTGACGGAGCCGCCATAAAGAATGCGTATCCTGGCACCCTCGCCGCCGAACCGGGAGATCAATAATTCCCGGATAAAACCATGAATCTGCTCAACATCTCCGGCCGTCGGCGTCAGGCCGGTGCCGATTGCCCAGACCGGCTCGTAGGCAACGATCAAATTGTCGGCACGGGAACCCCCAGGCAACGACAAATTGAGCTGGCCGCGAAGGATATCCAGGGTGTGACCGGCGTCCCGCTGCGCCTGGGTTTCACCAACGCAGACAATTGCGGTCACTCCCGCTCGCCAAGCGGCCTCCGCCTTTTGCCGGACCAAAAGGTCGTCCTCGCCATGGTCGGCGCGGCGCTCGGAATGCCCGACGATGATCGCAGAAGCGCCAACGTCCACCAGCATTTCCGCGGAAATATCACCGGTATGGGCTCCCGACACCTTGGGATGACAATCCTGCGCCCCCACGGCGAGTTTCTTGCCGCGTGCTTTTTCTGCGAAGGCTGCGACCAGAGTCACCGGCGGACACACCAAAAGATCGGCTTTTGCGATCTCAGCCGAGCCGGCAAGCATGGCGTCAAATTCAGCATTTGAGGCTTTCAGGCCGTTCATTTTCCAGTTGCCGGCGATTAGCGGTCGGATGGCGTCAGTCATGTCAGTATCCAACAAAAATGGGCTTCGTAATGCCAAGCAGGCTTGCGTGGTTTTGCCCACGCATCCTGCTCAGGTTTTTGTTTTGTCGCAGGTTTTATCGGAAAACCGTGGGACACTTTTCCGGAACCTGCTTAACAGACCGAACGCCGCAATTCCAGAGACTCGGTCTTTGACCACAGAGTTGAGAACTGGGTGAGCCGAGGTTGCGAGAGGAAAGCCACCACTTTATGATGGCTTATCAATTCGGTGGCGCACCATTGCGGAATCTGCCTCTAAGGCGCGCCCCGTTCCCTCCTGCCAAACAAGTTGGACCCAATGCTTCGAGGAATACACTTGGCCTCATCAGGTCTGATCGGCAAAACCGTCATGGCCGTGCTGATGGGCGGATTGATCGTCAGCTTCGGCCTTTGGGGCATTGCCGATATTTTCAGGGGCTTTGGGCAATCAACGGTAGCCAAGGTCGGCCATGCTGAGATTTCGCGGGAAGAATTCCGCCAAGTCTTTACCGAACAGCAGCAGCGCGCCCGACAGCCTGGCCGTTCGCAGGATACGGACCCGACGCGGCTCGGGATCGACTTGCTGCAACAGATGATGGCCGAAACAGCGCTGAATGAACAGGCCCGCCTGCTTGGGCTCGGTCAGTCTGATGAAGAGATCCGACGCGCCATCACGAACGACCCGAACTTCAGGGGTGCCGGGGGAGTCTTCGATCCGCAGCGCTTCCGGGAAATGATCCGCACGACCGAGCAGCGCTATGTCAACGATCGGCGCCAGGATTCACTGCGGCGGCAGATCGTTGGCACCATCCCCTCCGGGCTGGAACCGCCCAAAACCATGATCGACGTAATCAACCGCTACCTGACCGAGCAGCGCACCATCGAATTCGTCAGGCTCAATGCCGAGCAGGCAGGTCAGATCGAACCGCCCTCGCCCGAAGCGCTTGCCACCTATTTTGGGGATCATAAGGCTCAGTTCAGCGCGCCGGAATATCGCAAGATCGCGCTTGTGGTGATCACGCCGGAAGATGTCGCCAAGACAATCCAAGTGTCCGACGAGGACGCGAAAAAGGTTTTCGAGGAACGCAAGAGTCAGCTCAGCACGCCGGAAAAGCGGCAGGTGTATCGCATCCAGTTTCCCAACATCGAGGAAGCGCAGGCGGCGCGCAACCGCCTTTCAGGCGGACTGTCGTTTGAAGATCTGGCCAAGGAGCGCGGGTCCGACCCTGCTGACATCGATCTCGGGCTCTTGGCGAAGTCCAGTATCCTGGACCCGGCAGTGGCCGATGCGGCCTTCTCGCTGGCCTCGGGCGAGATCAGCCAGCCGGTGCAAGGACCCTTTGGCGTTGCACTCGTCAAGGTCGACAAGATTGTGCCGGGTGCGGAAGCCAACTATGCGGATGTTGCGGCCAACCTGAAACAGGAGATCGCAACCCTCCGCGCACGCAGTGAAGTGTCAAACCTGCATGACAAGATGGAAGACGAACGCGGCAGTGGCGCCAGCGCGACCGAGGCGGCGGAGAAGCTTGGATTGAAGCCCGTGACCATTGATGCGGTCGACCGTTCCGGTCGAACGCCGGACGGCCAACCGGCGGCCGATATCCCAAAAGGGCTCGACGTGGTGTCGCAGGCGTTCAAAAGCAACGTTGGCGCTGATAACGATCCGATCTCCTTCCAAGGCGGCTATGTCTGGTACGACGTAATCAGCAAGACGCCGTCGCGAGAACGCAGTCTTGACGAAGTCAAGGCACAGGTCGAGGCACGTTGGCACCAGGACCAGGTCGCCAGCAAATTGCGAGCGAAGGCCACAGAACTGGAGCAGAAGCTCGAACAAGGCACCAAGCTTGAGGAGATCGCGGCCTCGATCGGCGTCAAGGTGGATACGGCGGCCGGGTTCACGCGCACCAGCGCCCCTGCTGGCGTTCCCTTGGGCGCGATCCCTTCAGCATTCCGGACAGCCAAGGACGGTGCCGGTCAAGCAGCCTCGAACGATGGGAGCGAGGTCATCGTCTTCCGCGTGACCAACATCGTTGATCCGCAGACCGACATGGACTCCGCAGGGATCAAGGAGCTCAGGCAGAACCTCATCGGCGCGCTTGCTGTTGAGCAGTACTTGGCCTACGTCAACAAACTTGAAACCAACCTCGGAACCAGCATTAATCAGGAAGCCTTCGCACAAGTGATCGGCAAGAACCAGTGACAAGTTGAAAGCAGCGATGGACGACCTGAAATCGATCATTGGAAAAGTGGCAACGGGTGCCAGCCTGTCGCGTGAAGAGGCCGCTTCCGCCTTCGATGCCATGATGTCCGGCGAAGCCACGCCGTCGCAGATGGGCGGACTCCTGATGGCACTCAGGGTCCGCGGTGAGACCGTGGAGGAGATCACTGGCGCGGTCTCGGCCATGCGCTCCAAGATGCTGCGGGTGATTGCACCGCCGGAGGCGGTCGACATAGTCGGTACCGGCGGTGACGGTTCGGGATCAGTCAACGTCTCCACCTGCGCCGCCTTTATCGCTGCGGGTGCCGGCGTGCCGATTGCAAAACACGGCAACCGCGCACTGTCGTCGCGCTCGGGCGCGGCCGACGTGCTGACAGCGCTCGGGGTGAAGATTGATCTGACTCCTGGTCAGGTCAGCCGTTGTGTGCGCGAATGTGGCATCGGCTTCATGTTCGCGCCGGCCCATCACCCCTCGATGAAAAACGTCGGGCCGACCCGCGTCGAGCTCGCGACCCGTACAATCTTCAATCTGCTTGGGCCGCTATCCAATCCGGCCAGTGTGAAGCGGCACATGGTGGGAGTGTTCTCACGACAATGGGTGCAGCCGCTGGTGCAAGTTCTCAAGAACCTCGGCGCTGAATCCGCTTGGGTGGTGCATGGCTCCGACGGCCTTGACGAGATCACCCTCACCGGCCCGACCTTTGTCACCGCACTGCAGAACGGCGAGATCAGAAGTTTCGAGGTGAGCCCGGAAGACGCCGGCCTGCCTCGCTGCAGCGCTGACGATCTGAAGGGAGCCGAGGCGGACTCCAATGCGATCGCACTGCAAAGCGTGTTGGATGGTAAGCCAAGCCCCTATCGTGATGTAGCTCTGGTGAACGCAGCCGCTGCCCTGGTTGTGGCTGGCCGCGCCAAGGACCTGAAGGAGGGTGTCGCAATCGGCGCCAAGTCGATCGACAGCGGCTCCGCCGGCGCGCGGCTGAAGCACCTGATTGCCGTCTCCAACAGCTGAGCCTGATATGGCTGATATCCTAACCAAGATTGAGGCCTACAAACGCGAAGAGATCGCAGCGGCCAAGCGAGCGCAGCCGCTGTCGGCTGTAGAAGCGAGGGCGAAGGCAGCCCCTGCACCTCGCGGTTTCATGCGCGCGATTCGGCACAAGCTTGACCTTGGCGAGTATGCCCTGATTGCCGAAATCAAGAAGGCCTCACCCTCCAAGGGGCTCATCCGCGACGATTTCAATCCACCCGTTCTCGCGAAGGCCTATGAGGCTGGTGGCGCAGCCTGCCTGTCGGTACTGACGGATGCCCCCTCTTTTCAGGGCCATCTTGATTTTCTGGTCGCCGCGCGCGCGGCGGCCTCGCTTCCGGCGCTTCGCAAGGATTTTCTATTCGACACCTATCAGGTGGTGGAGGCCCGCGCCCATGGCGCCGATTGCATCCTGATCATCATGGCGGCTCTTGACGATGCAGCAGCCAAGGATATCGAGGACGCCGCGATCGCTTACGGCATGGATGTGCTGATCGAGATCCATGACCGCGACGAACTCGATCGGGCGCTGAGGCTCCGCTCGCCAATGATTGGCGTCAACAACCGCAATCTCCGCACCTTCGAGACAACGCTTGCCACGAGCGAAGCCCTGGCGCCGCTGATTCCACGCGATCGGCTGATGGTTGGCGAAAGCGGAATCTTTGCACCTGCTGATCTGGCCTGGCTCTCGCGCGTCGGCATATCGACTTTCCTGGTCGGAGAAAGCCTGATGCGGCAGGCTGATGTGACCGCTGCCACGCGTGCGCTGCTTTCGCGTGACGCTCGCGCCACAGGCACCCGCTGACATGCCGCGCCCCTCGTCCAAGGCCAGGTTGAAAGTAAAGTCGTCGAAGACGCGGTCATCGAAGGCACAGTCCAAGGCACAATCCAAGGCACAATCCAAGGCAAGACCCGCCCTCACCCACATCGCCACCTCCGGCGAAGCCTGGATGGTGGACGTCTCGGAAAAGCCAGCGACCAAACGGCTGGCAATCGCCGAAGGCCGCGTCATCATGAACGAGGCCACGCTCGAGCTTATCCTTTCCGGCAACGCCAAGAAGGGCGACGTGCTCGGCACTGCTCGCATCGCCGGGATCATGGCGGCCAAGCGCACTTCGGAACTGATACCACTTTGTCATCCCCTCGCGCTCTCGAAAGTCATCCTCGACATTGAGCCGGACAGGCAACTGCCGGGCTGCATGGTGCGGGCGACCGTGAAAGTTACCGGCCCGACCGGCGTCGAGATGGAAGCGCTCACCGCTGTGTCGGTCGCCTGCCTCACCATCTACGACATGATTAAGGCGGTGGAACGCGGCGTTCGCATCGAGGGCATCCATCTCGTTGAGAAGAAGGGCGGCAAGTCCGGTCACTACCGCGCTTGATCGCTGAGGTCAGCCCTCCTCCGTAGTAGAATATTGTAGCCCTATCGGCAGTTGGATTTAATCCAGCCATCCGTCGTTTGTTCGAGCGATAGGCCATGAAGTAGGAGCAATTCGGTATGAATTGGATGATCAGGAAGGATTATTGGAAAAAGCCCGCGATGGATATATTGCCACCGAGGCACAAATAGGAGTTAAAATTATGACACTGGACGACATAGAGGAGGTAATAGGCAAGACGCTTCCCACAGCTTACAAGACGTTATTGGGAACCATTGATGACTTTGAAGATATAGATGGATTAGACGACTATTCGGACCCTACTTCAAGAACGTCCTGGTTTTTTTGGGGAATAGAGCGTCTTGATAGAATAGTTCGCATAGATGGTGCGCCAGACCGCCCCGCGTGGGGATTGCTTGCATCGTTTGTTGAGATAGACAAACGATATCGACATCGAACTCAGGCCCCATCGGATGCTGGTCCCATAGATTATGAGCGACTAAATAAGTCCGTTGCGATCGCCACAGATGAGGGGGATTACCTGTACTTTGATGTTATTGATAATTTTTCTCTGTGGGCATATTGGCACGATTCAGGCGAAGTGAAAAAGGTATCCGATTCATTCGACGAGTGGGCGGCTTCCATGGTTCGTGACACATAGCCCGGATAGTTCCGTAGATACACAATGATCACATTACCCCCATCTTTCTTCAGCAACCAAACCCACGTCGGTTGAGGCTGACAGATGCACCCAAGCGACGCACCAAGTCTGGCAAACCGACTGCGACGAGCCCGACAACCTGATCCGCGCCGCCAGCTCCCATCGGCTGCTGCATCATCAGAACGTGACCTGACATCAACTCAGTTCCTCTCACTGCCCGACCCGGCCACGCGCCGGCGACCTCCAGGAAGCCAGAAGGCCAGACCAAGCCCGATCAGGAGAACAGCCGCCAGCAACAAGAAAAGGACCGACTGTTTCAGCCATGAAATCGCAGGAACCGCGGCCATCATGGCAATACCCAGGAAACAGAGCCGCAGGGAAAAAAGGCTGAGCCCCGCCAGGAAACTGCCGAGCGCGAGCAATGTCAGAAGAACCAGGCTCGCCGCTGGCGTCGGGAGCAGTTGTTGAACACCCGATACCAGCATGATGTTCATCGTGACCAGGACCGCGATCCAATGAACAGCCTGCGTCCAAATCAAGCGAACCTTCGCTTGTTTGTCATCCAGCTCCGGCCATTTGGTGAAAATACAGACCACAGCGACGGCGAGCGCAAGAAACTCCCAGTAGCCGACAAGAGGCTCACGCGAGACGTTGGTATATGCGACGCCCGCAATCGCGAGCACCAGCACGACGACGTAAGGCAGCTGCTGCCACAAGAAATTGGATTTTGCAGGATGCGGCGAGGACGCTTCAACACCTTCGTTCTGCCGCTCATTCAGCTCGTTCATGCGTAATCCGCCGTTCGCCCCTGCCCGCTTGCATCATTCTCAAGTACGGCGCCACTCTCCGGCGCCTCTTGGGCACAGGCTTATGTCCGGACTCTCCGGCTACCGTAGTGCGGATGCCTTCCGCCGCGAAAGCGCCAATATCTATGCTTCGGTCTAGCCCTTTGGTAGTTGGCTGTCGCGCTCCGGGGCACAGACACTTTGGCGTCATTCGTTTGTGCCAGGCACCCGTTCGAAAGTGGCGCAACCGCCAGAAATGCGCCGACGATCAGAGCGCCGCCCGCAACATGGATGTTCATGCTCGCCTCCATATAAGGCAGTCGTGCTGTCAGCTTCCCACCTGCAGTCTTCTCGCACGATTGCAGCTTGTTCTCATCGACATTTCACCTCGATCGGCACAAGCAACAGGGAAGCAGGAGTTGGTTGGGGCATCCGCATAATTCATGCCGGCAGCGTAAACCGTCGCATCGGCCTGTTCTTCCGATGCTGCCACTCTCCGATCCCGAGCTCATTGCACAAGGCGAGCGCGCAGTCGGGTAAATTCGGCATCGCTGATAGTTCCTTGCTGCTTCAGCCGATCGAGTTTTTCGATTTCGTCGGCGACGCCAACGCCAACTGCACGCCTGAAGTTCTCCGGCGCCACCATGCCTCTTCCTTGAAAGATCAGATAGGCAATAATCGCAATATACGGAAATATGATCAGGCCTATCACCCAGAGCGCTTTAGCCCAGCGTGAAATGTCACTGCGCCGGAAAAGATCGGAAACGACAGCGATCAATAGCCAAAACCATACGATAAAGAGGAATATCGTAAGGGCGTCTATCAGAAAATTGCGGTAGGTGAAGCCTTCTGACAAGAAGAACATCTCATTCCTCCCTCATTGAGCTACAAGCTGCGGATATTGCCACAGGGTCTTGGGATTCTCAACTTGGAATTGAGTTTGGCGTCGCTGGTCAACACGGAACATCTGCTTGATTGACAAGCACTGGGGGTACAGGTCCGGATCTGTAGCGCACCGCGACGCAGGAATTGACATGTGCAACATGTGCCTGGCCTTTGCCATGGCAAATTTGCCGTTCAAGCCACAGGCGCTAAGCTTCATGCGCCAGCTCTGCACGTGCTGACGCGAGCTCCTTTTTCTGCTGTGGGCTCACCCTGGGATATGCCAAATCGAGTTTCTCGACCGCCTCCACGATCGCTGCTGCCACAACAAGCCGGGTGAACCATTTATGGTCGGCCGGCACCACGTACCATGGCGCGTACTTCGACGCAGTGGCTGCGATCGCTTCCTCAAAGAAACGCATATAGTCAGGCCAGTGTTTGCGCTCGTGCAGGTCCGAAGCGGAGAACTTCCAGTTCTTCTCCGGGTTGTCGAGGCGATTCAACAAGCGTTTTTTCTGTTCATCGCGCGATACGTGCAGGAAGAATTTGAGGATGACCACGCCTTGCCGGGTAAGGTAGTCCTCGAAGTGAGCGATGTCAGCGAGCCGTTCGTTCCAGATGCGCTTGCCCATGAATAACGGCGGCAGCCTTTGCCGCTTCAGGATGTTCTCGTGGACGCGCACAACGAGAACCTCTTCATAATAAGATCGATTGAAAATTCCGATCCGCCCACGTTCCGGCAGACGCACGACATAGCGCCACAGGAAATCATGGGCCAGATCCTCTTGTGATGGCGACTTGAACGAAAAGACCTGGCAGCCCTGTGGATTCACCCCTGACATGACATGTTTGATCGTACTGTCTTTGCCCGCAGCGTCCATGGCCTGGAAGATGAGCAGCAGCGACCAACAGTCCTGGGCATAAAGCATGTCCTGTTCTTCTGCGAGCCACTGAGTGCCGCGTTGAAGAAGCCCAGCAGCTTCGCCCTTTCTCAGGTCACACGTATTGCCAGGGTCGAAACTCCTCAATTGAAAGTCCCTGCCCTTGGCGACGCGGAACGGTTGGGTATATTTCTGAACCTGTTCGAGGATTTCTTGTCTAGCCATTGAGTGTTCTCCTACTCCAGGAATGAGCAAGCGGAACGCTGACCGCAATCGAAGCTGTGTCAACCACGGCGCATAGCGCGGCAAGAGATAGAGACCGACGCAGGATTACGTAATGAGCCGCTCACGCGCCGGCTTCGGCCGCGACAACGACTCTTCGCAGGAAGCCTGACGAGCGAATGACAAGTTTCTCTGCCTCTACAACGAGAAAGAACAGCAAGCCACCTGCAAGAAGCCATGGCCACACCCAGAGCGGCACGGCTTCGGTGCCGAACATGGCCTGGAGCGGCGGCGTGCAGGTGAACGCCAGTTGCAAGATCACGACGGCAATGATGCCGAGCGGCAAGTACGGGTTGCCCGTGTGCGCCTTGAAGGAAATCGACGTGTCGAGCAGGTAACGGCTATTCAGCAAGTAGAAGGCTTGGCCGATTGTGATGGCATTGACGGCTACCGTTTGCGCAAGTCCGTCCGATGCGCCTTGTGCTTTCATCCAGAAGAAGGCCAGGAGAGTATAAGCAAGGAGCGCCAAGCCGACAAAGATGATCCGCCAAACCCCAAAGCCAGTCAAGATCGGACGGTCTACCGCGCGCGGAGGCCGACGCATCACGTCGAGTTCGTGCGGCTCAAAGGAGATGACCAGACCGAGAGCGACCGAGGTCACCATATTCACCCAGAGCACTTGCGGGGTCGTGATCGGCATCGTGAATCCGATCAGGATTGCCACAGCAATGACCAGCGCTTGCGCCACGTTGGTCGGCAACATGAACAGCATCGCCTTCTCGATGTTGTTGTAGACCGTGCGCCCCTCCTTCACCGCGGCTGAGATCGAGGCGAAGTTATCGTCGGCCAGAATCATCCCGGCGGCTTCCTTCGTGACTTCGGTGCCCTTGATACCCATCGCGACTCCGATGTCCGCCTTCTTGAGAGCCGGTGCGTCGTTCACGCCGTCGCCTGTCATCGCCACAATCTGCCCATTTGCCTGGATGGCCTTCACCAGGCGCAGCTTGTGTTCGGGGCTGGCGCGAGCGAAGACGTCAACGGTGCGAGCCGCTTCCTGCAACGCCGCCGTGTCCAAGTCCTCGATCTCGGCGCCCGTGATCGCCATCTTTCCGTCGCCGATTCCAAGCATCTTGGCGATGGCAGCGGCTGTAATCTTGTGATCGCCGGTGATCATAGTGACGCGGATGCCGCCGTCGTGGCACTCCTTGACAGCCTCGATTGCCTCCCTGCGCGGCGGATCGAGGAGGCCGATCAAGCCAAGCAAGACAAGTGTCCTCGGCAAATCGGCCGCGGAGAGTTCGCCAGCCTTCACATTCGGATTCTCGAGCCAGGCGAAAGCCAGCACACGCTCGCCTTGTGCCGCAAGCCTGTCTGATTGTTTAAGGAAGTATTCATGGTCGAGTGGCCTCGGCTGGCCGTCGGTGGTCTGCTGGCGATCGCAGTGCGCAAGGATGACTTCCGGGGCGCCCTTGACGAGCAAGACCTGGTCTCCCTTCGCAGCGCTCTGCAGCGTCGCCATGAACTTGTGCTCGGATTCAAATGGAATGACGTCGATACGCGGAAATGCAGCTTGCTCGGTCTGCCTGTTCATGCCGAGCTTGGCTGCGAACGGATAGAGCGCGCCCTCAGTCGGATCGCCCTCCACCTTCCAGGCGCCCTCCTCCTGGAAAAGTTCCGCATCGTTGCAGAGCAGGCAGACCCGCCCCATCAGCGCCAGGGTTGGATCCTTGGCCGCAGGCTGTCCGTCCTTGCTGACTTCTCCCTCAGGCGAATAGCCGTCACCGGTGATCCGGTACACCGACTCCGCCGTGACGGCGGACACCACCATCATCTCCATAAGCGTCAATGTACCCGTCTTATCTGAGCAGATCCGAGACACCGAACCGAGCGTCTCGACTGCGGGTAACCGCCGGATAATGGCATTGCGCTGGGCCATGCGCTGTACACCGATGGCCAGGGTAATCGTGATAAGTGCAGGCAATCCTTCCGGGATGACCGATACGGCGATGCCGACCACCGCCTGGAAGAGTTCCACGAAGTCGATACCCTTCACCCACTTGCCGTAAGCGAAGATCAGGACACTGATGACCGCGATCGCTGCGGTGATGGTGTAGCCGAATTTCTTGATCTGGCGCAGCAGTGGAGTCTCAAGCGGGCTGACATCGGCGAGCATCCGGTTGATGCGGCCGAGTTCCGTGTCGTTGCCGGTCGCCACGACCAGCCCGGACGCGCGACCGGATACAACCATGGTGCCGGAAAATGCCATGCCCTTGCGATCGCCGACCATCGCCTTCGCAGGCACCGCATCGACGCTCTTTTCCGTCGGTTCCGACTCTCCCGTGAGAGCCGCCTCCTCTGTCCGCAAATTCTTTGTCTCGAAGAGACGCATATCTGCAGGAACTTTGTCGCCCGACTCCAGGAGCACAACATCCCCAGGAACAAGCTGCTCCGCGGGAATCAGGCGGGTTTCCCCACCACGCACCGTCCGAGCCTCGGCTGAGAGCATGTTGCGGATGGAATCCAGTGCCTTCTCAGCCTTGCCCTCCTGAACGAAACCGAGCAGCGCGTTGAGAACGACGACGCCAAAGATGACGGCGGCGTCGACCCACAGGTTAAGCATCAGCTTGGTGAACCCTGCGGCGAGCAGCACATAGACCAGGATGTTGTTGAACTGCGCCAGAAGCCTCGCAAAGGAGTTCCGTTTCCTGCCTTTCGGCAAGCGGTTTGGCCCGTAATTTTGAAGTCGCACCGCCGCGTCTGCTGGATCGAGTCCTTGATCGCAGCTGGCGCCAAGTCGTTTCAAGACTTCATGTTGAGGTGTTGCATGCCAGGGCAACACCTCAACAATTGTCGCTGCAACCGTATTTGGCGCCGCGCTCATATTCACGCCCAACGAATTCCCGACGGAACCGATGAACGGATAACGCGCGAGACGGCAGAGAGTTTATTTGCGCGCAAGGTATTAACCCGAGCTGCCGGCGCGCTTCGCCAAACTTCCTGACTCGCCTCACATACAATCCCTTATTCAGGGGAGTGACTTTCTGGCTGGAATGGACCATTGAATCGACAGCCGGTTTTTTCACCCCTTTATCGGCAGTCATGCACCCCGGTCGTGCCGTTGGTGACATGACGGGCTGCCATTGCTTGAACCACAATGGCGGCCTTTTTCATTTGCCTTGTCGCAGCAAGTGACAGTGCGCTTTCACGATTCGCCGCCCAATTTATCCGGATGCCGAAGGCTGGCTTGAAGGGGCGAACGCAAGCGCGTTCAATCGATTTCAGTGTGAGATCCCCTGAACGCGGGATTGTCTGCAAGATCATTTCGTAGTCTTGATGACGCGCAGGAAACATATGTTTCATTAGCAACTGTTTAGGGGAAGCAGAAATGGCGGGTACTTTAATCTTTTACATGGGGAAAAACAATTTCACCATTTCCGGCGAACAGCAATATGTCGAAAAGTGCGTCAAACTCCTCAACGACTGGGTATGGTGCAGCTATGTCGGACAAGCCATCCTCCAAGAGACTTTCGCCGCGCCCAAACGTCTCGGTATCAATATCGACACGAGCGGTAATGTGAATCCACACGCCGATTTTAACGGCAATGAAAATCCCTTAGACGCATACGCGGCAGGACCCTCACCTCCGCCACTCCCACCACTCCCGCCACTCCCACCCGGAGGCCCCTGCTATGGACACAATCCAGACCCCACCCCCAAATTAAGCCCAAATAGACCGCGCCCGTTTGATGAAAGCTACGAACCCGGAACTGGGCGTGGAGCGAACGCGTCCATTTGGCTCGACAAAAGTCTTACCCTCAGGGAAGCGTCCATGTCGACAGTCTGTGGCCCGGACGGAAAACGATGTGAAAATATCGGTTTTTACCGGCCCGAGCTGGTCTTGATGCACGAAATCGTCCACGCCAACCGGGCGATGCGGGGTATTCAAAAGAGGAGAATTGTCCCGCAAGACCACCAGTCAAACACGGAGGAGCAAGTTGCCATCATCATCACCAACATGCTGATATCTGAGAAAGGGCTAGGGCCGCTGCGGAAAACCCACCAAACGAATGAGACTATTGCCTCACCAGATCCAAAGCCGTTCGTAGCCAATGAAGAACACTACGGACTGATCAAGCGGATAGCCGACAGCCACCCGGTGCTCAAAACAAGGATGAACATCAAATCATGCCCGGTCTGGTTCAACCCGATTTACGAGGTCTACAGAGGCAATGCACAACCGCTTGACCTCGGAAAAATCATGGATGAGTATTATGGCAGCGACGGGCGACAGCGGCGTTTTTGATAGCATCTGGTCTCCAATCCGCATGACCTTGCGGGCATCAATGATGGTTTGTTCTCGATCTTGGCGAACAATCATTAACACATAACCGCCGGTCGTGGGGCATGACGGGCCGCCATTGTGCTGGTGCCAATGGCGGCCTTTTTCATTTTGTCTTGGCGTGTAAACCGCAATCCATTTTTGCGATCGTCACCAGATTGATCCGGACGGGCCGCGGCAACTCACGAATTCACAATCGACATTAATCAGCGGTGCTGACTAACCACATGTGCGCCACTCGAGCTTCGCGCCGAGCACAACATCCGCGACGGTCTGCAGGTGCAGGATTTCGGCGATGACACCGGCCTCGGCCGAAGAGAGCAGCGCATCGCGGCAGATATGAATCGCCTCGGCGCGCGAGTACTGGCCGGCACTAGCCGCGGTGCTCGTTCGACCAGACGAGATATCTGGGCTCGTGGATGTGGCCGATTGATATTTAGCCTCCATCTCGTCGCCCCAGGGATTATCGGAGTCGGGCATGGCAGCTGTCCTTTCGTTTCCTCAAAGGCGTCGCTGCCGGAATGACCAGCGGCGGCACACCTACGACGATCGGGATTTCGCGTACGAACAAGGAAGCGAGCCGAGAGACTGTTTCCGGCAAGTCTGTTAGGTGGAAATTAACGATACGGCCTAACTTCGCTTCCATATGTGCTCACTAAGATCGCAGGCAATACCAGATACACCGACCGATCCCTGGGCATAAATGACAGTCAAGATGATGCCGAGCTCCGGCCTTCGGCTCCTCAATCGCCCCTCAATCCGCAGCGAACCGATCCGCTGGCTGGTCACGGGTGGCACGCTGCTGATCGCCGCAATTGCCATCGGGGCGACGTTGACGGCGCAGAATTTCCGCGAACGGGCGCTGCGTAATAGTGAGCGAGAACAGGAAAACACAGTGCGGCTGCTTGCCAGCCACTTGGATCAGCACTTACGATATTTGGAAGTTGTCGAGAAGGATCTGATCAGGCACATCCGCTCGATGGGGATTACCACCATCGACGAATACAGAACGAAGCTGTCCGGCCAGGACACCTATCGATTGCTCCGCTCAAAGATGGATGCACTGCCCTATTTCGGAAATTTGAATGTCTTCGATGCCGACGGAAACTTGGTCAATTCATCCACCGCCTGGCCGGTGCCAAAGGTCAACATTGCCGACCGCATCCATTTTCAAACTTTCAAATCAGACCCACGCTCTCCAGAAATGCTGATCGAGCCCGTCCTCGGTCGTGTATCAGGTACGAAGACAACCATTATCGCCCGCCGGGTCACGGGTCCGAATGGCGAATTCCTCGGCATCATCAGCCAGGGCATCGACCCCGCTCATTTCGAAAAGTACTTTGCGTCGGTCCAGCTCGGACCCGAGGCGGCGATCGCGATGTTCCACCGCGATGGAAAGCTGCTTTCGCGCTATCCCGATATCCATGGAATGATCGGCAGGAATTTCGCGACTACCTGGGCAGCCATTAATAGCAATGGCGTCCTGCAACGCGATCATTACTCTGGTTTCCTGCCAAGTCCGATCAACGGAAAAGATAGTCTTCTCTCATCGCGTGCGCTGGAAAATTTCCCGATCGTCATCGTCGCCACGAACAGCATATCGGCGGCACTCGCAGACTGGCGCGAACAGACCAGCACCCTGATCGCGGTGGCCGCCGCATCGGCATTCGCCATCGCCGGGCTCCTGATTGCCGTTGTCCGCAAACTGTCGGAACAGCATCGGGCCTCGCGGGTGCGGCTGACGCTGGAAAAGCAACGCCTCGACCGTGCCATCAACAGCATGACTCAAGGCCTCGCGCTGTTCGATTCGTCAGCGCGGCTGGTGATTTGCAATCAGCGTTATCTCGAAATGAATGGGCTCTCGGCCGAGGTCGTGAAACCCGGCTGTAGTTTCCGCGAAATCATTGCGCTCAGAAAAGTATCCGGATCCATCACCGGTGACATTGACAAGTTAATCGCGCACGCATTGCGTAACCGCCATGTGAGACATTCCGTGATCGTCCACACCTCTGGCGGCCGATCAATCCAAGTCACCCGCGACCCCCTGGCGGACGGCGGCTGGGTGGTAACCCATGAGGATATCACCGAGCGAGACCGCATCCAGGAGCGCATCACGCATCTTGCGCATTACGATCCACTGACCGACCTGCCGAACCGCGCTCTTTTTCATGAGCGTCTGCGTCAGGAACTCGCCACGATCGCGAATGGCGAGCAACTTGCGCTGCACTTCATTGATGTCGATGAGTTCAAGAGCGTCAACGACACGCTGGGTCACCTTGTCGGCGACGAACTGCTGAAGTCGATCGCGGCAAGTCTGAGCCGGTGTGTCGGCGAAGACGAATTCGTCGCGCGCCTCGGCGGCGACGAATTCGCAATCGTGCAGAGCAAGGTCGCTTCCACCGAACGCGTCACCGATCTTGTGGCACGCGTGCTCGACGCCATCCGAGAGCCCTTTGATTGCATGGGCCACCAGCTCGCCACCGACGCAAGCATCGGCATTGCCCTGGCGCCCGAGCACGGAACAGTGCCCGACCAGCTCTTGAAACATGCGGATTTGGCGATGTATGCCGCCAAGTCCGCGGGCCGCCGCACCTACCGCTTCTTCGAGCCGGAGATGGACGCCAAGGTGCGGGCCCGCCGGCAGCTCGAAATCGACCTGCGGCAAGCGCTCGCTCATGGCGGGCTGGAAGTCTACTATCAGCCCTATCTCAGCCTGAAGGACAACACCATCACCGGCTGTGAAGCGCTGGTACGCTGGCGGCATCCCGAGCGTGGGCTGATTCCGCCAGCCGAGTTCATTCCGATTGCGGAAGATACCGGCCTGATCAATGAGATCGGCGAATGGGTGCTGGGGACCGCCTGCCGGGATGCCGCGAGCTGGCCTAACGACATCCGTCTCGCCGTCAACGCCTCCCCCGTGCAGTTCAGGAGCGGGGCGCTGGCGCTCAAAATCATGATGGCACTTTCGGCCTCCAACCTGCCCGCCAGTCGGCTGGAGCTTGAAATCACGGAGGCTGTGCTTATTCGCGACGATGAAGCTGCCCTTGCCATCCTGCACCAGCTTCGCGCCATCGGCGTCCGCATCGCGCTCGACGATTTCGGCACCGGCTATTCGTCGCTGAGCTACCTGCAACGATTCCCATTCGACAAGATCAAGATCGACCGCCGCTTCGTCAACGACATCGCCAGTTCGGGCGGCTCGTCGAGCATTGTGCAGGCCGTGGTCAACATCGCTGCCGCCCGCTCAATGACCACCACGGCCGAAGGTGTAGAGACCAAAGAGCAACACCATCTCTTGCGTGCACTCGGCTGCACCGAGATGCAGGGCTATCTGTTCAGCGTCCCGCAACCAGCCGACAAGATTTTGGACCTGTTCGCCCGACATCGCGCCCGGCTCGCCGGGTGTGACGCACGCGAGCGCCCCCTCACAACAAAGGCGACAGGTCAGAAACGGCAGGCCTAAGTGTTTGGTCCCGGCATTTGATGGAGCGGATTGAGCCTAAATTTTTCGGGCTCTATTGTCCACCTTTTGCAGATGAACTCGTAGGGCGTCAGCCCTTTCAGGGTCTTGAGACGACGTCCGAAGTTGTAGGCTGAGACGAAGTCTGCGAGGTGCTTCTCGAGCTCTTCATGCGTGTCATAGTGATAGCGCTGGACGGTCGCCTCCTTGATTGTGCGGTTCATTCTCTCGACCTGGCCGTTCGTCCAAGGATGCTTGGGTTTGGTCAGGCGATGCTCAATGCCAAGGCGCGCACATGCATATTCGAAAGCATGAGCCCGGACGATCTCGCCTTTGGCCAATGCCTCAACGATTAGCGGCGCGGCAGATCCGCCAGCACCAGGTGTGGTGAAGTGAGTGCCATTGTCCGTCAGGACGATGTTGATCTTATAGGGAACCACTTCAACAAGATGACGTAGAAAGTCGCCGGCTGTCCGCCGTTTGGCTTGGCGATGAAGTTCGACATAGGCAAATTTGCTCGTTCGATCGATGGCAACGAACATGTAAAGCTTACCTTCGGCGGTTTGCACCTCCGCGATATCGACGTGGAAGAAGCCAATCGGGTAGCTCTTGAATTTCGCCTTGGCAGGCTTATCGCCCTCAATTTCAGGCAGGCGGCCGATGCCATGGCGTTGCAGACAGCGATGCAACGATGACCTTCTCAGGTGCGGAATGGTGGGCTGCAGCGCGTACAAACAATCATCAAGTGGCAGAAGCGTGTGCCTTCGAAAAGCGACGATCACGGCTTCTTCCTCGATCGTCAGCACCGTCGAGCGGGCGCTCTTTGGACCAGTCGCCACATCGGCGACGGATGTCCGTTTTCTCCATTTGGCGACGGTCTTCTGGTTGATCCCGTAGCGCTTGGCGAGGCCTCTCAAGCTCTCTTGACTATGTTGTATCGCTCGACGGACTGCCTCCGTCGTGGTGGCGCAGCCGTGTAAAACCTGTCCCATAGCGCATCCTTCGAATCGTGCGACAAGAATGCACCATCAAAGCCTGGGACTAAACACCAAGCAGCTTGCGCGGGGATTGCCCACGCATTGCCTGCTCAAGCTTTGTTGCAAGTCCGAAACCTCAGTTCGGCACGACCGCCTTCGGCGTGGCGCGCACATCCGCATTCAGGGTGCCGCCATGGAGGAAGTTGAGGGCAGCGTTCAGCGCCTTGTCGTCCTTTTCTTCCGGCGGAACGTAGGATTGCGATCCCGTTTGCTCGGTGCCGTCAGCGGCAGAGAGATGGCCGCGCATGTTGGCCTCTCCCATCGTATCCATGCGGCCCTTCAAATCGGCAGGAATGTCCTGCAGGATCTCGATATCGGGCGCAATGCCCTGGGCCTGGATGGAGCGTCCGGACGGCGTGTAATAGCGCGCAGTGGTCAGCGCCAGTGCACCATTGCCCTGGCCGAGTGGAATAATGGTCTGCACCGAGCCCTTGCCGAAGGAGCGAGTGCCGATCAGAGTTGCGCGTTTGTGATCATGCAATGCACCGGCCACGATCTCCGAGGCCGAGGCCGAGCCGCCGTTGATCAGCACAACCAGCGGTTTGC
>JGI24705J35276_12238370_pt1 | contig 20208 bp, 16 predicted proteins | sample TergutNt197P4_FD_35276 | JGI IMG/M metagenome (IMG submission 35276) | reverse complement strand
ATAAGGATTTATAATCCGAAAAAGACGGAAAAAACAAGCGGATTGAAAATCCTAATATTCAACACATTCGGATTACAAATCCGAATGAACGAAATGGACAAATGAAATTTACTTAAATTTTAAATTTTAAATCTTTAAATTAATAAATAATTATGTTACAAAAAATAATAACACTTTCCGCTGTATGTATGTTGGCCGTTTCGATTCATGCACAGCAAGTTATAAGTTTAGAGAGATGCAAAGAACTGGCTTTGCAGCATAACGCCAAAGCCCAAAACAGCCGGCTGTCGCTCGACGCGGCAGAGCAAGTGAAAAAAGAGGCTCTTACCAAATATTTTCCGTCGGTAAGCGCTACGGCAGCGGGTTTTCGCGCAAGCGACCCTATGATGTCAATGGATTTGCCCATTGGCGCCATGCTCGGTAATCCCGAAATGCCGCCCGTGACTTTTGGCATGCTCGAAAAAGGAGCTATTGGAGCGGTGATGGCCATGCAACCTGTTTTTGCAGGCGGACAAATCATCAACGGCAATAAACTTGCCCGACTCGGCGTTGCAGTGGCCGAACTGCAACAAACAATGAGCGACGACGAAATAACGCTTACCGTCGAGCAATATTATTGGCAAATTGTGGCCTTGGAAGAAAAAGCAAAGACCATTACCGAAGCCGAAACCTTGCTCAATCGCATTCACGACGATGTAAAGAACGCGATGGAGGCAGGTCTGATCAACCGTAACGACCTGCTGAAAGTGGAACTGAAACAAAATGAATTAGAAAGCGGCAAACTGAAACTTGCCAACGGCCTGCAACTGTCAAAAATAGTGTTGGCACAGTTTATCGGCCTGTCGCCCAACGGTTTTGATATTGACCGCTCGCTTGTTGAAAATATAACCCTGTCGTTCGCCGTGCACGCCGACCACCCATCGGCATTATCCCAACGTACCGAATACCGGCTGCTTGAAAAAAGCGTCGAAGCTGCTAATTTGCAGGTCAAAATGGAAACAGGCAAGCATCTGCCGACCGTAGCCGTTGGCGCAGGCTGGAACTACATGAGTTTCGATCGCGGTTCGTCGCACGCCATGAAACAGGACTTTGGCATGGTTTTCGCAACCGTATCCATCCCCATTACCGACTGGTGGGGCGGTTCACACGCCATCAGGAAACAAAAACTGCAAGTGCAGATTGCCGAAAACGACAAACGCAACGCCGAAGAAATGCTCTTGATACAGATGCAGCAACTCAGGAACGACGTCGAAGAAGCCGCCCAACAGGTACAACTTGCAGATAAAGCCATTGCCGCCTCTCTCGAAAACGTCCGCCTGAATACGGACTACTATGAAGCAGGAACAGGCCTGTTGACCGACCTGCTCGAAGCCCAAAGCGCCTTGCAGCAAACCCGCGACCAGCATACCGAAGCGATAACGGCCTATTGCATAAAGCTGGCAAAATACCGGCAGGCGACAGGATGGTAAAATATATTCGTTTATTTTTTGTATATTTGTGCTCCGTATATATAAAGAATAAACTGAAATGAAAGTACTTGCTTGTGTGACTCATAAACCGGGTCAATTATCCTTAGAAGAAGTAGCGTTAGCTGCGCCTAAAGCATCTGAGGCGCTTGTTAGCACAGTAGCTTGCGGGGTATGTCATACCGACGCTGCCGCTTTACATTCATTTATTCCGGTCACGTTCCCGATTGTTCTGGGACACGAAGGAGTCGGCATAGTGGAAGAAGTTGGTAGCGAGGTCACTACGTTGAAAAAAGGCGACCGTGTGATTATGTCGTTTCCGTCGTGCGGCCAATGCGATTACTGTCGCAACGATCATCCTTATGCCTGTGACAATCTAAATACATTATTCTTTGACGGAACATACAACGACGGCACAAAACGTTTTTCGCAGTACGCAACAGAGATATCTTCTTTTTTCGGACAAGGCTCTTTTGCCGACCATGTGATTGTTGACGCTCGCAATGCCGTAAAAGTTGACATTGACAACGACGATGATTTAGCCAATTTGTGTTCGCTGGGATGTGGCGTACAGACAGGCGCAGGCGCCGTACTGCTCCGTATCAAACCGAAAAAAGGCTCATCTATGGCCGTATTCGGTTGTGGCGGCGTTGGGATGAGCGCTATTATGGCGGCTGTCATAGCAGGATGCAGCACAATCATAGGTATAGACGTTTTGCCCGAAAGGCTTGCGCTTGCCAAAGAACTCGGAGCAACGCATGTGATAAACAGTAATGAAGAAGACGCGGTAGAAGTAATCAAACGCATTACCGGAGGCGGAGCGCATAGCAGTGTCGAATCGTCAGGGATTGCAAAGGTCACATTACAATCACTTGCCTGCCTTCGGCGCGAAGGCATTGCCGTACTGCTAAGCGTAACAGGCCCTGAAGAAGTGAGTATTCCGCTCGAATCCTATCTGATGAACCCAAGCGCGACACTCACAGGGCTGTGCGAAGGCGGATCCAATCCGCAATCATTTATCCCCGAATTGGTCGGATATTACAAGGAAGGACGATTGCCTGTGGAGAAACTCGTCAAATTCTATGACTTCAAAGACATTGAAAAAGCATTCCACGACTCGCATACGGGCTTAGCCATCAAACCTGTTTTACGGTTTTAGGGAACTTCTAAAAATCCCAAACTCTGCGTTACGTTCTTTCGACAAAATGCTCATTTACATCATGTAAACTCCGCTTTTGCCTCAATCGCAAGCCTTGATTTTGGATTTTTTAGAAGTTTCCTCGACTATCCCCCAATCACTGATTTTTTGCTTTTTCGGACAGGTCGGTCAAAATGCTTTCAAATTCAGCATAGTAAGCTGCCTTGCTTTTATGTCCTTCAAGGTGTAGCGGCATACGTCCCAAATTTGAAAGTATGACCGGTATCCATTGGTAAGGAATACCGATAAGCAGTGTGTCGGACGGATATAGTTGTCGGCCGTGCAGTCCGTGCACAAGTGCAGGGACGATATAATTCACTTCGCCTGTTTTATAAGTATGGATAAGCAACCAGGCGCACCCCATCACAGGCGTACACATTGATTTGTACATTTCGCCCGTCGAATAGGTCATTGCGCGCATAATGATTTCCGCCTGTTCGGGCGTTGCACTGACCACAAGTACATCAGGCTCGAATGTCAACTGCTCTACCGGCGAAAACAGTACATAATTAACGATTCCCTTATCCATTCTCGGTACGAATTGATACAGGTTCTGATTGCATCGCGCTTCTTCAAACACTCCCAGCCGCTCCCCTATTTGTCCGCTTTCGGCAAACGGAGCCATATCTTCCATGCCAAGCAATATCTTACCGACACATGTTTCGGTATTATCTTTTGAAAAATAAAAACGTCTGTTCTCGACCTGCGCCGTTTTCAGCATTTCACACAACGAAAGTCGCGCTTCTTTCTCAAGAGGGTGGATATTTTCAGGCCGGAAATAACTAAATTTTACGCCTATTGGCGGCAGTTCAAGCCCAAGTTTGTTCAGTACGGAATAATCGTTAATGTTCATTGTTGCATTTATGAGGATTTATCGTTGCAAAATTAAAAATTTTTATTGAAAAACCTTTTTTTATTCCGTTAGGTGTACTTGACAAAGGTTGGTTTTTAATTATTACTATTTATTTAATTTTATTTTGTTATTAATCTGAAAGTTAAATAACGGAACAAAAGGCGTAGCGAGGACGCTACGCCGAACAAGGTTATTAACACTTAATGCATAATCCCAATTCTTAATTCTCAACTCTCAACTCTCAATTCTCAATTAATTGACTATCTTTGTCCTTTTTTAAAACCATAAAACTATGGAAGGAACAAGGCTAAATAAAATCGAAAGGTTACTGCAAAAGGAGTTGGGAGAGCTTTTTCGGAGGCAGACACAGGGGATGCAGGGGACTTTGATTTCGGTAAGCGCTGTCAGAGTCAGTCCCGACTTGGGTATAGCAAAGGTGTATCTTAGTTTTTTCCCTTCGGGAAAAGGGAAGGAGTTATTGGAATCCATCGAACATAATAACCGTACGATTCGTTACGATTTGGGACAACGTGTCCGTATGCAGTTGCGTAAAATACCTGAACTCAACTTTTTCTTAGACGACTCATTGGATTATATCGAAAACATTGATAACCTGCTAAAAGACAAAAAAGGTTGAATCTTGCCCTATACATAGCCCGTCGTTATCTTTTTGCCAAAAAGTCGCAAAATGCCATTAACATCATCTCGATGATTTCATTAGGCAGCATTATGGTTGCTACGGTGGCACTGGTTTGTGGGCTGTCGGTAATGAATGGCTTTGGGGATATGGTGAAATGGACGTTTAGCAATTTTGATCCTGAATTGAAAATAACGCCAACGAAAGGCAAGGTTTTTGACCCGAATACAACCTTGTTTCAACTGATTCGCGATATGCCTGAAATAGAGTTCAGCGCGGAAATAATAGAGGAAAACGTATTTGTACGCTACCGTGACCGTCAGGAAGTAGCTGTGGCAAAGGGCGTAAGCGACAACTTCCGACAAATGGCAGGTATTGATTCCGTATTGTTTACAGGAGAGTTCAAACTGCAGGAAGGAGATGTGAATTGTGCCGTATTGGGGATTGGACTGGCTTCTGTGCTGGGTATCAGAGCAGGTTTTGTGGATCCGATTGAAATTTATGCGCCTGTTCGCGACCGGCAGGTTAGCATAGCAAATGTTCTTTCCTCTTTTGAGCTTAAATATGCTTTTGTCGCTGGAGAATTTATGGTTAATCAACCCGAATACGACGAAAAATATATGTTTCTTCCGCTTGAACTGTTGCGCGACTTGCTGCATTATGAAACCGAAGTTACCGCCTTGGAGCTAAAAGTGACGCCACAGGCGAACCTGAAAGTTGTCCAAAAACAAATACGTTCTATCTTGGGCGATGATTTTTACGTACAGGATCACTATGAACAACAAGCAGCTACCTTTAAAATGTTGCAAATTGAGAAATGGATGACTTTTCTGATTCTTGCTTTTATATCAATGATTGCATTGTTTAATGTAGTCAGTTCAATCTCCATGCTGATGATAGAAAAACAGGAAGATGTGCGGATATTAAGAAGTATGGGCGCCGACGACACGTTGATTCGTCGAATTTTCATATACGAAGGAAGTATGATTCCGGCGTTTGGTGCGTTACTGGGTATAATGATTGGCGTAGTCCTTTGTTTGATTCAACAGCTATACGGGGTTATTAAATTAGGAGAAATGGGTGCGTTTATAAGCAATCATTATCCTGTACGCGTGAGCCAGATCGATTTATTGATAATCTTCATAACTATTTGTACAATAGGATTTTTGGCTACTTTGTATCCGGTACGCTATCTCGGCAAAAAATGGTTGAGTCAGGGACGTCTTGCCCTCCTCCTCCTTCCCCTGTTTTTAAGTTGTCAAAGTTCCAAAACAGGCAGCAAGCCAAACGTGGCCGTAACTATCGAACCGCAATGTTATTTTGCGGAAAAGATTGCAGGAGAGCAATTTGAAGTGTTTGCGGTGGTGCCTGTCGGGCAAAGCCCGGAGACTTACGATCCTGCGCCGAACGAGATGATTCGTATCGCTCAGAGCAAAGCCTACCTGCAGATTGGATATATCGGATTTGAACAGGTTTGGATGCAGACCATCCGCCAAAATAATCCTCACCTGACCTTTTTTGATCTTTCGGAGGGTGTTCATCTGATAGGAGATGACGCTTTACACGAAGAAGATGATGATGATTTCCCAAATTCCCCGCACGAGGAAGAAGATGATAATTTTCCAAACTCCTCCTTTGAAAAAACTGCCTCCCTAAACTCCTCCTTTGAAGAGGGCAGGGGGATGTCACCTGAAAACGCCAATAAAGCTACCGATCATCACGCCCACTCACATCATGGCATTGATCCACATATCTGGAGCGCAACAGCTTCAGCAAAGATTATTGCCCAAAACACGCTAAAGGCCTTTATGGTTTTAGACCCTGATAACCAAACTATTTATCAGGATAATTACGGACAATTGATTGACAAAATCGAAGAAACGGAATTGCAGTTACATACGATGCTCGATACCTTATCGCACAGGGCATTTGTGATTTTTCATCCTGCACTGACCTATTTTGCCGACGAATTTGGATTGAAGCAATTATCCATAGAATCAGACGGGAAAGAGCCTTCGGTGGCGTCGTTGAAAACGTTGATTGATGAGGCCAAAAATGCGCAAGTCCGCGTTGTTTTCGTGCAACAGGAATTTGACCGCAAGCACGCCGAACAGGTAGCCGCAGAAATTGGTGCTCGTGTTGTTGTCATCAACCCATTAGACCATCAATGGAATGAACAGATGATTCATATAGCGCGGGAACTGATCAGGTAATTGAAACTTGATGCCTCCCCTGACCCCTCCGAAAGAGGGGAATATTAAAAAGAAAATTGAAGCTAAAATTCATAATGAATCTTGTAACTCGTAATTTGAAATTCGTGACAAAAAATGGTAAATAGTAAGTATATAGTTATTTGTTTACTAAACTATGAAATTAATTGAAATACAGAATATAACGGTTGGGTATGGTACAAAAATCGTGTTAAGGGATATCTCTTTGACCCTGTGGAAAAATGATTTTCTTGGCATCATCGGGCCGAATGGAGGGGGGAAAACCACTTTGCTCAAAGCCATATTGGGGTTGTTGAAACCTTCAGAGGGCAACATTGTTTTTTATGAAAACGGTCGGATTATTAATGCCCTGAAAATAGGTTATCTGCCGCAAATAAACCAAATAGACAAGAATTTCCCCATATCCGTCTTTGAGGTAGTGGCTTCGGGTTTGATTGCCGAAAAAAAAGGGTGGCGCAGGTATTCCAATGACCAGCGGCAACGAATCAACGCAACGCTCGACAGAATGGGAATAAGCGAAAAGGCCAAATGTCCTGTCGGCGAACTATCAGGTGGCGAACTGCAACGCGTATTATTAGGCCGTGCAATCGTTTCACACCCTCAAATATTAATTCTCGACGAACCCAATACGTTTGTGGATAAGCTGTTCGAGTCGCGTTTATATCAACTATTGGAGGAAATAAACAAAGATACAGCCATTATGCTCGTTTCACACGATACAGGAACTATACTACCTTTGGTAAAAAACATTGCGTGCGTGAACGAAACCTTGCACTATCATGCAGGTAATAACCTGACCGCTGAATGGTTGGGACAAGCCTACCATTGCCCAATCGAATTGATAGGACATGGCGACTTCCCCCATCGCGTACTGAAAAAACATGAATTATTGTAGGGGCAAGGCATGACTTGCCCCTACATATTAATTTCTTAAGATGGAAAAGGTTGATGTAATTATTATCGGTAGCGGTTTGGGAGGGTTGGAGTGTGGTTTTGTGCTGGCAAAAAACGGCATGAAGGTGTGTGTGCTGGAACAGGATGCGCAAATTGGTGGTTGTCTGCGTACTTTCCGTAGGGGTAATATGCTGTTTGATACAGGTTTTCATTATGTGGGAGGCTTAGACGAGGGACAATCATTACACAGGCTCTTCCAATACTTCGGGTTGCTTGATTTGCCATGGCACAGATTAGATGAAACAGGGTTTGACGAAGTCGTTATAGGCGAGCGATCGTGGTTGATGGCCAATGGATATGGACGTTTTGTGGATACACTGGCTCAATCATTCCCTCATCAGCATAAAAACCTGACAAATTATGCCGCCTTTATGAAGCAGGTGAGCAATCATCTTTTCGATGTATTTGCGCCGCAAAATAAAAATGACGTCTATTCTTCTTCCCTGTTTACACGCTCTGCTTACGAATTTTTAAGCGAAACTATTGATGATCCGCTCCTTCGTAAAGTCCTTTCGGGTACTTCCCTGAAAATGGAGTTAAACGCAGAAAAATTACCCTTATACGTGTTTGCGCAAATCACCGCTTCTTTTATCGAAAGCGCCTGGCGTTTACAGGGAGGAGGCGGACAAATCGTTGATAGACTGGCGCAGCAGATTCAAGCGATGGGAGGCGAAGTCCGCACATGCTCCAAAGTGACGCGAATGATTGAGCGAGCCGGCCTGATATCCATTGTTGAGGTAAACAAAGAAGAACAATTATCCGCCCAGTGGGTTATTTCGAACGCTCACCCGTCCTACACCTTGTCGTTAGTTGATGAAACAAAACTGATTCGCCGTATTTACCGAAAACGAATTGCTGCTTTGCCGAATACATTCGGAATGTTTACAGCCAATATTCGCCTGAAACCCGACTGCTTGCCCTACAAAAACAGGAACGTATTTTTCCACCGCGAAGATGCTGATTTGTGGCGTTTTAAGCAAGACAACTCAGTGTCAAGCATATTAGTTAGTTACTATCTCCCAAAAACCGATAAGACATTTGCACCCGCGATTGACCTGATCACGCCCATGTGCTGGAGCGAAGTCGAGCGATGGAAGGATAAGCCTGCAGGCTGTCGAGGCGAGGATTATGTGGAGATGAAAGCTGCCAGAACGGAGGCCTGTATCGAATTTGTATCCAAACACATACCGGAGTTGAAAGAATCCATTGACAAGGTATTTACGAGTACCCCGCTTTCTTATTATGCTTATACAAACACCGTCGAAGGCTCGGCGTATGGCATTCAAAAAGACTACAACCAGCCCATGTACACGATACTAACCCCCCGTACACCTGTACCCAACCTGCTGTTGACAGGACAAAGCCTGAACCTTCACGGTATTTTGGGCGTTTCAGTCACATCATTTTTTACTTGTGCCGAGATTTTGGGAATGAATCAGATAATCAATGAATTGAGAATAGAGACCTCCCCCTGCCCCCTCCAAAGGGGGATAAGAACTGAGTATTTAACTAAACGCTAAACTCTACTAACTAAACTCTAAAAAAACGTATGTTTTTCAAAATCAGCCGCTATTATCTGATTGCGCTCATTATCGTATTGATATGGGGAATAACTTTTATTTCTACAAAGGTATTAGTCAATAACGGACTTTCGCCTGAATCTATTTTCATGTATCGTTTTGTTTTGGCGTATATCGGTATTTGGTTTTTTGGAAGAAACCGGCTGTTTGCCAACAATTGGAAAGACGAATGTATCTTTCTCTTACTTGGGGTTACAGGGGGATCTATCTATTTCCTTACAGAAAATTATGCTGTAAAAATCACGCAAGTCACCAATGTCGCATTTATCGTATGTGCCGCACCTCTGCTGACAGCTATCTTATCGCATTTTTTCCTCAAAAACGAACGCCTTAATCGCCGGTTGTTACAAGGTTCTTTGCTGGCGTTATTCGGTGTTGCTTTGGTTGTTTTCAACGGAAAATTTATTTTACAACTAAATCCGTTGGGTGATTTATTAAGTTTTCTCGCCGCGCTCAGTTGGGCCATTTATACCATCGTACTAAAACAAGTCAGCAGCCGGTATCCGATTGGAATGATCACAAGAAAAGTATTCTTTTACGGCATACTGACCATCCTTCCTGTGTTTATCTTCCATCCGTTGACAACGGATCTTCAATTATTATTCCGACCAGTAGTCTTCCTGAATATTCTGTTTCTCGGTATTATGGCATCACTGCTCTGTTACTTTTTCTGGAATATGGTTATCAAACATCTGGGCGCCGTCAAATCCACTAATTTTGTTTATATCGTTCCGATAATCACCCTTATCGCTTCATCTTTGATATTAGATGAAACTATTACGGTTTATGCCCTTGCCGGCATGTTGATGATTTTATCAGGCGTTATTTGGGCTGAAAGAGGGCAGCGCTAACCCATCTTATTCAGATGGAAACACACCCATTTTTATAAGAAGAGAGAATAAAAAAATGCACAAAAAGCATTGTTTTGTGCAAAAAAAGTTGTACATTCATTTTTTATATTTTATCTTTGACCGATTTTATTTAAGCAAAGTATAGAATATGAGCAGAAGAACATCAGGAATCATTAGAGAATTAGGCAGTTTGAAAGATATTCTGACGTACAGTTGCCAGAAGTATGCAGATATGACGGCATTTTATGAAAAAAGTATTGGTTCGGGGAAGTATGAATCCGTGACATTTAAGGAATTGTATGAATATACTACGGCACTGGGGACAGCATTGTGCAGCGAACTCAACCTGCAAGGGAAAAGGATAGCGGTAATTAGCGAAAACAGGTTTCAATGGAACATTTCATTCCTTGCAGTAACCTGTGGGACAGGCGTAGTAGTACCTATTGACAAGTCGCTTTTCCCAGCCGCCGATGTGGCAAATCTGCTTACAAAAGCACAGTGCGAGGCAATAATATTTTCGGGAAGCAAAAAGGATATGGTTGATGAGATAGCTCCCGGCCTTCCGTTTGTAAAGCATCTGATCTGCATGGATGAAGTTGAGGATATGGGAAACTCCCTGTCGTTTTGGCAACTTATTGAGAAGGGCAAAGCGTTGATAGCCGGAGGCGACCGGACTTTTATCAACTCGGAGATAAATAATCAAGCGCTTGCCATTCTACTGTTCACATCTGGTACTACTGCAGGCGCAAAGGGAGTGATGCTTTCGCATTATAATGTGGCATCGAATATACACAGTTTTAGCAGCGGCGTTGACTTTAGAGAAGGCGACGTAGTCTATTCGCTGTTACCGCTTCATCATATTTATGAATGTATGATGGAATTGATGTTTCTATATCTCGGAGCAAGCATTGCAGTGAGTGAGGGCCTACGATACATTCCTGATAATCTGGAGGAAATTAAGCCTGATATCCTTGTAACGGTACCGGCTTTTTTAGAAAAAATCATCAAGAAGATACTTTATATACTTGATAAAGAAGGGAAAAAGGAAGTAGCCGATATGATATGCCATCATCCTGAAAAACTCGCAGAATTACCCCCTGAAGAGCGCGAAATCCTATTTGCAGGGATCAGAGACAATTTTGGCGGAAAAATAAGGCTTGTGATCAGTGGAGCGGCTCCATTGAATGACAAATCGCGCGAATTTTTCCAGACAGTGGGGATATCGGTTTTGGTTGGATATGGTTTGACTGAAACGTCGCCTGCCAATACGTTATATCATAACGATGAATGTTCGCCGGTTTCGGTCGGTAAACCGATTCCCGGTGTGCAAGTGAAGATTGCCAATCCCGGCGTGGACGGAAACGGGGAAATATGTGTGAAAGGCCCGCATGTAATGCTGGGTTACTTAGACGATGAAGAGGCCACAAAGCAAGTCATTGACAGTGAAGGATGGTTCGCCACAGGCGATATGGGTTTTATAGACGCGGAAGGATTTTTACATATCAACGGGCGAAAAAAGGAAATGCTGGTGTTACCAAACGGGAAGAAAGTATTTCCGCAGGATATCGAACCACTCTTCAGCGCATATCCAGTTATCAAAGAGGCGGTTATATGTGATATGAGCGATCAGCCCGGCAACGAAAAAGTCGGAGCGCTTGTAGTGATTGACGAAGCGTATTATACTAATTCAGCCAGAGAAGACAAGAGAGAGATAGAAATAGTCGGTGAAATAATCAGCGAAATAAACGCCAGGATCGCCAAATATAAGAAGATTCACGGATTTAAGATCAGAAAAGAAGAATTTCCGAAAACAACGACATCAAAAATAAAACGGCATCTTATCAAATGGACTGACTGAAAAACGGAAAATTTACATATAGATTATTACGACATCAATTCGTATCATGCTGATTTTATGCAGCAATGAAGTCCGGTTTCTTTGTTTGGTTTCTTACAGAAAAGCACTTGGCAAGACTACATAGCTAAGGGGTGCATTTGGCTAAGGCCGATTTTCAATTCAATTTGTCGCATTACACTTTCTCATTATTGGATTTCCCCTACGATTTACAATCGTTGATTAAATAATTGAACAGGGAATTTCTGTTTTGTATGCGACTGATTATGTTATAATTGCTGTGCTGTCCATTAGAATTGCCCTGAAAGGGCAAAAGCATCAGGATAGGGCATCGCCCTATTATTCAGGCGTATCAATAATATTAGCCCTGAAAGGGCGAAATCAGGATATCACCCTTTCAGAGCTTTTTCGGGAGGTGTCATTCAATCCGTAGGGCTTTACCCTACGCTATTGATGAAAAGGCTTTCAGTCTTAATTTGTGCGACAAATTGAATTGAAAATCGGCCTTAGCCAAATGCACCCTAGCTAACTATGTCTATTATCATTAGAAAAGCATTGTGTATGAAAGCCAACCCCCGTGATCACGTTCATCATTATGGGTCGTTGCAGTTTGCATAATCGAACCCGTGTCAGTTGCATCAGGATACTTATTTCTTTACTTTATCATTTTCCGTCACCCCTCTGATTATCTCAATGTTTATTCCGTCGGAAAGGCCTGTTGTGATGGGTTTCCGTTCAAATTTTCCGTTTTCCAACAAGTGAACAAAGGCTGAATCATTATCGAAAATCAGACAGGATTCAGGCAGGGTCAATACATCATGTCTTTCGTCCAAAATAAATTCGGCCGTCGCATTGAAGCCTGAAAATACATAAACGCTGTCGGGTAACGCAAACACAGCCTCCACATCATATTTCATAATACCTTGTTCAGGATAGCCTTTCGGCGCAATTTTCCGAATATTCGCTTCGATTTTCAAGCCGCTTATTGATGTAGGCATGATCGTTAAAGTGATGCCATTTCGAAGCGCTAACACATCATTTTCGACTACTTTTCCCTTAAAAAGAAATGAATCAAGACGGGCGATTAAGGCCACATTCGTACCGTCGCGAAACATGCTTCGTTCGGCAACGGCAGCGCCTTCTTCGAGTGGCAGATCAATAATCGTTCCATCGGCCGTTGCAATGACCACATTCGATACATCGCTTGAAGGGATAAAACCTTCCGTCAACAGATGTAATTGATTTTTAGCATATTCGTACTGTTCCTTGCTTGTCTGCCATGTTTTTTCCGACGCCTCAAAGTCCGAAGTCGAAATAACTTTTTTTGCATACAGGCTTTTCTCACGCTCATAGCTCAGACTGTCTTTTTCAAAAACGATTTCTGCAACCTTGAGATTCATTTTTGCATTCTCGATTTGCGAAGGTTCTGAAAGGATTTTTATTTTAGCAATCCGGTCGCCTCTGCGCACATGATCGCCTGTATGCACATAGTAGGTTTCGAGCACGCCCGGTATAACCGATTTCACTTCAATTTCTTTGACAGGATAGATATTGCCCGAAATAACCTGTTTTTTTGTGATCGTATCCCGCCTGGCATAAATAGTATGTGATAATATATCCTGTTTTTTCGACTGATTTTCCGAAAACCATACCGCCCCGCCCAAAACCGCAATCAAAAACAGTACAATGCCAATATTTCTAAATCCTTTTTTCTTCATCTGAACCTTAACTTTTAACAGGGCGTAAGCCTTACGCCCCTACAAATAATAAAATCCCTCATATTATTTTACTCAACGTCTCCGCCGGCATTATGCTTGCCGCTTTTTTGGCAGGAAACACACCTGCAATCACTCCCGTCGAAATCAACAACAAAAACGACGCCAATACGACGTATATATCAATTGTCGCTTTCGCAAACATCTGTTCATCACCCGATTGTACCGCCGATACGACAAAATTATAAACCCCCATGCCCACAAAACCGAGCGCCATGCCTGTCATCCCAAATACAACAGTTAATATAAGCGCCTCAATAATAATAAGTTTATAAATGGAGGCAGGCGTTGCTCCGATCGCTTTACGGATGCCTATTTCTTCCGCACGTTCTTTCACTACTACCAACATAATATTCATAACCCCGATCATACCCGATAAAACAAAACATAACCCCAAGGCCCATAAGAACTTGTCAACCCCGTCAAATAACATCCCGAATCCCTTGACTGTCTGCTGTATATTTATGATATACAATGCACTCCGGTCGTCGTTGGCAAAACCGATTTCTTTGGCTAAATAATCGCGCAACCGCGTTTCAAATGTTTCAATAGCCGTATTATCGTGTAAAATGGCGCCGAAAGTGGCATATTTCCTTTCGAGATTGAAGGTATTCAGTAGTGTTGTTGAAGGGGTATAGATGCTGTTTTGTTCCATCAGGCTGAAAACCGTACCCCCTTTCAATACTCCCACCACATAAAACATAACACCCTCAATGTTAATGTATTTTCCGACAGGGCTTTCTTTGTCGAAAAGGATATCCCGGACATGCTCGCTGATGATCACACTCCGGCGTTGTTCACGGTAATCCTTCTCATTCAGGAATCTGCCTTGTCCAATTTCTAATGCCTTTATATTCAGATAATCTTCACTAATGCCTTTCACTTCAAACCGGCCGGTATTTTCTTTGTAAATAACCGGCTGACTGCTTGGTAGATTCACTTCCGATGCGATTTGCTGTATTTCAATGAATCGCCTTTTTAGGCGAACCAATAATTCTTCATCAAATCGCACCTGTGCACCTGTTTGTATGCCACCGGTCACAGCCTTTGAAACACGACTCCCTGTTACCCAAATGCTATTGGAGGCATAACCGCTAAACACGTTCAACATCCCGTTCCGTAGTCCGTTTCCTGCTCCCAACAGCACGATCAAAATGAAAATTCCCCATGTAATACTGAATCCCGTCAGTATTGCCCTCATCTTATGCTGTTTCAACGACGAATAGACTTCGTGTAACTGTTCCCTGAGGTCATAGAAAATAGTCATAGCAACGGCAATTTACATCATTCCTGCCCGTTGCAAGGTTATCTCACTGAAAATCATCGAAGCAACAGGGAAAATGACGGTGATAAGCCAGAACAGGATACAGATAAGCAACGCTTTGGCAAATTTCATTTCCGTAAACACCTTTAATCCAACACTTAACAAGACGACAAACCACAGTTGAAACGGATTGACCAAACTCAGGAATATATACAAACCACCACCTGCCTTTTCCATGGTGGTAAACAGGTTTAATCCCGTCAATGTAATTTCAAATGGGTTGGTGATTTTGTCCAACCCTCTGAAATACAGTATTCCCGTATTGACCAATCCACCGATTAGTATGGCAAAATAACTGTAAACAATTACGGTAAATGATTTCATGTAATCCAACACAGGTTTTGCAATCAGAGTAATGATATACAACAACAGCGCATAAAGAAACAGGGTCATCGCCGTCGTGAAAATGCCGCCAATCACTTGCAGATACCTCAGTTTGTGTAACATATCCAATGCGCGATCCAACTGTTCTTCCGGCAAAGGCATAGAAGAGCGCGAAAACATAAGTGTGGTCACTTTTGAGGTGACGGGAACCATCAAAATCAAATTGACCGCCAAAAGTAACAGTAAAATCAGCAGAGCCATACCAGGAAATTTGTTTTCCTGTTTTAATTCCTTAAAAGCCTTCAGAGGCCTGAATAAAATTTGCAATATCGGATTCATATTTTTAGAGTTTAGATAAAATAGGGTTCATATATTGTTTTTTCGGCGTAAAGATATGATTTTTTTTGTTACTAAAAAATAATCAAACAGAAAACTGCAACTATTTTAAGATCGTGTGAATCATTCCTCATTATTTAACCAAGACCCCCAAAAGTAATGGATTGCCATAGCCTTTTCCAATTTCTTTCTCAATATTTCACGATCAGAAGTTTCATTGATAAAATCCCGTACATCATCTTTAGTCCAAGGTGATACTTGCTCAGGCGGTAACAAATGAATATCGGTTTTGTGTTCATATTTTTCATACAATCCTGTCAACATTAAAGGGCCTGTAGATGACAATACATCAAGATATTTACTTGCAGTGTAGGAAAAGAATGTTGTTTGCAAATGTTTGATAACAAATTCAAAGAATGGATGACCGGGGGGAGTGATCATCAATGCATTGTTGAAATACAATGTTTTCCCGAAAAAACGACAGTGTAACTCAGGCTCCATGGAGAAATGGCATTTATCGTTTAAGAGGTATTTATTAAAAGAGTCAAAACATTCGTAATCGACATCAACGTACATTCCGCCTGTTTTATACAGAATCAAGTAACGGATAAAATCCATGCGTTGAATATCATACCTGTAATTAAAGTAGACCTTTGCCAATTGAGGATAGTTTATGTTAACGAATTTATCCATCCGTGCACCATCCCAAAATTCATATTGCCATTCGGGATGGTGTTTTTTCCATGTTTCTCCCAATTGTCTGAAAAAATCAGGCATCGGTTCATTGCTTCTCTCCCATAGCTGATGAATGATTTTCGGTATCATATTATTTAATGTTCAGTCAGTAAATTTTAAGAAAATATCATACTTAAAACAAATTATCAGATTTTCAAAAATAATGAATGGTAAAATTTCAGCATATTTTCACGAAACACATCTGAGGAATAGTGCAATAGATATCTTTGGCGGGCATTTTGTCCCATTTGTTTGGCTTCTTTAGGGTGTTTCAATAAATATAATATCTTATCCGCCAATAAATCCGTATCTATCTCTATTCTGTCAGGATATTCAATTACTGGCACTTTCAGACCGCTTATCTCATCCACAACCTCATTTAATCCTGATGTTGCCGTAGTTACAATGGGCAATCCGTACATCATCATCTCTGCAGCCACATAACCGAAAGGTTCATACAGGGAAGGCACAACACCTACATCGGCGATAGCGTACAACTCATTTAATTTGTCTTTGCCAATCAATCCTGTCCACGTCACATTCATCCAAATATCTTCACATTCTTTCATGTAAATATCGAAAGCTCCATTGCCTGCAATGATAAAACGACAATTTGATTGTATTTTCAATACTTTTCTAAAAGCCCGCAGTGCATACATCAAGCCCTTTACGTTGTCCAGTCTTCCCACGAATAAAATAACAGACACATCGGGTACACGATATTTTTGTCGCAAAACCAATTTGTCCGCAACAGAGCTGCGGTCAGTCAGTCCATTGTATATAACCGATATTTTATCCGGCTCTATTTGATAATCATTCTGTAATATCTGCCGCGTGTTTTCGGAGAGTGCAATGATATGATCTACTGTTTCAAAAAACGTCTTTTCTTTTCGGTAAGAATCAATAACCTGTTTTTTATACTTATACTTTCGACAGGTTTTATCCGATTGCAATATATTTCTGAAAAGCGTAGCATTTCCTGACAAACCCAAGCCCCATTCCAGTGAATGTATAACCGTAATGACCCTGCAATCAAAGTTTTTTTTCAATGCTGCGGGCAGTCCGCCAATTTGAACAAAATTCAATTGGAATATCAAATCTTTTTTATCCTCCATATACAATTGAAGAAAATTTATGATACTGCGATAGTACAGTTGGAATTGTTTTCGAATATTTAATGTGCGCTGCACTGCAGGCGCCGGAAAAAACAAATAACGGATGTCATCAATTACTTCTTCCTGTACTTGTGGCTTATCCGAAAGCAACCAGACAATACATACGTTTATCCGGCTTTGGCGAAGCGCCAATGCTAACTCGCGGCTATAAGTTCCTATACCGTAAGTCGCCGTGCGGTCAAACTCATTGAAAACATACAAATTCATTTAGTTAGCGGCTCATGTTACACAGATTATTTCGCCCAATGGCTGTTTCATAATTTGAAAGTGACGGGCACAAATACTTATACAGGCAACCACAGCATGGTTCAATCATATCGCGGGTTCTGCACCAAATTTTTCCTGCTGTCAATTCTTGATGTACCAATCCTTTTATTGAATTACCCAAAGCGCCGATTGGCGAAAAATTGACGTTTGCGTAAATATTCCCATCAGGCATAACTGTCAATTTCCCAAAATCATTCGTATTCAAAACCGTATGAGCAAAAATGTCTTTTTTATCCCATTGGGTATCTAAAATATCCTCTCTTGTTTGAAAAACAAATTCCTTGAAAAAATCTAAATTGCGACCTGTGTAATACGGCAATATTTTTGCATTTAACTGATTTGTAGATATATATTCGCCCACAAAAGTATATTCTTCAAAAGAGGTAACTGCAAAGAAATAACGATAGTTTCTGTTGATCGCCAACTCAAAATCATGTATGGCATCGGGAAAAGAATCCACCAGTAAGCAAAGCTCCAAATCAGTATTATTGGCAAAATATTCCATTCGTTTGTCGTTTGCAGGAAACAATCTATAATTGCAATAAAAGATTTTTCTAAATGAATAATTGCTTAACTCTTCGATCAATTTGTCCAATTCGGGATAAGCAAAAACGTCGCCTCCAATAAATCTGACTTCGTCTATACAGGTACTTTTGACCTGTTCCAATATAGCCAATATATTTTCTAAAGGCAGGTGTTTGTTTCCTTTGGTACACCAGGCTAATTGCTTATAAAGCAAATTGCAGTGATTACAATTCAGATTACATTGTCCGGTCAAATATATGGTAACTTCAAGTAAATTTTTAACCGCATGTACACCGGCTAACGTGTCGCGCTTTATAGTTTCCGTTCCTTTGTGTTTTTCTTCATTAAGATTGAGTTCAGGAATAACAACCAATGGTTTTTGAGGAAATAACGCTTTGCTGTACAAATCGCCACAATAGTTTGCACGCAGTGATTGCACAAAACTGCATATTTCATCTTGCTCAAGGTCGTTAGTGCAAATACTGATGGTATATAAATTGCTTTTATCCATCAATTTATCGATAACGGGAGCTAATATATTTGAATTATTATAGATAAAACCTTTACCGGACAATACATTATACAAAAGTATTTCCTTTTCGTCGCTCCATAAAAACACATAACTTTCTAAAACAAGCCAATACTCTTTCATCATGCAAATACGGTTTTATTTACTTCATCAAAAAATGAAGGTTGATTTTCAAGAATGCTAAACATTGTGCCAAGGTAGCGCCGGTATTCTCTTTCTCCCGATTGCTTGGGGCATACCGGAGCCTCATCAATAAAACGCAACTGAAAAAGACATTCGGAACAGGTATCCGCAAAATGACATGCGATACATTGCCTGTTGATAATTTCGAATAAACGGTTGTATTTTTCCGCAATTCTCTCAAAATACAACTGTACCGTCTTGTCTATTTTTCCCAACGTATGCTGCATACTGATTCTTTCGCAAGCCAAAATATCTCCATGGGCTGTAATAAACATTTTTTTATAGAAAGGAAGGCACGTTCCGGTTGGAATTTTCTTTTGTTTTTTCTTGCTAAAATACATGATTTCAGCGTAATGTTTGTAAGAATTATTCAGATTGTAGTAGAAGAAACCGCCTATTGATTTAAATACGGATGATTTATCTTTTCTTTGTTTGGTTATTTCCATGGTTTCAAAATAAGGCTGGACCATTTGCTCAAATTCATCTTGTTTGTCCATATTTTGTTCTACAATCGAAATCGGTTCGATTAATGGAATTTTCCCGAATTCATTGAATATAAATTGATGTATTTCTTCAGTGGTTGAATGTTTATTAAGTACCGAATTAAATTCTACTTTTTCTTCAAAATATGCGGGATATTCAGTTTGCAATCCTTTAAGATTATTGTACACTCGTTGAAAGGTAGGTTGACTGTTGTTATCAACCCTTAACTGGTTGTTTTTTGCATTTCCGTCCAAACTGATAAGCAACTTAATATCATTTTCAACCAGGAATTGAGTGTATTTATTTAACAGCATGCCATTGGTTGTCATGCTAAATGTAAAAACAAATTTGGTTTTTGATTCCAAGTCTTTGCAAAAACGGACAATTTTCTCAATCAATGGAAAATTCAAAAGCGGTTCGCCGCCGTAAAAACCGATGATAATTTTATGCTCATCGGCCAAATTACCGGAAGAGTTCCAGTAAGGGATAATGTAATCAAACAAAGTTTGAACCGTATCCCAATCCATATATTTTGTCTCATTTTCAAGCGTCGTACGATTGTATAACTCTCCATAACAGCAATATTTGCATTTGAAATTGCAGTCATTGGTAACTTGAAAAACGATATTATCCAAATTGGTAAGTTGAGCCTTTACAACTTGCGCAGTTACTTTGCCGGACAGTAACTGCTTTATTTCAAGCGCCTCGAAAAAGCCGCTTGCTTTGATAAAATTATACTTTTCCAAATAGTATTGAATTTCAGACCGGTCGGTATCAGGATATTTATTTAAAACATAATCAAAAAGACCTTGATTGGCATTGACAGTGTTATCCTTATCCCACATTGCAAGGATTTAGATCAGAAACATCTGTAAATCGGCTAATTCCATTTTTATAAATTCCGATTTGTGCACTACAAATTTTCGT
>JGI24705J35276_12238372_pt1 | contig 20241 bp, 17 predicted proteins | sample TergutNt197P4_FD_35276 | JGI IMG/M metagenome (IMG submission 35276) | reverse complement strand
TCGAGCCAGGGCTTGTAGATCCGCAAGCTCGGATTGGTCAGCAGGCCATAGCGGTAGAAGCGCTCGATATCGTTGCCTTTGAAGGTGGAGCCGTCACCCCAGATGTTGACGCCGTCCTCCTGCATTGCCGACACGAGCATTGTGCCGGTCACCGCGCGACCAAGGGGCGTGGTGTTGAAATACGTGGCTCCGCCGGTGGAGACGTGGAAGGCGCCGGATTGAATGGCGGCAATGCCTTCGTGGACCAATTGCGTGCGGCAATCCACCAGCCGGGCCTTCTCGGCGCCGAAGTCCAGCGCTTTACGCGGAATCTCGTCGTAGTCGGCCTCGTCGGGCTGGCCGAGGTTGGCGGTATAGGCAAACACCCGCGCGCCTTTTTGTTTCATCCACAGCAGCGCTGCGCTGGTGTCGAGACCGCCCGAGAAAGCGATGCCGACTTTTTCGCCTTTGGGCAGGCCTTTCAGGATCGTACTCATAGAGCTTCCAATCGAAACGAAATTTCCAATGCCGTCTGCGGCTTGGGTTGCGCGAATATCAAATTTCGCGCCGATGGGCACGCGTTTAATGCCGATGGCAGGATCGGACTATCCCGGCTGGTGTCGGCGTCGGCGGAACTTCAGGGCCAAGGCGAACCGGGTCAGGGCCGCGTCGACGGCCTCGTCCGACAGCCGCGTCCGCGACCAGCGGTAGATCAACGCAAAAGCGAACCAGATCACGACAAATGTCACAAGCCCGGCGATCGCTACGTCCGTGAAGAAGTGCCCGCCGAACGCCATCCTCAGCCCGCTCGTCGTGGCGCCGAACACCGTGGCTGCGGCATAGGCGAGCGGCCGCCAGGAAGGCGGTGCGAGCGCCGCCGGGGCCAACGTCCAGAACGCGGTCGCGCCCTCGCCGGAGAAGAAGGAACAGTTGTGTCCGCAATCGCCGCGCGGATCCCACCACGGCACGAATTGGTGGTTACCGGCAAACTCCGTCACCATGATCGGCCTTGGGCGGCCCCAAAAGCTCTTGAAGGTGAGATTGGTGAGCACGCCAGCGGACAGGATCAGCGTAACCAACAGGAAGACGATCGCGCGGCCCGATACCAGAAGCGGCCGGTCCGGCCGAATCAGCTTGACGACCAGCGCCACGATCGACGGCAGCGCGAGCGCCCAGGCAATCCACATCGCGGCATCGCGCGCGAACCCTGCCCACGCGTTGAGCTTGAGCGGAAAGGTTTTCGTTCCGGGATCGAAGAACAGGCTTGCGAGCTTGAGGTCGAGTTCGGGATAGATGCCGAACAAGAGGCCAATCACAAGCCCCAGCGCCAGCGCGATGAAAAGTCCGGTCCTGTTCATGGCAACCGGTTTAGCCGAGGCCACACAGCATGAAAACCCCGGTCTTAATCATGGAGCATGCGGCCTTGACGCCGATGGAAGTGGTGGCGGATCGAGCGGAGGCGGTGGATTGCGCCAGCCGCCGGCATTGCGGCCGGCGATGATCCAGTAGACGAAACCGCCGACAATGCCCGCAGCGGTCATAATTTCCAGATGGCGGCGCACGATACCCTCAAACTGCAGCGTCTCAGGATCGAAGGGCACGAGACTGAGATAGCAGGCGAGTCCAACCAGCCCACCGCCCAGGGCATAAGCGAGCGCACTTCGGATATTGAACGCCTCCGTCACCGCCGCGACGACCATTGCGGGCAGCAGCGCAAAGCCGGAAACGAAGATGAAGCCGAAGCCGAGCAGGATATCCAGCGCCCCCTGATCCACCGGTCCAGCGCCGAGATCGCTGAATTCCGGAAACAGCACCGCGCCGACCACGACCATCCCCGCTACCAGACAAGCAGCGAGAAAGCCGATCAGGATCACGAACAGGCGGGCAATCAGCGCCATCCCACGCACCCATCAATCTTCGCCGATGAGCAATGGTAGCGTCTTTGCCGTTGACCAACCAGTCGAAAAGTCTGCCCCTAAAGCCTTTTCCATGGTCGCCTATAGCCCATACCTGTCGGTGATGTGCTGATGGTGGTCAGCGTCGGTTCCTGCAGCCTGCGCGAGTTGGCGCCATGCCCAGGGGTGCTCCCAGCCAGCGGTGAGTTCGCGCAAGGTCGCATCGATCTGCGACGGCGGCGTTGCTGCGGGCGTCGCGAGAAAAAAGTAGATGCCGCGCAAGGTCTCGCCTTCGTGCTCCGGGTCGTTCACCGCATAATCTTCAGGGTTCATCACCCACAGCGGCCACGCCTTCGCTTCAAGCTCGTCGCGGAACGCCTTGAAATGCTCATCGCCGGGATGGGCTCCGTCAACGAACCAGCTTACATATTCCCCTCGCTTGCTGACGTGTACCACGCTGAACGGCACGATCCACTGCTTGCGCTCCTCTTCGTCTTGGGGAGCGGCCTCCAACGGCTTGGCATCAAACACCACTTCGTCGCGCACGTGCTGAGGCTCGTTGGGAGGACCGACTTGTACGACCTGGGCCGTGACAGGGCCTGTACGCTCGCCGAAGTAGAGACGTTTCCTGCCCTCCTCCTCGAAAGACAAGCGCACCCAGCCCCATGATTCCCGGATCGGCCCCTCATCGCTCGTGAGCGTCATGCCCAGACGGGCAGCGCTCCGTCGCACCGTGGCCCAATCGCCCAGCGCACTTGCCGCGGTCATCAGGTCCCAGTCGTGACCACCTGGTTCCTCACTGCGTTCCACGAGCGCGCTCCGCAATGCTACCGCTCGTTCGAAATTACTGTCGGCCATCGCCGCGTGGGCCGCAAGCTGCCGCGCACCTGTCAGGGGCATCTCCGGCCACAGCTCGATCATGCGATCGACCAGTTCACCCACCTCACGCCAGCGGCCGGCTTGATGGGCGAAGCGAGCTCGGCACCACCTTGCCACGAGTGGCTGCGAAGCGTCGAGGAAACCGGCAAGACGCTCGACTTCGATCTGCGCATCACTCGCCCGCAACGATAGGTCCAATAGACGCAAGGCCACCGCTTCGGAGTCAGGCAGACGCCGCAGAAAATCCCACAGAAGGTCTTTGGCCTTTGTCGGAGCACCGCATGCTTCCATCGCCTCGGAAGTAATGACGACGAGTTCGGTATCGTCAGGCCGCTCGACGCAAGCGGCGGAGAGCAATTCGACATCCTGCTCGGGATTTCGCTGCTCGATGGTCTTCAGGTGGGCGAGCAATTCGGCGGCCGGCACCGGCAGCTCCGCCTTTCGCCCGCTTTCGGTCTCGATCTGCCTGTCGAGTGTGGCGATCGCTTCCGCTGCGCCACCATCGATCCGCAATAGCGGCAGTTGGCGCCGCGCGGCTTCCAGGGTAAGGCGCGCGCTCCAGACCGTCCCGCGTGCCAACGCCAGCCTGGCATGCTGCAGAGCCACCGTGATGCAGTTGCGGTGCGCGCCTTTGCGATCCAGGTCGGCGGCGGCAGTGGCGAACTGGCGGCCCAGTTGCCAGGTGTTGCGTTCCGGTGCACGCAGGACGATCGCCTCGGCGGCGGCAACCCAGCGCAGATAATGTCCTCCGGCAACATCACCGAAAGCGGGCAGGGCCTCGTAGGCTTCTTCTGCTCGACCGAGTTCCGCCAGACATTGCGCACGAAGAATCTGCTGCTGATGCGCCGTCCATTGATGCGTGCTCTCCTCCTCCGCATCCAACATGGCAAGCGCCCGCCCGGGATCGCCTGTGTGCAGGAACGTGCGGGCGATCATGGTCTTGTAGCTTTCGCCGGGATCGTTTCCCGCTTCGCGCAGGAGCTGTTCCTGCTCCTCAAGATAGGTGCGAGCCTCGGCGTAGCGCCCCTGATCCATCAGCGCGTCGGCGTATTCGCGCGAGATGCAGTCGTAGCAGATGCGCGATGGCTCTATACGGTCCAGCGTTTCCTTACTCAACGCCATTCGCTCTTCGGCCCAGCCCAGCCCGTCGACGTTGGCATAGCAGCACACCAGATCCTGCGTGACGCATACCGACTGCGGACAGTTGAGCGCGTCGTCCCGGTGGGCGAATTCCAGAAGTGCAGCGGCTTCGTGTAAGGAGCCCGCACCTTCGCCGTCCTGGACAATGCGCGAGTGCAGCGCCCAGTGACGAAAATAGACTTCCAGCCACGGGTTCTTGAGGCCCCGTGCCGCGGCCAGCGCTTCCGGCAGGACGGCCTCGACCTGTTCCGGACGATCATCCAGAATCTTGTTGATCAGCTCGGCGGTACGGTGCTGGCCCGCGGCCTGCAGTTCTTCCTCCAAGCCCCAGACCCATTCCCAGATATCAGTCACCAAGCGCTTCCTTCGATGGATGGATTGAAATTGGCATGCCCGTTTGCTGCGGCCTCAAAAGGGCCAGTGCTGCCTCACCCACGATGCGCAGTGCCTGACGTAAATCCGGCTGCTCATCACGATCATGAGCGGTGTTGAGGAGCTGTTTGATGGCCTTGAGCAACCCGCCCGCACGACAGGCGGCATCCGCGTCAGCCGGCTGGAGGTCGAGCAGAGCCGCTATGGCCGGGTTGTCGACATTCACATACAGGCGCGCCCGCACCGAGCCGTCGATGCCGGCGGTGAAGTTGCGCACCAGGCGTAGCGCAGTAATCGAGATGCGCTTGTCGACCTCGTCGCTTTCCAGCCTTCGCTTGAGTTCAGCCTCGCGGTCGGGCACCACCACGAGCGGAAGCTCGACGGGAAGAAAACGCGCCGCTATCACTTGCTCGCCGTCGGCAAGCAGCCGTTCGAGGCCGGCGAGCTTTTCCGGCGCGATGAATTGTTCAGTGAACAGCCTGCGGTTGCCCTGTTCGGTTCCGATCTCGATAAGCTGCGTGTTGCGCTGCTGCGCCCACTTGCGCAGGAAAGGCAGGACGGCATAACGGTCGCCGTTGGCGACCGGCACCCCGAGCATGCGAAACAGCATGTCCTCGAAACCGCCGGTGCTGAAACCCACATGCAATATGCCGCCGTGGCGCAGCGCGCGTATACGCAAATCACCCTGCGAACTGGGAATGTGCACCTCGTCAGCCAGGAGATCAAACAACCGGTCGTCGCAAAGCCCGGCACCGAGCAGCGCCTCGTTGTGCCGCTCCAATATCCGGCGCCATGTCTCTGGCTGCTCGCGGGCGATTTGCACAAGCCCCGTGATCGCCGCTTCGCAGACATCATGCTGTGCGGTGCGATAGGCGTCGTTACGCTGCAGATCCTCCCGGCTGGCGGTCGGCAGCAGGCTATTGGATTCGAGCACGCCTCCCATGAATCCGGCCCAGCTCGGCAGAAGGTCGCGCGCATCGTCGTCCAACAGCATACCACGCACAAAAACCGACAGATTGCGATTGTCGCTACTGCCGTAGGTGCCGCCGTCCTGAACCCAGAGCAAGCCGCGCACATCCTCGCCGTTTAATGGCACGGTACAGATCGGCGTGAAACGCTGCTCGAAGCGGGCGGCAAATTCCAGGCGCCGCTTGCGCGCCTGCACTGGATGCTCGATCGGCAAGGTCGGGTCGACGTGCCATGGCGGACGTTCAGCATTCAACGGTTCGGTGCGTCCCCCGACGTAAACAGGGACACGCAATAGCGCGCAATACCGTCCCAGCACGCGTGCGAGATAGTCTTCGCCGGCAAGCTTGCTGAATTCGTCACGCAACTCCAACTCGACGATGGTTCCGACGTCGCGCGCTGGCACTTCGCTGACGGCATATTGTTGGGCATTGGTCGAATGGTATCGCCAGCCTTTATCGGGCTCTTGATAGGAGGTGGTAGTGACCGTCACCGACTTGGCTATGCCGAATGCCGACAGAAAGCCGAGACCGAACATGCCGATCAGTTCGTCTTGGGCCTCGCCGCGCTGACGAAGAAGGCGCGTGTATCCAACCCCCACCGTCGCAAGGTAGTCATGGATTTCGCGGCACGTAAGGCCGCTGCCCGTATCGGTGATTCGCACAATATGGCGTCTGATGTCACCAGTAACGGAAATACGCGCCTCGGCCGCTTTCCAGCTCGAATCATCGACACGCCGCCGAAGGATCGAGTCGTGAGCGTTCTGGACAAGTTCGCGCAATGCGACCAGCGGCGTCGAGTATAGATGCTCGCCCAACACCGTCATCAAGCCGGCCAGATTGACGCTCGATGTATGCAGACTGACGGATGTATTGCTCATTGATTTATGACGCGGGGGTTTCAATCCAGCTCGGCGCGAGAGAGGAGATCGCGCAACTGGTCATCGTTGTGGAAGGCCTTGTGCATTTCGACGGCCAGCCTCTCCAACGGAGCGCGTGGTCCATAAGCGCAGAACGTCCCAGCCTAGGGATCAAAATCGAGTTCGCCATCAAGCTCCGGGAGGCGCTCGGCCATCACTACCTGGGCGATCGAGTTCCAGTCATAGCCATTGCCCAGCCAGCCTTCGCCATGTGCTTCGAAAATGGAGGATTTCTCCACCATGTGGTTGCCTGACAGGAGCAGCCAATATTTGCCATCCTTGCCGCTTAAGATGAATGGGGCGTAGCTGGTCCCATCAGGGTGGTCGTCGCTCATGGGTCTGTCCTTATGCTGTGGATGTCGAATAATCGATGGGCACGTCGAACAAAGGCTCTTTCCGGCGTTTGTGGCCCCATCGTCGAGAGACGAGCCCTGTCAGACATTCTCGCGCTTGCGGCCGGCAAAGAACACGACCAAGCCGACCCCGGTCCCTATACCCAACCACTTGAAGGGAAGAAGACCGGCATCCTCCTTACGAATAGGTCGAACAGTGACCGTACCCGGACGGCTTTCGACGCCGGCTTTGCCTTCGGCTCTCGCCTGTGCGATCTGCTGTGGAGAGACAACCCACTGCGCGCCGCGCCATGTGTCAAGAAATCCATAGCCGCCGGCAACGATAACAGCGGTGATTGCTGCAAAAATAAAGCGTTTGGTCGGGCTCATCGCATTTTCCTGCAATTCGGTGATCTGTAATCGTTTGGCGACGGACTTGGGCGACTACGGACAATAAATGATCCGTTCTTGCATATTTGTTCAGCAAAGGAAGGACTGGTTCAAAGGATCGCAGCGGTAATTTGCCGATGCCTCCTCAGCGGTTCCACGGAGAAGCTGATCCTTATTATTTGCAAATGATATTGTCACTCAGCCAAGCACAGCCTTCTCCCACTTTGAGCGACATTGTCAACTTGATGGGATTGGGCGCAGCAATTCTACAATTGTAGATCGACCCGAACTTGATGGAAGGCTGAAATTGGATCACATACCGGAACCGTTCATCTGATTTGAATGCGGTATTCTTGCTTTTCCGGCATTTAAACCCCAAGTGAGCGGTTGGTTCAGCAATGCGCTGACATCCCAGCCATGACCGATGTTGACAGCCTCTCGTGTCAATCTGTCATCGCCATGGCGCGTAGCGCCTGACGCTCGCGCACCGACAGTTTCTCCGTTTCCGACTTGAGCTGGCCGCAGGCCGCGAGGATGTCGCGGCCACGAGGGGTCCGCACCGGCGAAGAATAGCCGGCGTTGAAGATATATTCGGAGAACTTTTCGATTCTATCCCAGTCGGAGCATTCATAAGCGGTGCCGGGCCAGGGATTGAACGGGATCAGATTGATCTTGGCCGGGATGCCTTTGAGCAGTTTCACCAGGAGCCTGGCCTCCTCCAGCGAATCGTTGACGCCCTTCAGCATCACATATTCGAAGGTGATCCGGCGCGCGTTCGAGGCGCCAGGATAGTCGCGGCAGGCCTGCAATAGCTCCGCGATTGGATATTTGCGGTTGAGCGGCACGAGTTCGTCGCGCAACTCGTCGCGCACCGCGTGCAGGGAGATCGCGAGCATCACCCCGATTTCCTCACCAGCGCGAACGATGTTGGGTACGACGCCCGAAGTCGACAGGGTGATGCGGCGGCGGGAGATGCCGATGCCTTCATTATCTGCAACGATCAAAAGTGCATCGCGCACCGCATCGAAATTGTAGAGCGGCTCGCCCATGCCCATCATCACAACATTGGTAACGAGGCGCGAGCCATTCTCGCGGTCAGCCCAATCGTTGAGCCGGTCGCGCGCCACCATCACCTGGCCAACGATCTCGCCGGCGGTCAGATTGCGTACCAAGCGCTGCGTGCCGGTGTGACAGAAGGCGCAGTTCAGCGTGCAGCCGACCTGGGAGGAAACACAGAGCGTGCCACGGTCGGTTTCCGGAATATAGACACACTCGACCTCGTGTGCCGTCTCGGCCGAATCACCGCTCGGCAGGCGCAACAGCCATTTGCGAGTGCCGTCGTTGGAAATCTGCTCGGCGACCACCTCGGGACGATCCACCGTGAAATGCCCAGCGAGCTCGGCGCGCGTGTCCTTCGAGATCGAAGTCATCTCGTCAAAGTGCTTCGCACCGCGGAAATAGATCCAGTGCCACAATTGCTGCACACGCATCTTGCGCTGCGCCTGCGACACGCCGATCTCGCCAAGACGTTCGGCAAGCTCGGTACGGGAGAGACCGATCAGCGACGGCTTTGCCGGCGCGACATAGGTCTCGAGCGGTGTCTTCTCCAGCAGGGTAGTCGAATGCGACTCGATTGTCGGCGGCATATGTCAGACCTAGGAGTTGTCACCCGCGACGAGCGTGGCTCGCTCGCGGCATCGGATGGCATTGAGGGCAGCGAAATATCAGCCGGGGGCGATCTTTCAACTCGGACAGTGTTCAACGCCGGGAGACTGTCACCTCACCTCGCGACGCGAGCCAACCCTTCAGGGGAGGGCAAGCAACGCCAGAGTGCGGTCTCGACCCTGCCTGCACAGTTAGGAATGCCCCTTATATAGCATCCGGAACCGGGATTGCGACGTGTTACCGCCTGCAATCGTGAGCGATCTTGTCGAGAGCCTGCGACAGACCCTTGAGCGAGAAGACGTCGGTGGTCTCGGTGCCCTTGGCCGAGACGCCCTTGATCGAGAAATTGCTGGAACGGCGCATCGTCTCCACCATCCGCTCTTCCTCAGCGGCGTTCTTGATCCAGAGCCCGTCGCCCTGCGTATACATCGCGAAGGAGGTACCGCCGACGTCCAGGCTCGATTCCGACCCCGTCCTCAGCGTGTAACCGATCATGACCGAAACTTCGTTCACGACCTTTTCGGCCGGACGCGTGGAAACGAAGGCATAGGCCGGATCGCGCGGGCGATTCGGCGGGTTGGTTTTCGACGATGACGGCTGGGCCAGAGCAAAGCACACCCGCTTACCGTTTGGCGCTGCCGCATAGGCCCCCCAGGTGCCAAATTGGCCGATCAGGGTCGGTTCCACACCGCCTGCAGCCGCAATAGCTGGCCCTGGCTGTGGTTTGGCCACCGCATTCTTCGGGGCCGAATTCTTCGGGGCCGACTTGGGCGCGGTCTGCGCTTGCGCGAGGTCCGACACCCCGCACCCCAAAACACCCATCATCAAAGCTATCAGCGTCCGCCGCATAGTGGTGTGGTTTCCTCAATATTGTGACTGGAAGATGGCTGGAGGCGACGCGGAAAGATTAGCTTGGAGAAGCAGTTACGGAAAGGGCGCACCCGCCTTTGGCTGGTTATATGTCTCGCAATTGCCTACGACGGCTCGCACGAAACGCAATTGCGCGACGCCGCACTAGCTCCTGGAACGCGCCGCGCGTTGCTTCTCCCACTGCGCATCCGACCATTGCAGCAAGTCCTCCGCCCCGGAACTGCGCAGATGGGCGCCGCCATCCACCACAATCATCTCGCCATTGATGTAGCCGGCCCGATCCGAGACCAGGAAGCTGGCAAGATCGGCAAGCTCGCCGTGGTCGCCGGTTCGACCGAGCGGATTGCGGGAGGCCCAATTGTCATCGCGGCCTTCGGGCCGCAACTGAGCCGAGGCGCCAGGCGTCGGAAAGGCGCCGGGCGCGATCGCCACGGTGCGGACGCCCTTTGGCCCCCACTCCACCGCAAGGCTCTTGGTCATGGCAAGTACAGCCGACTTGGCCATCGCAGAGGGCACGGTAAAGGCACGGCCGGTGATGGTGGAGGTCGAGAGAATCGAGAGCACGACCCCCTTGCCTCGTTGCTCGATCCAGCGCTTTCCGGCTGACATCGTGCAGTACATCGCGCCATGCAGTGTCGGCGCAAGGATGGCGTCCGCGGCACGAAACGACAGATACTCGGTTTGCGCGATGAAATTGGCGGCGGCGTTGTTGACGAGAACATCGAGCGGCGATTGATCCCAGACCGCATCCATCATCGCCTCGACCGCCGCGCCGTCGCGTATGTCGCAGCCGATGGACGTGACCGTGCCGCCGGTCTGTTCGCGAAGCGCGGCCGCCGTTGCCTCCAGCCGATCGACCCTGCGACCGCAAATGACCAGCTCGGCACCGAGTTCGAGAAAGCGACGTCCCATCGCAGCCCCGAGCCCAGAACCACCACCGGTTACCAGGATGCGCTTGCCTTTCAGTAGGCCTGTTTCAAACATCGTTTAATTTCTCCCAAGCGCGACCCACGTCGCTTAATTTAGGCAACACGAGCAATCCTAAAGAGAAACCGGATTGTCGCCGGGCTTCAAATCCGGCATGAAGCAATAAATTATAATTCTGCATCCAAAAACGCTAATCCTGAAACGCCCGGTGTGTCCATGAAAGCCATCCTCTGCTCGCAATTTTGCCAACCCGACGATCTTGTTCTGGCCGACGTGCCGGATCCAGTGGCCGGACCAGGCGAGGCCGTGATCGCGATCAAGGCGGCGGCGCTGAACTTCTTCGACATCCTGATGATTCAGGGCAAGTATCAGGTCAAGCCACCGTTTCCGTTTTCGCCAGCGGCCGAAGTCGCTGGCGTGATCGAAAGTGTCGGCCCCGGGGTGACCGACCTCAAGGTTGGCGACCGTGTGGTGGCTTCGTGCGGCCACAACGGCGCGCGCGAAAAGATCGCGCTTTCGGCCAATTCGATCGTGAAGATTCCCGACAATCTCGATTTCGACCGCGCCGCGGGCATCATCATCATCTACGGCACCGCACTGCACGCACTCGAGGACCGTGCCAGCCTCAAGCCTGGGGAAACGCTTGCCGTGCTCGGCGCCGCCGGCGGCACCGGACTTGCGGCCTGCGAGCTCGGCACATTGATGGGGCTGAAGGTAATCGCTTGCGCCTCGTCGGAAGAGAAGCTCGAATTCGCCAAGGCGCACGGCGCCGGGCTGACGCTCAATTACGCCAAAGAAGATCTCAAGGAGGGCCTGCGCCGGCTCACCGGCGGCAAGGGCGTCGACATCATCTTTGATCCGGTCGGCGGCAACTATGCTGAGGCCGCGCTACGCTCGATCGCTTGGGGAGGTCGCTTCCTCGTGATCGGCTTTGCCGCCGGCGACATTCCGAAAATGCCGCTCAACCTCGCATTGCTGAAGGGCTGCGATATCCGCGGCGTGTTCTGGGGCGCATGGACACGGCTCAATCCTGCGAAGAACCGCGCCAATCTTGAGAAGCTCGTAAAATGGACGGCAGAAGGCAAGATCTCGTCCCATGTCGACCGCACCTTCCCGCTCGCACAGACCGCTGAAGCACTGAAAATGCTCGGCGACCGCAAGGCGATGGGCAAGGTGATCCTGCACCCATAGTCGCTGACACGCGCCGACAAATGTCTCGGAGCGGGTTCGTTAAGAAATGACGTGGGAATGCCCCGGTCGAGCCGGGGCATGACGAGCCGCATTGTGGCAACGCCCAGAACTATGTTGCGCGCTAAATCCCGTGGGTCACGCTTCAGCCAAAATTGGCCGCTCAAATCGAGCCAATCGGAACCGGACAAGTTTCAGGCTTGGGAAGCCGAGCGCCGCGCAAGAACGCCGGCGAAATTGAATCCCAGGCAGGTCAAGACGAACCACGGTTGCACGGGGGGTGCCGCGACGAAGCAATCCAGACTGTCGTTCAGATAGATTCTGGATTGCTTCGTTAACGTTGTCGGGTTCGACTTCACCCGCGCTGAGATTCTGGCGCCTCGCCCATACCGCGCTTCAGCGCCGCGCGGGCTGCCTCGCGATGCTCCGGGGTAATGTGGACGGCAACCAGGCGGATCGCGGTCGCAAGGATTGCGGCGTCATCGCTGAAGCCCAGTATGGGCAGCATGTCGGGAATGAAGTCGAAGGGCAGGATGAAATAGGCGAGAGCGCCCAACAGCGCCGCCTGCACATGGCGCGGCGTCTTCTTGTCGAAGGCGCAGTAGTAGGCGGAGAGCAGGTCTTCCGCGAAGGGCAAGCGTGCGCCGACGCGCTTCAACTTCTTCCAGAAACGCCGGCGCACGCTTTCGCGATCCTGCGCCAGTCGGTCGGCCGGCTCAAACCCGACGCTTTGTTCGGCAATCATCATCAAACTCCCCTCGCAGAGAGGCGAATCGTCGCCCACTTCTGCAGACCCTGAGCCTGCACGTGGGGATCAGGCGGGGGCGTTGCAAGACGTCAGAGCTGCCGCAAAAGGCGCTGCAATTGCGAGGCATAAGCCACACTAGCGAGCGATCGCGTCCATGGCTTTGGCGAGCTCGATATCCCGCGCCGTGACACCTCCGGCATCGTGAGTAGCAAGCACTACTTCCACGGTCCTGTAAACGTTGCGCCACTCGGGGTGGTGGTCATGCTTCTCCGCGATCAGCGCGACACGCGTCATAAAGCCGAAGGCCTCGTTGAAGTCCTTGAAGGTGAAGGTACGACCAATCGCCTCCCGGCCGGGGGTCTCGGTCCAGCCTGGCAGCCCCGCCAAGGCCTGTTTGCGCGCTCCCGCCGACAGCCGCTCAGCCATGAAAACCTCCATTTTCAGCGGAACTCTGCCACCTCGTTAACCATAACGCATTAACCATTAACTATGACGCAGAAGTAACCTCGTCCGACCAGGAAACTTGCTAGACTTCAGACCATATTCGACTTGGCAGCATCAAACTGAGCCTGAAGCGATTGTTTGGCAGATCCATGACCGACGGGCCTGAGGCAGTCCAGCCGCCACCGTCGCCACGCTTGGCGGCGCGCAAGACCATGCTCGTTTCGCTCGCACTGGTCCTCGCAATCGTCGGCACACTTGCGGGCAGCTACTATTTCATGATGCGGCCGGTGACCTTGCTTGTCGCGGTTGGTCCCGCAAACAGCGATGACGTCCGCGTGATGCAGAAGCTGACACAAGCCTTTGCTCGGAACCATGCTTACGTTCGCCTGCGCCCGGTGCAGACCGACGGCTCGGTGGCAAGCGCGGCAGCGCTGGCCGAGGGCAAGGCCGATCTCGCCGTCATCCGCGGCGATCTTGAGGTGCCGAAGAACGCCCAGGCCGTGGCTACGCTGCGCAAGAACGTGGTGGTCCTGTGGGCACCGGCCGGAAAGGGCAAGGGCAAGAAGGGCGGCAAGATCACCAGGATCGCGCAGCTCGCCGGCCACCGTGTAGGCGTGGTCGGCCGCACCCAATCCAATGTCAATCTGCTCAAGGTAATCCTGCAGCAATATGGCGTCGATCCCGCAAAGGTCGAGATCGTGCAGTTCCCGGCGAATGAGGCGTCCGAAGCAATCCGCAACCAGAGGGCCGAGGCCTATCTCGCGGTCGGCCCTCTCAACAGCAAGATCACCACGGATGCGATTGCTGCCTCCGTCAGGAATGGCGGCATGCCCACCTTCCTTGCCATCGATTCGGCGGAGGCCATCGCGCAGAACCATCAGGCCTACGAGGCAACCGAAATCCCTGCCGGCGTCTTTGGCGGCTCGCCGGGCCGACCCGAGGAAGAGGTGAAGACGATCAGCTTCGCCCACCACATCGTCGCGCGCAAAGACCTTTCAGAAACAACGGTTGCCGCGTTCACACGACAATTGTTTGCGGCCAGGCAACAGTTGGTGAGCGACTTTCCGCTGGCCGCAAAGATCGAGACTCCGGACACCGACAAGGATGCCTTTATTCCCGCCCATCCCGGCGCCGCCGCTTTCGTCGATGGCGAGGAAAAGACCTTTCTCGACAAGTACAGCGATTTTATCTGGTGGGGCCTGATGGCGCTGTCGGCGGCAGGCTCGATCGGCGCGTGGTTTGCGGGCAACCTGAAAAAGGACCAGCGCAGCAATACCAATCATCTTCGCGAGCGGCTGCTCGACATGATCACGGCGGCACGGCGCTGTGACTCCTCCGAAGAACTCGACCGGATGCAGACCGAAGCCGACGATATCCTGCGCAACACGCTACGCAGCTTCGATAACGGCGCGATCGAGGAAGGGGCGCTTACCGCCCTCAACATTGCGCTAGACCAGTTCCACAATGCGATCGCCGACCGCAAGACGCTGCTCTTGAGCATGCCGCATAACCTGCAGCGCGCCAGCGCACAATTGCGGGCCGCAAGCACCACATAGCCGCCGCGGGCAAACACATAAACGTCTCACGCACGTAACAGCGGCGTCACACTGTCATCCTATAAGCTGGCTCCTCTGTGATGGTCGCTGTCGCGTCCGTCATGCGCGTGAAATTGCCAAGGGTGAAGCTCCCATGAAAATCATAATTTCTCGCCGCCGCTTCCTTTCCACCAGCGCGGGCGCGCTCGGCGCGATCGCCACACCGTATTTGTCCCGCGCTGCCGACCGGCCGCAAATCACGCACGGAGTACAATCCGGCGACGTCACTGTCGACGGCGGCGTGGTGTGGGCCAGGGCCGACCGCCCTTCGCAGATGCTGGTTGAGGTAGCGACGACGGATTCCTTTAGTGACGCCCGCACGCTGCCGCCAATCCCAGCGCTTTCCGAGAGCGATTTCACCGCCAAGATGCTGCTGGAAGGCCTTCCTGGCGGGCAGGACATCTTCTACCGCATCCGCTTCCGTGATCTTTCCCACACACACATCGAAAGCGAGCCGATGATCGGCCGCTTCCGTACCGCGCCCACGGACCGACGCGACATCAGCTTTGTCTGGAGTGGCGACGTCGCGGGCCAGGGCTGGGGTATCAACCCCGATGATGGGGGAATGGTCTCCTTCTCAACCATGCGCAAACATCGGCCGGATTTCTTCATCCATTCCGGCGACACCATCTATGCCGACGTACCGATTCTGCCCGAGGTGAAGCTCGCCGACGGCAAGGTCTGGAAAAACATCACCACCCCTGAAAAGGCAAAGGTCGCCGAGACGCTCGACGAATTCCGCGGGGCTCACAAATATAACTTCATGGACGAGAACGTCCGCGCCTTCAATGCAGAAGTCCCGATCTTCGTGCAGTGGGACGATCATGAGGTGATGAACAACTGGTCGCCGTCGAAAGAGCTGCCGGCCGTTTATAAGGAGCGGAACATCATGCTGCTCGCGGCGCGCGCACAGCGCGCCTTCCACGAGATGTATCCGATCCGCGAGAGCATTGTGGAGCCGGGCAGAGTCTATCGTCGAATTTCCTACGGTCCGCTGCTCGACGTCTTCATGCTGGACGAGCGCAGCTACCGCGGCCCCAATGGTCCGAACCAGGAGACGACCTACGGTCCCGCGAGCTATTTCCTCGGACGGGATCAAATGGCCTGGCTGAAGCGCGGCCTGTTGGACTCACGCGCGACCTGGAAGGTGATTGCTTCCGACATGCCGCTCAGCCTCATCGTCTATGACGATGGGGTCAATAAGAACGGCTCGGAGGCCTTCGCGCAGGGCGATGGCCCGCCTCGCGGCCGCGAGCTTGAGATTGCCGATTTGCTGCGCTTCATCAAGACAGCGCCGATCAGGAACACGGTCTGGCTGACCGCAGATGTGCATTACGCCGCCGCGCATTACTATGATCCGAACAAGGCGCAGTTCCAGGACTTCGATCCGTTCTGGGAATTCGTTAGCGGCCCGCTGCATGCCGGCACGTTCGGTCCGAACGAGCTGGACAACACCTTTGGCCCGGAAGTGCGCTTTATCAAAGCGCCGGGCCCCGACAAGCAGAACCTGCCGCCGTCCGCCGGCATGCAGTTCTTCGGTCACGTCAAGATCGACGGCGCCTCCGGCCAGATGACGGTGACGCTACGCGATCGTGCCGACGTGGCGCTGTGGTCGACAACACTGGATCCAAAGCCGGTCTGACTCCTAGGCAATCTGGAAGGCCCCGCCTTTCGCCTTTTCGGGTAGGCAGACGCCTTTTCACGCTCCAAGCTTGGCAGTTCCGGGCAAAAATCGGCGCAACCCACAAAGAACGCATTGTTTTTTGGCGTTTCCTGCATATATTGCGCCGCAAATGCGTAGGGCGCCCGGTCGAATTGGCCGGGTTTCCTTTTCAGGCGCAAGGCGCCTGTTTTCCAGGTTTCGAGCGTTATCGGAAAAGAGGTCCGGTTTTCCGGCCGAGTAACGTTTGACCCAACGCTTGACCCATTTGTTCGATCATAAAGAAACCCGTGCATGAACCTTCGTAACGTCGCCATTATCGCCCACGTCGACCACGGCAAGACCACGCTCGTCGACCGCCTGCTGCAGCAATCCGGCACCTTCCGCGAGAACCAAAGGGTTGCCGAGCGCGCCATGGACTCCAACGATATTGAGCGCGAGCGCGGTATCACGATTCTCGCCAAGGCGACTTCCGTGCAGTGGAAGGACACCCGCATCAACATCGTGGACACGCCCGGCCACGCCGATTTCGGCGGCGAGGTGGAGCGCATCCTAAACATGGTTGATGGCGCACTGGTGCTGGTCGATGCCGCCGAGGGCCCGCTGCCACAGACCAAGTTCGTGGTCTCCAAGGCGCTGAAGGTCGGGCTGAAGCCGATCGTCGTCATCAACAAGGTCGATCGCCCCGACGCGCGCCCGACCGAAGTGGTCAACGAAGTGTTCGATCTGTTCGCGGCACTCGACGCCAGCGACGAGCAACTCGATTTCCCAATCCTGTACGGCTCGGCCAAGCAAGGCTGGATGGCCGAAAGCCTGGAGGGCCCGAAGGACGCGGGCATGCAGCCGCTGTTCGAGCTGATCAAGAGCCACGTCCCGCCGCCGCAGGTCGAAGAAGGACCGTTCCGGATGATCGGCACGATCCTGGAAGCCAATCCCTATCTCGGCCGCATCATCACCGGCCGCATCACCTCGGGTATCCTCAAGCCAAACCAGCAGGTGAGGGTTCTGAGCGCGGAAGGGAAGCAGATCGAGCAGGGACGCGTCACCAAGATCCTGGCGTTCCGCGGCATCGAGCGCACGCCGCTGGACGAGGCCGAGGCGGGCGACATCGTCGCCATTGCCGGACTGACCAAGGGCACGGTGGCTGACACCTTCTGCGACCCTTCCGTCGACACGCCGCTTCCGGCGCAACCGATCGATCCGCCGACCGTGTCGATGTCCTTTATCGTCAACAATTCCCCGCTCGCCGGCACCGAAGGCGACAAGGTGACGAGCCGCATGATCCGCGACCGCTTGTTGCGCGAGGCCGAAGGCAATGTCGCGCTGCGCGTCACCGAATCCACCGACAAGGATTCCATGGAGGTCTCGGGCCGCGGCGAATTGCAGCTCGCGATTCTGATCGAGACCATGCGCCGCGAGGGCTTCGAACTCTCAGTGTCCCGGCCGCGCGTCGTGTACAAGAAGGACGAAGCGACCGGCCAGTTGCAGGAGCCGATCGAGGAGGTCGTGATCGACGTCGACGAGGAGCATTCCGGCGTCGTCGTGCAGAAGATGAGCGAACGCAAGGCCGAGCTGATGGAGATGAAGCCCTCAGGCGGCCACCGCCAGCGACTCGTCTTTTACGCGCCGACCCGCGGCCTGATCGGCTATCAGGGCGAACTGCTCACCGACACCCGCGGCACCGCGATCATGAACCGCCTGTTCCACGACTATGCGCCCTACAAGGGCGAAATCCAGGGTCGCCGCAACGGTGTGTTGATCTCCAACGACCAGGGCGAAGCGGTCGCCTATGCCATGTTCAAGCTGGAAGACCGCGGACCGATGATGATCGAGCCCGGCTGGAAGGTCTATCGCGGCATGATCGTCGGCGAGCACACGCGCGACAACGATCTCGAGATCAATGTGTTGAAGGGCAAACAGCTCACCAACATCCGCACCACCTCCAAGGACGAAGCGGTGCGGCTGACGCCGCCGATCAAGATGACGCTGGAAAAAGCGCTCGCCTATATCGAGGACGACGAGCTTGTCGAGGTCACGCCGAAATCGATCCGGCTGCGCAAGAAGCACCTCGACCCGAACGAGCGCAAACGCGCTGAGAAGGCCAAGGATACGGCGGCGTAAAAACCTTTCCGCCATTTGAAGAAAAACGTCATTGTCGGGCGTGTCAGTCTCGCCTGACTCCTGGCAATTTGGCGATGACGTCAGACGGGATAGCCGTCGTCGCCCGGGCGACTCCCCGGTGGATACCTCACAATCCACCAAAGCGGCGCCACGACATTACAGTACACATTGGCCGACAATTGCAGATCATGGCGTGTCGGAACACCACGTAGAATTACCCCTATTGTCAGCATCTTGCCATGATATTTCCCCCGCGAGAGTTCTGGAAGAGTCACCCAATTAAGTGCCTCCACCTCGTCGTACCTGCATTCGAAATGCTGCGGCGCGACCCCGTCATAGATGAAGCCCATTTGTGAGAGCACCAGCGTCATCGGACCATCCGTGACGTGATAGATCGGTTTGCCGAGAGCTGACTCCGGAGAATCAACCCACTGCCCAAATCCGCCACGGACGGCGGCAGCCAGCTTCCGTTTGATGTATCGCTCGATCCGGTCCACCTAGAACTTCCCCAACAGTTGGAGTATTCCTGCGCGCGTCGCCGACGTCGTTAAGCTGAACGAAGCACCGAGGTTGGCACGGTCTCTGGTTGAAGCGCACCCGTCGTTCCGAAGGTCTGGTATGCGCTCCCGGCTCCTGGCCATAAGTGTTAGAACGAGGCAAGCAAACGCCAAGGACACCCATATAACTTTTGTCGCTCGTAGCATGCTTGCTCCGGGCAGCGATGCCGAGACGATTAGGCGTTCCTTCTCTAGGTATTGGGCGAAATTACGTGGATGGTGACACAATGAGCCTCCCCTCTTCTGTCGACGTCGCAATCATTGGTGCGGGTGCTGCCGGCCTTGGCGCTGCGCATGCGCTGAAGAATTCCAATTTTTCGGTCATCGTGCTCGAAGCGCGCGACCGCGTCGGCGGTCGCGCCTGGACCGTGCAGGCGTCGCCGGAGGTCACCTTTGATGTCGGCTGCGGCTGGCTGCATTCGGCGGACATGAATTCCTTCGTCACCATTGCCGAACAACTGGATTTCGAGATCAACAAGGAGCTTCCGCCCTGGCACCGGCCTGCCTTCGGCAAGGCATTCCCGCAGGCCGACCGCGACGACTTCATCCGCACGCTCGAGGGCTTTTATGAACGCGCCTGGAATGCGGCCGAGAGAGGTGAGGAAGGCCCCGCCGATCGTTACCTTGACCCCGGCAATCGCTGGAATCCGATGATCGATGCGATTTCGACCTATGTAAATGGCTGCGAGCTCGATCAACTTTCGACCATGGATATGAACGCCTATGAGGACAGCGACAATGATTGGCGCGTCCGCCAGGGATATGGCTCGCTGCTTGAGGCTTACGGCGCGCCCTGCCCCATCGCGCTGAACTGCAACGTCACGCTGATCGATCATTCTGGAAAGCGGATCGTCCTTCAGACATCGCTTGGCACCCTTTCTGCCGAGAAGGTGATCATCACGGTGCCGACCAACCTGATCGCCGACGAAGCGGTCCGATTCTCGCCGCCGCTTGCGACCAAGGTCGATGCCGCGCGCGGATTGCCGCTTGGCATCGACGAGAAGGTGACGCTCGCGCTGGAGGATGCGGAGGCTTTCCCGAAGGAAAGCAATTTGCGCGGCGTGACCATGCGTACCGCAATGGGCGCCTACCATATCCGCCCGTTCGGCCAGCCCTGCATCGAGGGCTTCTTCGGCGGCAGCTTTGCAAGAGAGCTGGCGAATGCCGGCGACGGCGCTCTCGCCACACAAAGCATCGACGAGATCGCAGGCTTTCTCGGCAATGACATCCGGCGCAAGCTGAAGCCGCTGCGCGAGTCACGCTGGACCCATGACCCGTTTGCCCGCGGTGCCTATTCGCACGCCCTGCCCGGCCATGCCGGCGACCGCGCCGTGCTCACCGCCCCTGTCGACGGCCGGCTGTTCTTTGCGGGCGAAGCGACCTCGCCGAATTTCTTCACCACCACGCACGGAGCACGGGACTCGGGAGAGCGGGCGGCGAAGGAAGTGCTGGCGGCTATGCCGGTTCGCTAGCCTTTGAAGATGTTGTCTCTGTGGAATTGTAGATAGTCGGCCGTGAAGAACCTCTCAAGTCATTGAGCTGGAGTCGATTTTCCCGGGAGGACGAGAGTTGAGATTGCAGGATTTTGGGGCTT
>JGI24705J35276_12238373_pt1 | contig 20244 bp, 15 predicted proteins | sample TergutNt197P4_FD_35276 | JGI IMG/M metagenome (IMG submission 35276) | reverse complement strand
GCACCACCGAGGTGGGCGTGATCTCGCTGGGCGGCATGGTCTACAAAGGCTCGGCCCGCGTGGGCGGCGACAAGTTCGACGACGCCATCATCAACTACATCCGCCGCAACTATGGCATGTTGATCGGCGACCCGACGGCCGAGCAGATCAAAAAACAGATCGGCAGCGCGTTTCCCGGCAGCGAGGTGCGCGAGATGGAGGTCAAGGGCCGCAACCTGAGCGAAGGCGTGCCGCGCAGCTTCACCATCAGCAGCAACGAAATTCTGGAGGCGCTGACCGAGCCGCTCAACAGCGTCGTCTCCGAAGTCAAGAAGGCGCTGGAACAAACCCCGCCCGAACTGGGCGCCGACATCGCCGAGCGCGGCATGATGCTGACCGGCGGCGGTGCGCTGCTGCGCGACCTGGAACGCCTGCTGTCGGAAGAAACCGGCCTGCCCGTGCTGGTGGCCGAAGACCCGCTGACCTGCGTGGTGCGCGGCTGCGGCTTGGCGCTGGAGCGGATGGAACGCCTGGGCAGCATCTTCACCAGCGAGTGATGCCTCTGGGCGGCGCCAAGCAGGCGCAGCCCCCGATCCCCCCCCGGCCTTGGCCGCGCGCCGTCCCTGCTCTTTTCCGCACCCCATCAAAAGGTCGAAAGCGCGCCTGGCGCTTGCCGGCGAACCCTGGGAAGCTCTTTTTTTAGGAGCATAATAACCCCAGCCGCAGCCTGAATCAGAAGGGCTGTGCGCTGCGCTGCCTCCGTCCATGTCGATCGACACGCTTGACCACACGCCGCCGCCCTTGTTCAAGCAAGGGCCGTCGGCATTGTCGCGCCTGCTGTTTTTCAGCGTGCTGGCGCTGCTGCTGATGGTGGCCGACGCGGGTTTGCACCTGATGCAGCCGCTGCGCGCGGCCATCGCCACGGTGCTATACCCGGCGCAGTGGCTGGCGCTGCAGCCAGTGCAGATGACCGGCACCTTCGCCAGCTACCTGACCGACCTGAAGAGCGCGCGCGCAACCGAGGAAGCCGCGCGCCGCCAACTGGTCGAGCAGTCGCAGCGCGCCGGTCAGGTAGAGCCGCTGCAACTGGAAAACCAGCGCCTGCGCGAGTTGCTGGGCCTGCGTGAGCGCGTGCAGGCCGCCGGCGTGGCCGCTCAGGTGCTGTACGACGCCACCGATCCCTACAGCCGCCGCGTGGTCATCGACAAGGGCCTGTTGCAGGGCATCACGGCCGGCTCGCCGGTGCTGGATGAATCGGGCGTGCTGGGCCAGATCACGCGGGCGTACCCTTTCGTGAGCGAAATCACCCTGCTGGTCGACCGCGATCAGGTCATCCCGGTCATGAACGCGCGCACCGGCACCCGCGGCGTGGCCTATGGCGACCCGTCGCCGCACGGCGGCATGATGGAGTTGCGCTACATCTCCGTCAACGAAGACGTCAAGGAAGGCGACCTGCTCACCACCAGCGGCATCGATGGCGTCTATCCGCCCGGCCTGCAAGTGGCCAGGGTGGCGCAGGTGGATCGCCGCACCGACTCCAGCTTCGCGCGCATCCAGTGCGCGCCGGTGGCGCAGTGGCAAAGCGTGATGTACGTGATGGTGCTGGCCCCCGTCGTGCCGCAGCCCGGCGCCATCGCCGCCGCGCAAGCCGATGCGCCCGCGTCCAGCGCGGCATCGGCGCCATCATCGGCGGCACTGCCTGCATCGACCGCGTCCGCCGCGCGCCGCGCCCGCCGGGGAGCGCGCCCATGATCATGCCGCGCGGCCATGAACTGCTGCTGCCGGCCAGCCCCGGCTTCATCTGGGGCAGCCTGCTGGCGGCGTTGCTGCTCGACTTGCTGCCGCTGGGCCGCGTGCCCTGGATGCCGGACTTCCTGGCCGTGGCGCTGGTGTTCTGGAGCATCCACCAGCCGCGCCGCGTGGGTCTGACAGCGGCCTTCCTGTTCGGCCTGGTGCTCGACGTACACCAGGCCGCGCTGCTGGGCCAGCACGCGCTGGCGTATTCGGTGCTGATTTACTTCGCCATCATGCTGCACCGGCGCATCGTGTGGTTCCCGGTGCTGGTGCAGGCCATCCAGTTGCTGCCGCTGCTGGCTGCCGCCCACGCCATCACCACCGCGCTGCGGCTGGTCGGCGGCGGCGCCCTGCCCGGCTGGGACGCGCTGCTGGCGCCGCTGCTGGAAACCGTGCTGTGGCCCATCGTCAGCGTATTGCTGCTGGCGCCGCAGCGGCGCGCACCCAATCCCGACGCCAACCGGCCCCTGTGACGCGCGCGTTCTCCCGCATTCTTCATGACCGAACTGCGCAACGTCAAAGCCGAACTGAAACGCTTTCGCGTCCGGCTGGCGGCGCTCGCGCTGGCGGTGCTGGCCTGCTTCGCGCTGCTGACCTGGCGGCTGTACACGCTGCAAGTGGTGCGCCACGACGAACTGGCCGAGCGCGCCGAAAGCAACCGCACGGCGGTGGTGCCGATCCCGCCCAACCGCGGCGAAATCCTGGACCGCAACGGCGTGGTGCTGGCCACCAATTACAAGGCCTATACGCTGGAGATCACGCCCTCGCGCATCGACCAGCCGCTCGACGAAACCATCGACGCCATCGGCCAGGTGGTCGAGGTCACGCCACGCGACCGGCAGCGATTTCAGCGCCTGATGAAAAATTCGCGCACCTTTGAATCGCTGCCCATCCGTATGCGCCTGACCGACGAGGAAGTGGCGCGCTTTGCCGCCCAGCGCTACCGCTTCCCTGGCGTCGAAATCAAGGCCCGGCTGTTTCGCAACTACCCGCTGGGCGAAACCGGCGCCCACGTCATCGGCTACATCGGGCGCATCGACCAGCAGGAAAAAGAGCGCATAGAGGACTGGGACGACGATGATGACGATGATGAGGATGACGACGACGCCAGCGGCGCCGAGCGCACCGGCAAGCGCCTGGCCCCGAACGTCTGCCGCCATTGCGCCGCCAACTACCGCGGCACCGACCACATCGGCAAACTGGGCGTCGAAAGCAGCTACGAAACCGAATTGCACGGCCTCACCGGCGTCGAGCAGATGGAAACCTCGCCGGGCGGGCGCGCCGTGCGGCGACTGGCCAGCCACCCGGCCACGCCGGGCGATTCGGTGCGCCTGACGATCGACATCAACCTGCAAAAACTCGTCGAAGACATGTACGGCGAGCGCCGCGGCGCGCTGGTCGCCATCGACCCCAGCAACGGCGAGGTGCTGGCCCTGGTCAGCAAGCCCACGTTCGATCCCAACCTGTTCGTCGAAGGCATCGGCTACGACGCCTGGAACGAACTGAACGATTCCATCGACAAACCATTGCTCAACCGCGCCCTGCGCGGCGTCTATCCGCCCGGCTCCACCTACAAGCCCTTCATGGGTCTGGCCGCGCTGGAGACCGGCAAGCGCACCCCGGACGTCATCGTCATGGACGAAGGCTCGTGGACCTTCGGCGGCAACACCTTCCGCTCCGGCCACGCGCTGGGACCGGTGGATCTGTACCACGCCATCGTCAAATCGAGCAACGTGTACTTCTACCAGCTTGCCAACGACATGGGCGTGAACGCCATCCATGACTTCATGAAGCCGCTGGGCTTCGGACAAATCACCGGCATCGACATTCCGGGCGAAATGCGCGGCACCCTGCCCTCCACCGAATGGAAGCGTCAGGCCCACCGCCGGCTCGCGCAGCAAAAATGGTACGCGGGCGAAACCATATCGCTGGGCATCGGCCAGGGCTACAACGACTTCACCATGCTGCAACTGGCCAGCGCCACCGCCGCGCTGGCCGCCGGCGGCGTGCGCCGCACGCCGCACGTGGTCAAGGCGCTGCAAGACCCGCTGACGCGGCAAATCGACGAAGTGCCCCAGCCCGAGCCGCAGCCGCTGGGCTATGCGCCGCGCAACGTGGACCTGATCAAGCGCGCCATGGTCGGCGTGACGCAGGAAGGCACTTCGCGCGGCGTGTTCGCCGGCGCGCCCTACCAGTCCGGCGGCAAAACCGGCACCGCCCAGGCCGTGACCATCAGCCAGAAAAGCCGCTACAACGCCGCCAAGCTGGCCGAACACCAGCGCGACCATTCGCTGTACATCGCCTTCGCTCCGGCAAACAACCCCAGGATCGCCGTGGCCGCCATCGTCGAAAACGCCGGCTTCGGCGCTGCCCAGGCCGCGCCCTTGGTGCGCCGCGTCATGGACTACTGGGTGGCCGGCCTGTACCCGAGCGAGCAGGACCTGAAGGCCATCCGCGAAGGCCAGGCCACCGTCCCCATCGGCACGCCCCGCCAAGCCGCCAGCATGGCCCTGCAAAGCGCCGCCGCCGCGCCCTGACGCGCGCAGTGTGCAGCGATGGATACCGCGTCACGCAGCCACAGCGAGCGCCAAAAAGCGCATCCGCGCGCGAGAAAGCAAGCGCAAAGGCGCCAGAATGGCCGCATCGCTGGCCTGGCCATCGGTTTTGTTGCCGCCACCCGCGCCGACGCTGAAGCCGCCTGAGAACCTGAAGCCGTTGGCGCTGTAGTCGCTGTGGTTCTGGATGTTGCTGCTCGTGCCTGCGGCATTGTTCCCCGCTTGCGCCGAAGCGGCCAGCAGGGTTTGCAGCAGGAGCAGAACGAAACGGGCGATGAGCTTTACGAGTGACGGCGAGTTGATGCCGTGTTGGCGCGATTGTGGATCATGGCGAGTCCGTTCGATCGACCTTGTCTCCGTTCGTTGTCCGCGATTCCGACCAGGGCCGTCAACTGCTCAAGTAGTAAACTTGCCTTCAAAACGGTACAAGACACAATACAAGATGGCGCGTCCCCCAGGCGTCAGCGGCGCTGACACGATGCGCGCGATACGCAAGGCAGCAATCGCGCGCATTTTTCGTTACGGCTTTGAAGCGATGAACCTTCGGGATCTGGCCGCCGATGTCAACCTGAAGATTGGTTCGCTTTACAACTATATTCCTCACAAGCAGGAATTCCTGGCTATCTTGCTGGAGAGCATCCAGCATGAGTTGATGTCAGACCTCGATGTACAGGTGTCCCCCATTGCCGATCCGCGCGAAAAGCTGATGGCTTTCGTGCGTTTTCATATCGAGTGGCACACGGCGCGCAAGGAAGAAGTGTTCATCGGCAATATGGAATTACGCAGCTTGTCGCCCGAGCAGTACGCCCGCGTGGTTGCGTTGCGCAAGCGCTATGAGGCGTACTTGCAGGCCATTCTTTTGCAAGGCGCCAGGGCTGGTCATTGGACGATTCGTGATGCCAAGGTCACCAGCTACGCCATGCTGGCCATGCTGACGGGCGTAAGCAACTGGTACCGGCCCGGTGGGCGGCTTTCGCAAACCAAGCTCATCAAGCTTTACGAAAGGCTGGTGGCCGGGGCCATCGGCGTTCAGGCGCCCGAGGCGGCAGCCCGGCGCAGGTAGATCTTCAAGAGCCTGTTTACGATCTCAGCAGGCCCGCGTGCATCACCCGCCCTGCCAACGGGTGGCCGATGATGCGTTCCGCTTCGCGCGCCGCTTCGAGCAGCGCGGGCAGGTCGACGCCGGTTTCGATGCCCATTTCGTGCGCCATGAAGACCAGGTCCTCGGTGCATATGTTGCCGGCGCTGCCGCTGGCATGACCCGCGAAGGGACAGCCACCCAGCCCGGCTACCGATGCGTCGTACAGGTCCACGCCGAGCCGCAGCGCGGCATATACGTTGGCCAGACCACTGCCGCGCGTGTCGTGCAAATGCAGGCCAATGCGCAACTGCGGGTGCCGCTCGCGCAGCGCGCCCACTAGCCGTTCCACGCTGGCGGGCACCGCCCAGCCCACCGTGTCGGCCAGGTACAGGGCCGGCAGCACAAGGCCTTCTTGGCGGCATAGCTCGATGATGTCCTCAGCCTGGCGCAAGGCGTCGGCGGACTCGATGCGGCCTTGCAGATTGCACCCGAAGGCCGTCATCAGGTAGGCCGCCTCGATGGCCAGGCCGGCTTGCCGGTAGCGGGCTATCCATTGCCGTTGCTGCTCGGCCATCTCGGCCGCGCCGATGCCGTTGTTCTGGCGGCTGAAGGCATCCGATGCGTAAAAGTAGAGCGTGCCCAGCAAGCTGATGCCAGGCGTGGCCTGGGCGCGCGTGAAACCGGCTTCGCTGAGCCACAGGCCGGTGTAGCGCACGCCGCTGCGCGGTCGCAGGCGGGCAAACCATTGTTCGGCATCGGCCATTTGCGGCACGCGGGTGCGTGAGACGAAGGAAGCGACCTGAATTTGCCGCAAGCCTGTTTCCGCCAGCATGTCGACCAGGCGCACGCGCTGGTCGAGCGGATAGATGCCGCGCTCGAATTGAAAGCCCTCGCGCGGGCCTTCCTCGTGGATTTCGATGTGTCGTGGCAAATCGCTCATCTCATGCCTCAATGTCGAACAGCGTTTGATTGCGCTCGACTTTCGATTGAATCTGGCAGGCCACTGATTTGACGATACCGGATACCGGCGCGGACAGGGTGATTTCCATCTTCATCGATTCAAGAATGGCCAGCTTGTCGCCAGCCTGCACGGTCTGGCCGGGCTGTACGTGGAGGGCGATGATCTGCCCCATCATCGGCGCGCGCACCACGCCGTGAACCGCCGCCGACGCACTGCCAGCGCCTTGCGTCACGGAAATGAGTTCCAGATGGTAGTTGCGGCCTGCCACGCGCGCATGGATGTCGGAGGCCGCGCTCACGCACTGGCAGGCAAAAGTGACGCCATCCACGCTCACGAAACCGGCTGCCATCTGGTCTTGCGACAGTTGTACGGTGTGCGGCGCGCCGTCTACCCACACCCGCAAGCTGCTGTCCGGGCCTGACGTGAAGGCGACTTTCCACGCCATTTGGGCGTCGGCGCGCAGCAGCCAGATGGGGCCGGCGGGAACGGCGCGGGGCATTTCATCAGCCGCCGCCGCGCTTTGCGTGCGCCAGGCCGTAAAGCCGGACCACGCGCTCCACACCGAGGTGGGGTGCCCCTGGGTGTCGCGCATCCCTGCCAGACACGAAGCCGCAATGGCGGCGAGCACGCGCGCCTCAGGCTGCGGGTATTCGATGGCGGCCAGCCATTGGTCGATGAATTCGGTGCTGACCCGGTTTTCGCGTACCGCCGGTTGTTCAAGCAAGTCGATCAGGAAGTCCTGGTTGTGCGTGACGCCCAGCGCGGTGGCTTGGCGCAGGGCAGTCTGCAACCGGTCAATGGCTTCATGCCGGTCAGCGCCGTGGGCGATGAACTTGGCGATCATCGGGTCGTAATAGGGCGTGATCTGCGTGCCGCTGTCCACACCTGCATCCACGCGCGATGGCGCCGGCGGGGTCGCGAACGCTTGCAGCAACCCGGTCGATGGCGTGAAATGCGCGCGCGCGTCTTCGGCATACAGGCGCGCCTGCATGGCGACGCCCCGTGCCTGGTCTGGCGCGTTGACCGACAGGCGGCGCTGCGCCACCGTCCTGATCTGGTGCTCGACCAGGTCCAGTCCGGTCACTGCCTCGGTTACCGGGTGTTCCACTTGCAGGCGCGGGTTGACTTCCAAGAAAACGAATTCGCTGCCGGTGACAGCGAATTCCACCGTGCCCAGACCCAGGTACCGGGTGGCCTGGCCCAGCGCGATGGCGTGTTGCCACAACTGGCGCCGCGGTTCGTCGGGCAGGCTGGTGACGGGCGCTTCCTCGATGACTTTTTGGTGCCGGCGCTGGAGCGTGCATTCGCGGTCGAACAGGTGCGTGACGTTGCCCTGACCATCGCCGAGGATTTGCACTTCAATGTGGCGCGGCGCGTCGAGGTAGCGCTCGGCGATCAATCGCCCGTCGCCGAAGGAGGAGCGGCCTTCGCGGATGGCCGCTTCAATGGCGTCCTGCAATTGCGCCTTGCTACGCACCACGCGCATGCCCTTGCCGCCGCCGCCAGCCACGGCCTTGAGAATGTAGGGCAACGGCAAATCCTCCAGCGCAGCCAGCAGCGTGCGCGGATCGTCGGTGGGGTTGCGCAGACCGCCGGCGGTCGGGATGCCGAGCCGTTCGGCCAGGGCCTTGGCCTGCGCTTTGTCGCCGAACAAGGCCAGTGTGTCGGGCGTGGGGCCGATGAACAGCAGCCCGGCCTCGGCGCAGCGCCGTGCGAAAGCCGGGTTTTCCGACAGGAACCCGAACCCCGGATGAATCGCTTGCGCGCCGACTTTCAAGGCAGCGGCGATCACGGCCTCGATGTCGAGGTAGCTGGCGCGCGCGGGGCCTGCGCCGATCAACACCGATTCACCGACTTCACGCACGTGCAGCGCACCGGCATCGGCGCTGGAATGCACCGTGGCCACGTCCAGGTGCATCCGGCGCGCGGTGCGCGCGATGCGGCAGGCGATTTCGCCGCGGTTGGCAATCAATAATTTCTTGAACATGACTGTCGATGCCTCCTACATCCTGAAGACGCCAAAGCGCGTGTCCTGGCGCGGCAGGCGGGCCGCCAGATCCAGCAGCAGGGCCAGGGTTTCCCTGGTCTCGGCGGGGTCGAGAATGCCGTCCACCCACAGGTGGCGCGCGAAGTTGCGCGCGCTGGCAAAGCTTTCGTACTGCTGGCGAATCGGCGCCTTGAAGGCTTCCTCCTCCTGCGCGCTCCAGCTTTCCATGGCTGCCAGTTTGTTCTGTTTTTTCACCAGGGCCAGCGTGGTGGCGGCCTGTTCCGGCCCCATGATGGCGGCGCGCCCGTTGGGCCACATGAACATCGCATTGGGCTGGTAGGCGCGCCCGCACATGGCTAGATAACCCGCGCCGTAAGAACCTCCGGTGATAAGCGTGAACTTGGGTACTCGAGCCGCGCTCATGGCGGTGATGAATTTGGCGCCGGCCTTGGCAATGCCCTGCTGTTCGGCTTCGCGTCCCACCATGAAGCCTGCTACGTCAGCCAGAAACAGCAACGGAACATCGCGCTTGCAGCACAGGTCGATAAAGTGGGTGGCCTTGAGCGCGCTTTCGGTGAACAGCACCCCTTTGTTGGCCAGGATGCCGACCTGATAGCCGTGTATGCGTGCGAAGCCAGCAATCAACGTATCGCCGAACTCGGCCTTGAATTCACTTATTTCCCCGGCATCAAGCAAACATTCAAGGATGGCGGATGTATCGGTGGGTTTTTTCGGATCCGCGTTGATCAACGCGTACACGTCGGTGGGTGGGCGCGCGGGCGGGCGCGAAACGCCGCGCAAGATACGCGGCGGCGGCATGGGGGGCAACTCCCGTACCAGCTTGCGCGTGATGGCGATGGCGTGCGCGTCGTTTTCGGCCAGGTGGTCCGTTACGCCACTGATACGGCTGTGCATCTGCGCGCCGCCCAGGCTTTCGGCGTCGGTCTGTTCGCCCGTGGCCGCCTGCACCAATTGCGGGCCGCCCAGGTACATGAAGCCCTGACCACGCACAATGACGACCTCGTCGCACAGCGCCGGAATGTAGGCGCCGCCGGCAGTGCAGGCGCCCATGACCACCGCGATCTGGGCAATGCCATCGGCGGACATGCCGACCTGGTTGTGGAAGATGCTGCCGAACAAGCCTTCATCCGGGAAGATGTTGGCCTGGTCAGGCAGGAAAGCGCCGCCGCTGTCTACCAGCGTGACGCAAGGCAGGCGGTGCTGCCATGCAAAACGCTGCGCCCGCACGTGCTTGCGGCAGGTCATGCCGAAATAGGTACCGCCCTTGACCGTGGGATCGTTGGCGATGACCATGCAGGCGCGTCCCGCAATCAGGCCCACGCCAGTGACCAGCCCGGCGCCAGGCCCCACGCCGGGATACAGACCCTCGCCAGCAAGTTCGGCCAGTTCCAGGAAAGGCGAGCCGGGATCGAGCAGCGCCTCGATGCGCTCGCGCACCAGCATCTTGCCGCGTGCCATGTGTTTCGCGCGCGCGGCTTCAGACCCGCCGAGCCGGGCTTGCCCGCGGGCCTGGTAGAGATCGGCCAGCAACTGACGATAGGCCGCTTCGTTGGCGGCGGATTCGTTGAGGACATCCATGAGGGTTACGCCTGGTTGGGTTTGGACTTGCCGCGCATCATCAGGTCGGGCGCCTGGCGCAGCGTAAGGGCGACTTTCTGCGCGCCTGGGGCGTCGAAAAAGCCGTGCTCGACCAGCGTGACCTCGGCCTTGACGGCCAGTGCATTGCGCACACGCGTTTCCACCATCTGCGCAACGGCAGCGTCTGTATCGGAGCTTTGGCCGGGCGCGCGCTCGACCAGCAATTTGAGGTTGCCCTGGGTACTGTGACCTTCAAAATCGGCCAGCACGCGCACCACGCCGCCGATGGCGGGCTTCATGGATGAAATCAGGTCCTGCACCGCCGAGGGAAAGAGGTTGACCCCGCGCACGATCAACATGTCGTCAGTACGGCCGAAGCAGCGAATGGCGGGGGCGGTGCGGCCTTTGGCGCTGCCGATGGCCGTGACCCTGACATGGTCGCCTGAGCGGAAACGCAGCACCGGCGAGGCCTGACGCGCCAGCGACGTATAGACCAGTTCGCCAGTCGCGCCTTCCTGCCAGGACAGCACCCGGCCCGATCCGGGGTCGATGAGTTCTGCCAGGATGTAGTCGGGCCCGACGAAGTACATGCCACGCTGCTCCTCGTCTTCCGCCCAGTAGGTACAGCCCAGGTCGGTGCCGCCCATGACTTCGCAGCAGCGCGCGCCCCAGACGCACTCCAGCTCATCGCGGATGGCCGGAATGCCGCCGCCCGGTTCGCCACCGACGATCAGGTGCTCGACGCCCAGCGCATGGGCCTGCATGCCGATGACGCTGGGGGCCGTGTGACCGAGATAGAGCAGGAAATTGGGCGTTCCCACGATGCAGCGGGGGCGGGTATCGCGCGCGGCAATCAGCAATCGGTCGATTCCGCCGTCTGCACCAATTGGCAAATCAATCGCGCCAATGTGGCTCACGCCTTGATAGATTGGGATTCCGCCAACAAAGCCTTTGCTCATGGAAAAAGCGTGAAGCACGATGTCACCAGACCGGATGCCGCTCGCGTACAACGCCCGCGCGGTGATTTCGGTCCAGCTTTCGCGGTCCTGCGCCGTCAGGCCCACGTAGGAGGGGCTGCCGGTGGTTCCTGACGAGGCCTGTATCTGCACGATGTCCCGCATCGGCGCGGCGCGATGCAGGCCGAGCGGGGCCGCAGCCTTGAGGCTGTCGCGCAGTTCCTGCTTGGCGGTAAAAGGCACGCGCGCCAGGTCTTCCTGGCCGCGGATGGCGTCAAAGCGCAGGCCAACCTCGGCAAGCTTGCGTCGATAAAACGGGGAGTTCTTTTCCAGATAGGCCATCTGCCCGGCCAGGCGTTGGTTCTGCAAGGCCATCACCTCGGCCCAGGGCAGGCGTTCGACAAGGTTGAAGGTGGGTGGATGCGCGGTTGTTTCCAGGTCGGAGGTAGTGCTCATCATGACTCCTGCTTCGGGTAGGGGCGGCGCGTGGCGCCGCCCTTTTTACTGACATTTGTCCGATTATAGCCACTGCTCATGCAATAAACAAGCGGTCGACCGTCCGTTTTATAGTAAGATGCACTGCCTGTTGGCGAATGCAAGAAAGAGACGGCGCCATGACAGTGAGCGTGAGCGGAACTGGCGGCGCAAGCGCCGATGCCGCTGAAAGCATCGCCTCTTTGACCGTAAACCGCGCCTCGCGCGCGATGAAGATGGGGAATTGAAAGATGGATCAATTGCAGGAGCTTCAATCGAGCGTGCGCCGCTTCGTCGATGCGGAAGTGGCGCCATTGGCCAGGCAGGTCGATCGCTCCGACACGTTCGCGCGCGAGCTCTGGCCCCGGTTCGGCGCGATGGGCTTGCTCGGCCCAACCGTGGAGGAGCGGTTCGGCGGCTCGGAACTGGGCTATCTGGCGCACACCATGATCGCCGAGGAAATCTCGCGCGCTTCGGGCTCTATCGGCATTTCCTACATCGCGCACTCGAATCTGTGCGTCAACCAGATTGCGCTGCACGGTACCGAGCAACAGAAAGCGCATTACTTGCCGCCGTTGACCGCTGGTACGCGCGTGGGCGCCTTGGCGATGAGTGAGGCTGGATCGGGGTCGGATGTGGTTTCGATGAAGCTGCGCGCCGATCCGGTCGATGGCGGTTTCGTGCTCAACGGCGCCAAGATGTGGACCACCAACGGCTGGCACGCCGACACTTACGTGGTCTATGCCAAAACCGCACCCGAAGCGGGCAAGAGCGGCATCTCGGCCTTCATCGTCGAGCGCGCATTCGAAGGCATGAGCACCCGCCAGTTGCTCGACAAACTTGGCATGCGCGGCTCCGGCACGTGCGAACTGGTGTTCGAGAATTGCTTCGTGCCGGCCAGCAATCTGCTGGGGCAACTGCACGGCGGCGTGAAGGTGCTGATGCGTGGGCTCGACTACGAGCGCTTGGTCGCCTGCGCCGCGCCAGTGGGCATCATGCAGGCTGCGCTGGATTTGGCGCTGCCCTATTGCGCACAGCGGCGGCAATTCGGGCAGCCCATTGGCGAGTTCCAACTGGTGCAAGCCAAGCTGGCAGACATGTTCACCCGCCTGGGCGCCAGCCGCGCCTACCTGCGCGAGCTGGCCCGCCAGGCCGATGCCGGCGTTGCGCTGCGCAAGGAAGCTGCCAGCGCGATACTGTTCGCTGCCGAAGCGGCAACCCAAAGCGCGCTGGACGCCATTCAATGCCTGGGCGGCAACGGCTACATCAACGACTACGACGCCGGGCGCTTGCTGCGGGACGCCAAGCTCTACGAAATCGGGGCCGGCACGTCTGAAATCCGGCGCACGTTGATCGGGCGGGAATTGATGCGCGAGGCAACAACAGGCTGAATCCCGTGTCGCGCGTAGCCAGACAAATTCCAGGAGCTCAAAAAACAGGAGACTGATGGCATGAACTTTGCAAATATCATATTCAACAATCTGGCGGCAACCGACGACACGGTCGCGCTTATCGACGAAAGACGCCGCGTTACTTTCAAGGAGCTGCGCGCGCGCGTTAGCCGGCTCGCTACCGGTCTGCGGCATCATGGTGTTTGCCAGGGCGACCGGATTGCCATTTTGATGGGCACTCGCATCGAATATGTAGAAATATACCTTGCAACGGCCGCCATCGGCGTTATCGCCATGCCGCTGAACACCCGCCTGACGGCGCGCGAGCATGTATTGCTGATGCAGGATGGACAGCCGAAAATGCTACTCGCCGATAGCGAATGGATCGCGGCGGCAAAAGAAATGCGCGCCGGAATTCCAAGCCTGGAGGCCATCATTGCACTCGATGCAGCCTCGTCCGGCAATCTGAGCTACGATGAATTGCTGGCCAAAAACAACCAATCTTCGCTGCCGCTTGATCTTGCACCGGATGATCCGGCCGTTTTGCTCTACACCAGCGGCACCACGTCCGGGCCGAAAGGCACCATTCTCACGCATCGAAACCTGATTTCAGATATTGCGCAATACCAGCAATTCGTCGGCATTCAAAAAGACAGCGTCAATCTCCAGGTCAGTCCGCTCTATCACGCCGCCAATATTTTTACCTATGTACATTTACTGGCAGGCGGAACTACGGTTTTCATGCCCAAGGTGACTCCGGACGCCATATTCAATGCCATCGAAAAACATCGCGTGAATTTCATGTTCACCGTGCCGACGGTGCTTTATTCGATGCTCGATGCACCGGATCGTCCGCAAAGAGACCTTTCGTCGCTGCAAACGCTCGAATACGGAGCAGCGGCCATCGTTGGACCGCGATTAGTGTCCGCGCTTGAAATTCTGGGCGACCGCCTGCTGCACGCCTTCGGCATGACCGAAGTGACTTCGCACGCGTCGATGCTCGGCAAAATTGACCACCGCACCCATCCCGGATCAATAGGCCGCCCTCTTTCAGGCGTGCAGATGCGGATTGTCGATGACACAGGCCAGCCGCTGGGAGCCGAAGAAATTGGCGAACTCGAAGTCAAGGGTGATAATGTCACGCCGGGCTATTGGCGTAACCCGACGGCAACGGCAGATGCTTTTCACGATGGCTGGCTTGCAACCGGGGATCTCGCACGGCGTGATGCCGATGGTTATTATTATATTGTCGGGCGAAAAAAGGATTTGATTATCAGCGGCGGCGTCAATATCCATCCTGCCGACATCGAAAATGTCATTGCCGAACATCCGGCCATTGCTGAAATCGCGGTATTCGGCATACCCGATCCGCATTGGGGCGAATCTGTCGTGGCGGCTGTTGCGCTGCGGGAAGGCATGGATTTTGACGCCGACGAGTTGCGCAATTTCGTGCGCCAAAGACTTGGCGGATTCAAGGTGCCGAAAGAGGTACGAATCATGGACACGCTGCCAAGGACAGGAACCGGGAAATTGCTCAAGCGCGAGCTTCGGGTCATGGGCAGCGATGCTTTCATCCGAAGCGTGCAAATAACGAACAGGTAGTATCTCACTGGACTGCAGCGGAGGCGACAGTCGTCACAATTTTTGACGCCGTGGCCAAAAGCCAGCTCAACTCCCCGGATAAAACGGCTTGCCCAGCGATGCCGGCATGTTGGCGCGAACCCAGGCCGGGTTGCGCGAGATCAGCGCCAGCACCACGATGGTGGCCAGGTAGGGCAGCATGGTCAGGAACTGGCTGGGCGCTTGCACGCCCTGGCCTTGCAGGTGAAATTGCAACATGGTCACGCCGCCGAACAGGTAGGCGCCCAGCAGCACGCGCGCTGGCCGCCAGGTGGCGAAGGTGGTCAGCGCCAGCGCAATCCAGCCTTTGCCGGCCACCATGCCTTCCACCCACAGCGGCGTGTAGATCAGCGACAGGTAGGCTCCCGCCAGCCCGCACAGCGCGCCGCCGGACACCACCGCCGCCAGCCGGATGCGCCGCACCGGGTAGCCCAGCGCGTGCGCCGACTGTGGCGATTCGCCCACCGCGCGCAGCACCAGCCCGGCGCGGGTACGGTACAAGAACCAGATCAGGCCCAGCGCCAGCAGCACGGCGCCATAGACCAGCGGGTGGTGCCTGAACAGCGCCGGCCCGATGACGGGGATGTCGCCCAGCCCCAGTGCGTTGAACCGTGGCCGTTGCGGCAGCTTGGCCTGCACGTAGCCGATGCCGGCGAAGGCCGAGAACCCGGCGCCGAACAGGCTCAGCGCCAGCCCGGTGGCGTACTGGTTGGTATTGAGCCAGATCACCAGTACGCCGAATGCCGCCGCCAGCAACGCGCCAGCGGCCATGCCGGCGGCAAAACCGGCCCAGTCGCTGCCGGTGTGCGCCACGGCGGCGAAGCCGGCAAGGGCGGCGCACAGCATCATGCCCTCGGCGCCCAGGTTGACGATGCCGGCCTTTTCGTTGACCAGCAGGCCCAGGGCCGCGATGGCCAGCACGGTGCCGGCGTCCAGCGTGGCGGCCAGCAGCAGGGCGTAAGTGTTCATCACCAGAACACCCCCCTGAGCCGCTGGCGCGGCTTCCCCCCTCTCTGGCGAGCCTGTAAACAGGCTCTTGGAGGAGGGGCGCAGCCACTGGCCGGCGCAAGTCCGTCCACGGCTGCCCTGGCATGGCCTGCTTTGCGGCCTTTTGTTTCTTGATGTCTCATGCGTCGCCGGTGGCGCGGCGGCGCCACGGATAACTGACACGCACGCGGTAATTGACCAGCGTGTCGCAGGCCAGCAGCGCGAACAGCAGCAGGCCCTGGAACACGCCAGTCAGCGATTTGGGCAGGCCCAGGCGCGACTGCGCCAGTTCGCCGCCGATGTAGAACATGCTCATCAGGATCGCCGACAGCACCATGCCCAGCGGGTGCAGCCGTCCGACAAAGGCCACGATGATGGCCGCAAAGCCGTAGCCCGCCGGCACATAGGGCGTGAGCTGGCCGACCGGCCCGGCCACTTCCAGCGCGCCGGCCAGGCCCGCCGCGCCGCCCGAGACCAGCAGCGCCGTCCACAGCGCCCGGCGCGACGAAAAGCCCGCGTAGCGCGCCGCCGCCGGGGCCAGGCCGCTGACTTGCAGGGCAAAGCCGCCGCGGGTGCGAAACAAAACCAGCCACAGCAGCGCGCTGCCCGCCAAGGCCAGCAGCAGGCCCAGGTTGAGGCGCGAGCCGTTCATCAGCCGCGGAATTTGCGTGACCGCATCGAAGCCGCGCGTTTGCGGAAAGTTGTAGCCCGCCGGGTCTTTCCAGGGGCCAAAGACCAGGTAGTTCAGCACCTGCGCGGCCACATAGACCAGCATCAGGCTGACCAGGATTTCGCTGGCGTTGAAGCGATCGCGCAGCAGCGCCGCCACGGCGGCCCAGGCCATGCCGCCCAGCACGCCGGCCAGCAGCACCGCCAGCACGATCCAGCGGCCCGTGTCCTTGCTGGCCAGCAGCGCCACGCCGCCGGCGCAGACGGCGCCGATGATGAATTGCCCCTCGGCGCCGATGTTCCACACGTTGGAGCGAAAGCACACCGCCAGCCCGAGCGCGATCAGCAGCAGCGGCGTGGCCTTCATGCCCAGTTCGCCCAGCGCGTAGGCCGATTTGACCGGCTCCCAGAAGAACACCAGCAGCCCGCGCGCCGGGTCCTTGCCCAGCGCCGCGAACAGGGCGATGCCGATCAGCGCCGTGACAGCCAGCGCCAGCAGCGGCGAAGCCCAGGTCCAGGCGCGCGATGGCGCGTCGCGCGGCTCAAGGCGCAGCATGGGCGGCCTCCGTTTCCATGTCGTGCAGGCGCCGTTGCACGCTGCCGTGCCACAGGCCGCTCATCCATTCGCCGATCTGCAGCGCCGTGGCGTGCTTGCAGGCCACCGAGGGTGAAAGCCGCCCCTTGGCGATGACGTGCAGGCGGTCGCAAAGCTCGAACAGCTCGTCGAGCTCCTCGCTGACCACCAGCACGGCGCAGCCGGCGTCGCGCAACGCCAGAATTTCGGCGCGAATCTGCGCCGCCGCGCCCACGTCCACGCCCCAGGTCGGCTGGGCGGCGATCAGCAGCGCCGGCTGGGCGTCGATCTCGCGGCCCATGATGTACTTTTGCAGATTGCCGCCCGACAACGAGCGCGCCGCCGCGTCCGGCCCGGCGGCCTTGACGCCGAAGCGCCCGATGATGCCCGCCGCCTGCGCGCGCAGCGCGCCGGTGCGCAGCCAGCCCAGCGGGCCAACGCTGTCGTGGCGGGTCAGCAGCAGGTTGTGCGCCAGGCTCATCTCGGGCACGGCGCCGCGGCCCAGGCGTTCCTCGGGTACGAAGTGCAGGCCCAGCGCGCGCCGCTGGTGTGGCGGCAAATGCCCCGCCGGCTGACCGGCAATCGAAATCGACGCCGCCGGCGCGCGCCGGTCCTCGCCCGACAGCGCGAAAAGCAGTTCGCGCTGGCCGCTGCCCGACACGCCCGCGATGCCCACCACCTCGCCCGCGCATACGTGCAATGACACCTCGTGCAAGTCCACGCCGAAGGGTGATTCGCGTTCCAGGTCAAGCTGCTCAACCCGCAGCGCCACCGGGCCCGGCGCGCGCGCGTGGTGTTGCAGCGCCGGCGGCTCGGCGCCGATCATCAGGCGCGACAGCGAGGCATTGCTTTCCTGGCGCGGATCGCACACGCCGGCAACGCGGCCCGCGCGCATCACCGTGCAGACCGAGCACAGCGCGCGGATTTCGTGCAGCTTGTGGCTGATGTAAAGAATGCTGCACCCCTCGGTCGCCAACTGGCGCAAGGTGACAAACAGCGTTTCGGCCGCCTGCGGCGTCAGCACCGACGTCGGCTCGTCCAGAATCAGCAGGCGCGGGCCGGTCAGCAGCGCGCGGATGATTTCCACCCGCTGCATCTCGCCCACGCCCAGGGTGTGCACTGGCCGCGCCGGGTCGATGTCCAGCCCGTAGGCGGCAGCGGTCTGGGCGATGCGGCGCGTGACCTCGGCCAGTGAAAGACCCGCTGCGTCCAGCCCCAGCCACACGTTCTCGGCCACCGACAGCGTCTCGAACAGGCTGAAATGCTGGAACACCATGGCAATGCCGAGCCGGCGCGCCTGCTGCGGGTTGTGAACGCGCACCGGCTGGCCGTCGAAGCGCATCTGGCCGGCGTCGGGCTGCACGGCGCCGTAGATCACCTTCATCAACGTGCTCTTGCCGGCGCCGTTTTCACCCAGCACGGCGTGAATCTCGCCCGGCTGCACCGTCAGCGCCACATCGTCATTGGCCACCACGCCCGGGTAGCGTTTGGTGATGCCGGCCAGGTGCAGGCGCGGCGCGGTCATCCCGGTTTCAGAGGCCATCAGTGTGCTTTGAATATGTCACGCCGGGCAATGTAGCACCCGGACGGCAGCGGCAAGAGCCCGCGCAGCACAATGCCGTCCTCAAGCGCCGCGTGCTGGCAACACCCGGCGGGCGCGCAGCGCGCGCGCCGCTTCGCCGGCCAGCGCCGGGCCTTTGTAGATCAGGCCGGTGTAAATCTGCACCGCATCGGCGCCAGCCTCGATCTTGGCCACGGCGTCGGCGCCGCTCAGGATGCCGCCGACGCCGATGATGGGAAAGCCCGGCCCCAGCGCGGCGCGCAACTGGCCGATGACGCGGTTGCTGGCCTCGCGCACCGGCGCGCCCGACAGGCCCCCGGCCTCCTGCGCGTGCGGCAGGCCCGCAACCGCCTCGCGCGACAAGGTGGTGTTGGCGGCGATCACGCCCTCGATGGCGTGCTGGCGCAGCGCGTCGGCAATGGCCTGCACCTGCGGCTGATCCAGATCGGGCGCGATCTTCAAAAACAGCGGCACCTGCTTGCCGTGCTGGTCGGCCAGTTCGGCTTGGCGCGATTTCAGCGCGGCCAGCAGCGCGTGCAGCGCGGCGTCGCCCTGCAAGTCGCGCAGGTTTTTGGTGTTGGGGCTGGAGATGTTGACGGCAACATAGTCGGCATAGGGGTACACGCCAGCCAGGCAGGCCAGGTAGTCGTCGGTGGCGCGCTCGATGGGCGTGGCCGCGTTCTTGCCGATATTCAGGCCCAGAATCATGCGCTGGCGCGCGCCGTCATGCGCGCCATGAAAGCGGGAGCGTTTGACGTTGGCGACGAAGGCTTGCAGCCCGTCGTTGTTGAAGCCCATGCGGTTGATCAGCGCCTGGGCCGCGGGCAGGCGGAACATGCGCGGCTTCGGGTTGCCGGGCTGCGCCAGGGGCGTGACGGTGCCCACTTCGACAAAACCAAAGCCCATGGCGCCCAGGCCGTCGATGGCGCGGGCGTTCTTGTCCAGCCCCGCGGCCAGACCCACGCGGTTGGGAAAAGTCAGGCCCGCCAGCCGCACCGGGTCGTCCACGCGGCCATTGCACCAGGCCCATTGCAATGGGGTGCCGCCGCCCCTGGCGAGCAGCTCGACGGCGCGCTCGTGCGCCGTCTCGGGATCGAGGCTGAACAAAAAAGGCCGCGCCAAGCCGTAGGGAAACCATGCCATCGGATAATGATCTTTCACACTCATCCGGAATTGTCGCAAATGACGCAAGACGAACTCAAGGCAATGGTGGGCCGCGCGGCGCTGGACTACGTGGCGCCGGGCGAAATCGTGGGCGTGGGCACGGGCTCCACGGTCAACAAGTTCATCGACGAACTGGGGCGCATCAAGGACCGCATCGCCGGCGCGGTGTCGTCATCGGACGCCTCCACGGCCCGGCTGCGGGCGCTGGGCATTGCGGTGTTCGACTGCAACGACGTGGGCGAAATCGCCGTCTACATCGATGGCGCCGACGAAATCGACGGCCAGGGCCACATGGTCAAGGGCGGCGGCGCGGCGCTGACGCGCGAGAAAATCGTCGCCGCGCAATCGCGCCGCTTCATCTGCATTGCCGACGAATCGAAACTGGTCGGCAAACTGGGCGCCTTCCCCCTGCCGGTAGAAGTAATCCCGATGGCCGCGCAGCGCATCGCGCGGCAGTTCGCCGCTCTGGGCGGGCAGGCAATGCCGCGCACCAGAGACGGCCAGCCAGTGGTCACCGACAATAGCCAGCACATTCTGGACGTGCACGGGCTGTCCATCGACGACCCGCTGGCCTTTGAATCCAGCGTCAACCAGTGGCCCGGCGTGGTCACTGTAGGCGTGTTCGCGCGCCAAAAAGCCCAAGTCTGCCTGCTGGGCACGCTGGACGGGGTGAGAACGTTGAATTTCGGGTGAGGCTGGAAACGGGGCGCTGGCGGGCGCATCCAACTGCCGTTTTCAGGTTGAACTTCAATTAGGGCCTGTTCACACTATTTTCATGGTGCCCGCAAGGCAGTCAAAGGCCTCAATCGAGGCGCGCGTCGCAGTTCATGCTGCTGCATGGGCAAGACGCGCAACGACGAGTGCGGCCTTTGACTGCCTTGCCCGAAGGGTT
>JGI24705J35276_12238374_pt1 | contig 20298 bp, 12 predicted proteins | sample TergutNt197P4_FD_35276 | JGI IMG/M metagenome (IMG submission 35276) | reverse complement strand
GCAACCTCGACATATTTCTGTATATGCCTCGGTTTCTGCGTTCCGTGCGCCTTGCGCTTCATCCCGCGCAGACAATTAATCAGCATTTCTCTAGGGAAACGCTGATTAGAGATGTGAAACCTGGTAGATATACCGCAGTTCGAAGTGTTATTATTTAATATGATTATGGCTACGCAAAACAAACGAAAAATAAAAGACAGTGCTGGAAAATACCGATTTTTCCTGTGGTTCTGGATATTATTTGGAATTATTGCCGTCATAATCACAGGCGCGGGAGCAGCTGTCGGCATTCTTCTCGGGTACGAATACAACCTGCCGCCGATAAGAAGCCTTGAGGATTACCGCCCCGATGTCATTACTACGATTTACGCCGACAACGGTAAAAGCATCGCTGAATTTGCAATTGAAAGAAGAATCATCGTCTCGTATGACGAAATCCCGCAAAATCTGCGCAACGCTATTATCGCCGTCGAAGACTCCCATTTTTACAATCACTCCGGCGTCAACTATTACGCCATAGCGCGCGCCGTTGTAAAAGACGTGATAAGGCAGAGTTACCCTATTGGCAAAGGCGCGAGCACAATTACAATGCAGCTTTCGCGCATGCTTCTTGAAACATACGAAAAAACCTGGGATCGTAAGATCAGGGAAATATGGGTCGCCCGGAAGATGGAAAACCTGTACTCCAAACAACAGATTTTTACGCTTTACGCCAATCTTCACATTTTAGGACCCGGAATCTATGGCGTTGCGGCTGCCGCGGATTACTATTTCGGGAAAATGCCGGAAGACCTTACTCTTGAAGAATGCGCACTTATTGCGGGGCTTCCCCGCAGTCCGGGACTATACTCGCCCAGGACAAACCCTACCGCCGCTCGATCTCGGCGAAATTTCGTAATAGACCGCATGGCTTCCGAAAACATGATTTCACATGTGGAAGCCGAGGCGGCCAAACGCCGGCCCATCATTCTGAAGCCGATTTCGCGCGACGAACGCTCTATCGCACCGCATTTCGTGGAATGGGTCAGACGGTCGCTCGCAACGCGATATTCCACGGATGAAATCTGGCGTAAAGGAATGCGAGTACACACCACGCTCAACATATCCATGCAAAACGCGGCGCGTCGGGCGCTGCAGGAAGGGCTGCGCGATTTTGATAAAAAACATGGCTGGCGCGGACCTATCGGCAATATACTTGAATCGTCATCGGAAAATCCCGGATCATATACGCACACGAGTTGGCGCTCATATATTCAGGCCGGCGATATCGTTGTCGGTCTGGTTGAAGACGTATCGGGAAAAGAAGCCGTGGTGCGTATCGCAGACTGGCGCGGCCGCATTGGAGCGAAAGAAATCGCATGGACAAAGGCGGCTGTACCTTCAAGAATACTAAAAAACGGCGATCTGGCATGGTTCCGCATCGTTTCGCTCGACAATGAGCGCCATTCGGCGGAGCTTCTTCTTGAGCAGCGCCCGCGAATTGAAGGAGCGATTATTATTCTTGATAACAGAACGGGGGAAATAAAGGCGATGGTCGGCGGATACGATTTTGCGTCTAGCGAATTCAACCGCGCGACGCAGGCGATGCGCCAGGTCGGTTCCACCTTCAAGCCGATTCTTTATTCCGCGGCAATTGAACAGGGTTTTAACGAATCAAGTACAGTGCTGGATTCGCCTATAAGCTATACGGACGGTCTTGGACGCAAATGGAGTCCAGGAAACTACGATCAGCGGTTTAAGGGAGAAATCACCATTCGCCAGGCTCTTATCGAATCACGCAATATACCCGCGGTTAAAATCGCCGATTTAATAGGAATTAACGAAGTCGTCGTAATGGCACGCCGTTTCGGACTTGCCGGACGGCTTGACCCGTACCTTCCGCTGGCGTTGGGCGCCTGTGAAGCGACTCCGCTCGAAATGGCTTCCGCGTTCACGGTATTTCCAAACCTAGGCTTTACGGCTAAGCCTTATTTCCTTCGCCGGGTAGAAAATTACGATCATATAAAAAAGGAAGAACATTTTCCTGAAATCCGAAGGGTGCTCGATCCCGACAAGGCTGCGGAAATGCTCGATCTTTTGCAGGATGTCGTCAAAAACGGCACGGCGACGGCGGCAAAATCGCTCGGACGCCCGCTTGGCGGAAAAACGGGAACGACAAATGATTTTACCGACGCCTGGTTTGTTGGTTTTACACCGTCGATCACCACGGCTGTCTGGATAGGTTACGACGAAAGAAGAACTCTGGGAAACAATCAAAGCGGCGGCGTTGTCGCGCTACCTATTTGGATTGACTGCATGAAGGAAATATTAAAGGACGCCCCTGTGGAGGATTTTTCGACACTTGATGTAATTCTGGACGGCGAAAACCCCATCTTTATTGAAAGTCCGGGCTAACCCGGGTAATTCGCACAATATCTTACGGGTCATAAACTAATCCTGATTCCGGCCATGCGTGTTTCGGGTAGCGGCGCATCAGTTCGCGGCGAATGACCGGATAATGCCGCTCCCAGAAACCCGCGAGATCCTGCGTCACCTGAACCGCTCGCAGGTTCGGCGCGAGCAGGTGCAGGGTAATAGGAATCCTTCCCGAACAAATACGCGGCGTTTCCCTCATTCCGAAAAAATCCTGCAAGCGCGATTCTATCCATGGCGGTCTGTCGGCTTCGTAATTAAGCTTCACCGACCGTTTCGCGTTTAATGTAACGCGCTCAGGCGCTTCCTTTTCAAGACGCGCCTTCTGTTTCCCGGTCAGTTTTCCCATAAGAACATCCGTGAGAGAAACCGACTCGATTTCGGAAAAAGATCGTCGTCCGCGGCACAGATCACGCACGCATTCCGGAATTTCATGGTCGCCTATTCGCGGCCAGTTGTCTTCAGGAAAAGTCCTTGCCATAAGATCAATGCGCAGGCGATACTTTTCCAATGCTTCATAGCCCGGCAGTCGCTCGATTCCGCGCGACATGACCGCTTCGGCCAGTATGCGGGACGCTTCTTCCGAAGGTCGCGCGGGGCGGACCGTTTCCTCCAGGGTGATGGCTTCGTATAAAGCGCGACGCGCTTCTTCCACCCTTCCCGCCGCAGCGTTCCAGCGTATATCGACGGTTTCAACGAGTTTTTCCGGAAAATATTCCGCGATCCATTCAATCTCGATGGCTGACGCCAGGCGTATGTTCGCCGTACGCGCCGGCTGCGACGAAAAATATGCCCCTTTCTTTTCCTCGATATCTACGGCGACAAGAAACTCCGGTTCGTCCACAACGCTTGATGGCAGAAGGCGCGCCGTCCCGCCTTTCGAAAGCAGCAGGTCGTATCCTTTAGGCGAACGCCTTTTTGCGACACGATCAGGAAAGGCCGCCAGTATAGCCATACGTAGCGCGTCTTCTTTTTCCGTTTCATATGTTTTGGTGTTTTTCGGAGATTTGGGATCTTTGACTGCGAATGCACCGGACGAAATGCGGTCGAATAGCCGCGCCGTCCTGCGCACGACTGCAACTGCGCCGGGATCGAGATTATGGCGAAGCAGTCTTCCGGCGTCAAAGCCCGCTGCTTCAGCTTCGCGGAAACAGTCAATGAGTTCAAGCGGGTCCGATAGCCCGGAATTTCGCCGGGCGGCTGCGTCGCTATTTTCACCAATCCTGACGCGCGACGAAAGGCGTATGTCTCTTTCTGCTATCAACGCCGCCATAAGGCGGCTTTCCCCGGCGACATGAAGTTTTTCTCCTTCCAGCATCAGCCGCGAAAGACGCGGATGCGCCGGAACCGCCAGCATCCATTTGCCTGTTTCGGTGAGTTGTCCGCCTGCGTCCGTTGCGCCAAGCCAATTTAGTAAATCTTCCGCGGAATCTATCGACGCGCCGGGGGGAGTTTCGAACCATTCGAATTCTTTTAAAACGCGTATTCCTGCGCCATGCAGAAGCAGCGCGGTTTCAGCAAGATCGGATCGCAGGATTTCCGGAACATCGCGTGGCGGGCGCGCGTTATAATCGGCGCGTGAATAAAGCCTCAAAACCATACCTGATTGCGTACGTCCCGCGCGACCTGCCCGTTGCGTCGCGGATGATTTGCTGATTTTCGCTGTTGTTAGAGTCGGAAAACCGCTCCATGCAGAATGCCCGGCGACGCGGGCAAGTCCGCTGTCTATTACCGCCGCAACTCCGGGAATCGTCACCGAAGTTTCGGCCACGTTTGTCGAGAGAATCACTTTAGGCTTTTCCGTGTGATACAGCGCCAGACGTTGTTCAGAAGTCGGAAGATTGCCATGCAAAAGCGAAATCGTAAAACCGGCGCTTTCCGCCGCAGTCCCGAGCGCTTCCACAGCCCTGTGGATTTCCGCTGCTCCGGGAAGGAAAACGAGAATATCCCCGTTAATGCCCGAACGAAAAAGTTTTAAAACGCCGCTTCTGATTTTTTCATGCAAAGGCCTGTTGTCCGGCTTTTCCTCATATTCAAAAGCAAGTTCGTAAGTCGATTCTGAAAGCGAGATAACCGGGGCGCCGCCGAGATACGCGGCTACAGGTTCAGCGTCTAGCGTTGCCGACATGACCAGTAGTTTCAACCGCGTATTGACTCTCATAGCCCGTCTGACAAGCGCCAGTCCTATATCCGTTTCGATATGTCTTTCATGAAATTCATCGAGAATGACGACCGAAACGCCGGAAAGCGCCGGATCGACGGCAAGACGGCGCGTCAAGATTGCTTCAGTCAGAAAACGAATTCGGGTTTTCGGGCTGGACACATTTTCAAAACGTATCGTATATCCTGTAACGCCGCCGGGTTCTTCTCCCATTTCTTCCGCGACGCGCGCGGCCGCAAGCCTGGCGGCCAATCGCCGGGGTTCAAGTATGAGGATTTCGCCGTTTTCAGAAAATCCGGCGTCATATAATGCCCTTGGTATGCGCGTAGTTTTGCCGGAACCCGGCGGCGCGGTCAGCGCCAGCGCGCCGGATTCGCGAAGCGTGGATACGATTTGCGGAATATGCGCGTCAATCGGAAGAATTTGCATTGTTAACTTATACGCGGGTGTCTCACCTGCACTCCCATTGTCAGCGCGGCGGGATTATAAGACCGTCGCCGATTTTGGCGACGCCCGGTATGGAAACCGGCATTTTCCCCGAAATGCGAGACTCTCCCGTCAGCGCTCTCACGGCCGCTTCCTGCGAATTTTCAGAATAACTGAATGTACAAAGAATGGTTCCTATTTCGGGCGCTATACGCAAGAGATATGGGCTTCCAAGACAGACCCAGACGACCGGTTTTTTTTGGGACGCCATTTTTTTTATGATACCGAGGTGCTTGTCCGGAATGCCGATGTTGCGTCCGGTGGCAAGTCTCGAAAGCGTGGCTACGACAACGATATCGGCTGCAGCGACAGCTTTTTCAATGGCGGCCAGTTGGGCTTCAGGAACGCGGGAGTTTACCCATTCCGTTTGCGCGTCTGGAAAGCGTTCGCGGAAAGTGTCAAGGAAAGTCATGCCCGATGCCGCGTCAACCACAGGCGTTAGTACCAATCCGAAAACGCGCCGTTTGTCTGACGGATTGAGCGGCAAAAGACGCTTTTCATCTTTAATAACCGTAACGGCTTTGCCGGCGATTTCGTCGGCAAGTTCGATGTTTTCAGGCGAGGATACTATATTGCCGATTTTTTCGATATCCGTAGTACGATTTTTGTCCAGGCCCAGCCGTTGTTTGGCGTACAGTATTTTTTTTACTGATTCGTCTATGCGTTTTTCGGAAATTTCGCCGCTCTTTACAGCGCGTTCAACCGCATCGATGGCCTCAACCGCGTCGGGCGGAAGCAAAAGCACATCCACGCCCGCATTGACGGCGGCCACGGCAACCTCGCCATTTCCGTAATGCTTTTTAATGCCATCCATTTCAAGCGAATCCGTGACAACGATTCCGCGAAATCCGAGCGTATTTTTTAAAACGTCCGTGAGTATTTCACCAGAGAGCGTAGCCGGAGTTTTCGCGCCTTTCGTCAACTGCGGTATCGCCACATGCGCGGTCATGACGGAGTCTACTCCCGCTTCTATGGCTCGGCGGAACGGAACGAACTCTATGCTTTCGAGGCGTTCCCTGCCCATTTCCAATATGGGCATATTTATATGTGAATCTATTGATGTGTCCCCGTGACCGGGGAAATGTTTGGCCGTGGTAAGCGCGCCGCCGGCTTGCGCCCCGCGTATGAAAGCAACACCGAGGCGCGACACTTCGGCGGGATCGCTGCTGAATGCCCTGATATTTATTACAGGATTGTCGGGATTGTTGTTTACGTCCACTACGGGCGCAAAAATCCAGTGCACTCCCATTGCGCGCGATTCCCGCGCGGTGGCCAGTCCCTGCCGATACGCCAGATCTTCGCTGCCGGCAGCGCCCAATGCCATTGTCCACGGAAATGAAGTGGCGTCTTCTATACGGAAAGCCGCGCCACGTTCAAAGTCGGACGACACAAGCAAAGGCAATTTCGACATCTCCTGGAACTCGTTAAGCAGTATCGCCGATTCGTATACATTGCCCGCAAAAAGCGCAAGACCGCCTATATTATTGTCGCGAATAAGCGACACGATTTTTTTATATTCCCGGCTGTTTCGATTTATGAACCTGCCGGGCGTTCGCACATGCACCATCTGCGCGATTTTATCCCGCAGGGAAAGTCGGCTAAGCGTTTCGTCCGTCCAGTCGTCGCCGGCCTGAACCTTGCAGCAGGACGAAAGAAAAACCGCCATCAGCAGCAAAATCAACAATATTGTAGGGGCGCACCTATGTGTGCGCTCTGGATATGTGCGCCCCCATGCCGATTTCGCAGCTATTGTGATAATTCCCTGAAATATTCCGGGCAGCGGCATCCTGTCAACCCGCCTGTTTATCCAACATACAACGTTTGCGTATTAACGGGCAGTCCCAGTATTTTGAGATATGTAAAAAGCTGCATCTTGTGATTGGTGAAATGTTCCCTGAAATCAAAACCCATTTTTTCAATCGTGCCGCTCGCGCCCCAGGGAGTTGCGACTGTGCGTCCGGCGAAATCCTCTTCCGAAATTCCCGCGATGAGTTCACGCAGAACAGCCTTGTCTTTTTCAAGTTTCGCCAGACCTTCAGCCGCCGTGCATGTAGGCATCGGCCCTTCGGGATGTTCCGGCCAGTTATTGGCAACGAGCATCTTCAGTTCGCCGCCGATGCCCTCGCATAGGTGCGCGAGCAGTTCACTGACGCTCATGAAGCTGTCTCCAGGCTTCCAGTCCAGCTTGTCCGCGGGAACCATTTTCAGCATGTTTTCCACGGGACGATACGAGTCGATGCAGTATTGGCAAAACGCGTCTTTTTTCATGTACTTTTCCTCCAATTTAAATAACGAAATCAGATGGACAGTATATAGGAAGAACTACTGAAAAAAAAACAGGCGGCTTTTACAAATCTGCAAAAGCCGCCCAATAAACAAACAAACGGTTCAACCGCGAAAGCCCTGATAATTATTACCCTAAAACATCCAGCATGTTTTTAGCCAGATCATCATGCGTAGAAAGAACACGAAGATTGGCTTCCGCCGTGTTTTCCACCTGCGCCATCAGAACCATATCCTCGGCGATGCCCAAACCAAGCGGGGCAGTGCCGTTTTCCTCCTCGGAACGCGCGCCCTGATTCTGCGACGCGATGCGATGCGCAATTCTGTCAAGGTCCCAGTTGGCTTGCTGCAACCCTGTCAAAGGAATCGAAAAATTCGGTACCATAGCTGCCACCTCCCATTTCAGGCAATCCACCGCATTGCCATTTAATTTATCATATCGTCATGTTTAAAATATCAATGTAGCCCTTTTTGCATTTTTGAGCAAGATTTAATATGGCCTGTATTTCTTTTCTCCGGCGTGGATATGCGCCGGCACCGTGTTTTCTTGGGGCGGCGCGGGGCAGCTATATTCCGGGTTATACGCGCAATAGGGGTTGTACGCCCGGTTGAAATCAAGATCGTATATCCCGGATGTGTTTTCGGTCAGATCGATATAACGCCCGCCTTCATATGTTTCATCGCCGGATGTGGCGTCAAGAAAAGGGATGAAAAGGGCGGGTTCGCTGAACGACTCTTCGAGACGGTAAACCTGCACCCGGCAGTCCTGGTTTTCCGCTGTAAACTCAAAAAAACCGTACAGCAGTCCGCTGCGAATCTCGCCTGTGTTTGTTGCCATGCGAATCGTCTTAGGGCTGGAGTAGCGCTGCAGACGAACCTGTAACCGCAATTCCGGATTGATAGGGAAATAGTCGAGACCTTTAAATTCCCCTCTTTCCCCGGGTAATAGCGGCGAATTTGATGATTGAAAGAAGTCGTCTTTAATTTGCCTTTCACGGATTACGTCGTAGTGTGCGGAATCGGCCTGCGTGGGTTTACCGACAGTTTCATACGCGGGTTCGCCGCTATTCCGACATCCGGCAGACAGGAGCGATACGATCAAAAGAAAAAGCGCGGCGACCGCTGGGAACCATTTATTAATGTTCGGCATCTCCATATTTGCTCCGCCGCTGTAGAATCGCTATTAAATATACGGGTTAAATAAACAACGACATATCCGATTCCTCGGCGTGTGCCAGCATAGCGGCGGCCCCACCAATCTTTACGCCATCAATCAGTTCCTCGCGCTTAATGCCCATTACATCCATGCTCATGGAACAGGCAACAAGTTCGACACCGCTTTTTTGCGCCATACTGATGAGATCCTCAAGACTTTCCACATTTTTCTTTTTCATTACGGAGCGGATCATCATGGCTCCAATGCCGGCCATATTCATTTTTGACAAATTCAGGTTTTTAGAACCTCTCGGCATCATGGCGCTGAACATTTTCGACATAAAATCTTTAGCGACCTTTACTTTCTTCGGTTTTCTCAAAATGTTAAGGCCCCAGAACGTAAAGAACATGCTGACCTTCCTGCCCATCGCCGCCGCCGCGTTAGCCATGACAAAAGACGCGAAAGCTTTGTCAAGATCGCCTGAAAAAACGATGAAGTTTTTGCCGTTCCGTACAGAGACAGCGCATATGTTTTTTCCCTCCGCTTTTTTAATACGCGCCGTATTTACGCATTTTTCGCTTTTCATTCCCAAAAACGCGTGTCCGGTTCGGCCGCAATAACCGTCGATGTCGTCGGCGAAAGCGGGGTCGGTCGTAGTTATCTCGATTATTTCACCTGCCTGCGCTTCTTTTATGGCGGCTGCAAGTTTCATAATCGGTCCGGGGCATTGCAGTCCGCAGGCGTCTACCTTGATGGTCTTTATACTGCTTTCATCGTTAGACTTTACATGTTGTGTTTCTGGGGTTATCGCGTCGGGTTTTGCGCCGGATTGTTTTTTCTTCTCAAAGATGGAATTGTAGAGCCTGAAACCGCCGCTCAGGTTGTACGCGTTAAACCCGTTTTGCGCGAGTATCCGCGCCGCGATATATCCGCGAAGTCCGATTTGACAGCCGACGTAAACTTTTTTACTTTTGTCCAGTTCCGCTATTCTGCTCCGGATATCGTCCAATGGGATATTTATAAAGCCATCTATATGACTATTTTCAAATTCCAGCGTTGTTCTGGCATCCAGTAAAATAACGCTTCCGTCCCTGGGTAATTCGTTCACATCATGCCAATGGAAGTTTTTAACCTTTCCTGTAAGCAGGTTTTCAATCACATATCCGGCCATGTTGACGGGATCTTTGGCCGAAGAATATGGAGGCGCGTAGCAAAGCTCAAGCCTGGTTAAATCATACGCCGTCATCCCCGCGCGTATAGCCGTTGCCAGCACATCGCAGCGTTTGTCGACGCCTTCAAAACCCGCGATCTGCGCGCCAAGTATCCTGCCTGTTTTTTTGTCGAATATTGTTTTTATTGACATATTCATCGCGCCTGGAAAGTAACTGGCGTGGCTGGCCGAATAGGTAAAGGATTTGTCGTAATCAAGGCCAAGCCGTTTCGCGGTTTTTTCGTTGATGCCGGTAGCAGCAACGGTCATATCGAATACTTTCAGGATGGCCGATCCCTGCGTCCCGTTATATGTTGACGCAATGCCACATATATTGTCCGCCGCCACGCGGCCCTGTTTATTGGCCGGCCCAGCGAGAGGAATAACCGTTTTCTGTCCGGAAACAAAATCAATGACTTCCACAGCGTCGCCCACGGCATAAATATCTTTGTCCGAGCTTTGCATACGCTCGTTTACAACGATACCGCCGCGCTCGTTCAGGGCAAGCCCCGCTTCTTTCGCGAGTCCGCTTTCCGGCCGTACGCCCACGGCCATGATCAACATGTCGGCTTCAATTTCGCTGTTATTCAGCACGACGCCAAGATGGCCGTCATTGTCACGTATGCTCTTCACCTCGTCTCCGAGGAAGAGTTTTACGCCTTTTTGTTCTATATGCCGATGAACGTCGCAGGCCATGTCATAATCAATCGGGGCTATTACCTGGTTGGTCATTTCCACAATGGCGACATCAAGACCGGCGTTCTTCAAATTCTCCGCCATCTCTACGCCGATATATCCGCCGCCTACTACCACCGCGCTCCCGGGATGTTCATTATCAATAAAGTCCCTGATCTTATAGGTATCGGGAATGTTACGGAGCGTGAAAATCTTGTTGCCCCGAATCCCTTCAATATTGGGAACCAACGGCGCCGCGCCCGGCGACAGGATCAATTGATCATAACTTTCCGTATAGGAATCGCCGGTTTTCAAATCCTGAACCGTGACTGTTTTTTCTTCCCTGTTAATGGCGCTAACATCATGCAATGTCCGCACATCCACCCGGAAACGGGCGTTAAAACTCCGGGGGGTTTGCAGAGTCAGATTCGCCTTTTCCCTGATCTCGCCGCCAATGTAATAGGGCAGGCCGCAGTTTGCGAATGAGATGAATTCTCCCCGTTCAAACATGATGATCTCGGCAGCTTCATCCAGTCGCCTGAGTCTTGCCGCAGCAGAGGCGCCGCCTGCTACGCCGCCTACGATAATAATCTTGCTCATTGATAACTCCCTTTATCCTCTTCGAGATGTGCAACTTTTGGGACTTCTGAAATCGAAGAATTTCATTTCCGTGATTATTCATTTTTGTCGTAATTATAATGTTCCACAATAATTTGTATTGTCTTTTTAAGAGTCGCCGCTCTTATCGTTCCGTGTTGCATTTTACCTCAATTCCTGTCATTTGAAAAAAACGATATAAGAAAATGATTTTTCAATATCTGTTCCTCCGTGGCAAGGCAATCCGCAGTAGGAGAAAAACAGGGCGGGAATTAAGGGAAATGTAATTAATTGCGGGACTCTAAAATGAAACGAGGCGTGTCTTCCGGAAGTATAATTCCGTAATACACCGTGAAGGTTCCTTCTTTACGACTTAGATGCGCATGGAAAGGAAAGTCCATCCGCCGGGGGACTGGCAACTCCGGCCAACGCAACCGGAATTCATGATATTCCGTTTCCGTGCGGGCCATTGCCAGGATGCCGGCCGTTCTGATGTCGGATTCACTCTCCCACACCGTCACGCTGATATCCATGTCCCAAATCGGGCGTGGGCGCTCCGGCAGATAAGTTGAGACATATGAAACACAGCGTTCTTCGCCGCCCACGTACCTGAGTGGCCGGTCGGTAGATTCGACCCAGATTGTTTTCATGGCCTCGGCAAACCCGCGCCCATCGATATTGACGGTGAGCGACGTAACGCCGAGGTACTTAATGGTCACACCGAGGCCGAAGGCCGCCATGGTAACATAAGCTAAAAACAGCATACGACGAATAAAAACCGGTGACGGCTTTATGGGCAGGCAATATGACAGAAGTAAAGGAACGAAGCTGATAAAAGCATAAGCCCACTTGGTGAATGTCTTAATGCCCAATAAAGCCGACGTTATCACGAGTAATAGCAGAGGCAGCGCCCCGGCGTAGAACAAAAAGGCGTCAGGCCGACGCCTTGTGCCGCGATCCACCCGGGGAGTCCGGAAATATAACCATGCCCACAACGCCAGTGTGGCGGCGGCATTGCAGCCCTGGGCCAGGAACAAACGAACCGGTTCGAGCACGGCGCCGAAAATAACTATCCGGGACGTACTTGGGTCTGTGGATCGGTTTTGCGAATAGATCAGTGGTTCAAAATTGTATCGGGCAAGCCATGCTAAATGGGGTAGAAACACCAATATGGCCATAAATGCGGCGAGCCATGGACCAATTGTGCGCAATTGTACACGTCCCTGGGGCGTGAAAACAAGCCAGCCCAAAAGGGCTATGCCAAAAAACGCGTTGGTGTATTTAGTTAACATCAGCAGCCCGCCCAGCAGCCCGGCGACCAGCCAATATATGTGTCGCCTGGTTTGGGCTGCGCGCCAAAAATAAAACATCAGCGCGGGAACAAGCGCCATGGAGGGAAGGTTGACATTAAAATGGATGGCGCTAAAGTTGAAATATATCGTACCTTCCAGAAAAATCGTCGCTAATAGCGCGATCTCCGGTTCCAGGAAGCGCAATGCCAGACGGTAGACATAAATAAAAGCCGCTGCCACGCATATCTGGCCGAGTAGGTAAACAGCCAAATCCGGATCCCCGACCAGGCGGAACATGCCCTCGGCAAGCCACCCGGACAATGGAGGATGCTTGTTAGTTCCAAATTCCCATGTCCGTCCCCAGGCCAACGCCTCCGTGCTGTCAAAGTGAGCGGCGCCGCGGATAAACAGAGGGAGCAGCGTCCATAATAAAACATGGATGAGTACAAATACGGCAAGCTGCCGATGAACGGCATAGATGTTTCTGTTTTCTGAATCGTTCATATTGTCGGCTATTTCAAATAATTGTGAAGTTTGCTCAACAATTTATCAAAATCCACCGGCTTGCCTATATGGTCGGTCATGCCGCCGACAAGGTATTTTTCCACTTCGCTCATCAGTACGTTGGCTGTCATGGCGATAATCGGCACCTGCGCGCCTTCCGGCGTGTCCAGGGCACGGATGCGCCGCGTCGCTTCCACTCCGTCCATAACAGGCATATTTATATCCATAAGGATAATGTCATATTGATCGGGAGCGGATGAAAACATATCCACCGCTTCGCTTCCGTTTTCTGCGCAAACGATTTTTAATCCTGATTCTTCAAGCATAGCCATTACGATTTCGCGGTTTATTTCAACATCCTCCACCAACAGCGCAGTTTTTCCGGCAAGAGAAATTAAACTGTCGTCTTTAATTTCAGGCGTTTTTAATTGCGTCTTTATGGTGAAGGTAAATTTCGAACCCTTGCCTGGCTCAGATTCCACCCATATCTCTCCACCCATCAGTCTGACGATATGATGAGAAAGGGAAAGACCTAAACCTACGCCGCCGTATTTTCTGTCTCTGCCGCCGTCCGTCTGTTCAAAGTGGATGAAGAGTTTTTTTTGTTGCTCTTCCGACATTCCTATACCGTTGTCTATCACCTCTATCTGCATCATAAGCGTTTCTTCCGCCACTTCGCGGATAAAAGCGTTAATCTGTATCGAGCCTTGCTCGGGTGTAAATTTTATCGCGTTGGACAGCAGATTTAAGATGATCTGCCCCAACCGTTTTTCGTCAGCCACGAGGGTATCGGGAATAGATGCGTCAATATCCGTCGTCAGCGATTGCTGTTTCTTTTTCACATCCGGATTGGCTTTGTTGAGAATATCGCGGATCATAACCGCAAATGAAAAGTCCGAGCAGGACAGACGGAGTTTGTTGTCCTCAATATCCGACATATCAAGCACGTCGTCAATCAGCTTCAACAACTGTCCTGACGCGCTTTTAATCTTGTCAAGCATATCGTCTCTTTTTTCGGTATTGGCCGTATTCTTTGCCAAAGAGGTCATGCCCATTATAGCGTTCATTGGCGTACGCATTTCATGGCTCATGCGGGAAAGAAATTCGCTTCTCTGGCGGCTGGTTTTTTCGGCGATTTCTTTTTCGATAATCAGGCGCGTTAAGTTAATTTGATTTATTTGGTTCAAAACCCGTAACCTGACAATGGCGGGGCTGAACGGTTTGCCTATGTAATCGGCCGCGCCTAACATTAATCCCTTTTCCTCATCATCGGCGTTGCTTAATCCCGTAATGAAAATAACAGGGATATTTTTTGTTTTCTCGGAACTTTTCAACTTGGCGATAACGGCATAGCCGTCCATTTCGGGCATGACGATGTCGAGCAGGATAACGTCAGGCAGTTGATTTTCAGCCACCTTGACGGCAGTTTGCCCGTTTTTAACCGTGAAAACGGTATAGTCGGAGCCGAGAATAAACGTCAACGCCATAATGTTTGAGTTCTCGTCATCCACAACAAGTACGCTGTTCTTTTTGGGTTCGCGCATAACCTTAATCCAACCCTTTTTTTAATTCGGCAAGGGTTTGAGTTGCCGATTCAAAATCATAATCCTCAATTTGCCTTGCGAGTTCCTCGGCTCCCGGTATGGCGTGGATTTTATCAATCAGGTTCAGGCTCTCAGAATTAAAGCTTTTAAGCATAGGCTCCAATTGCTCCAACAACATCCGTGCCTGATCGGCGTTAATAATGTCCGATGCGGCACGATTAGCGGGTTTGGCAAGCAGCGGTTTTAGTTCGACAAGCGCTGCGGCGATTTCATTTTCAAGATAACCCATCTGTTCTTTTGCCGGGATATTACCGTCTTTTAGCAGAGCCTCTATTTCAGCTGCAATTTTTTGTAAAGCGGTTTTCCCGATTTGTCCCGCGTTGCCTTTTAAAGTGTGCGCCAGCCTGTGGGCGAGACTTATATCGCCGGCGTCGAGCGCTTCTGCGATTTCGGCAAATTTGTTTTGGTTATCACTGGCAAACTTTAATTGCAGTTTATTTTCTAATATGTTGTTGTCTTTTATCTGGCTGGATTCATCCACAACAGAGACGCTGACGGGCGCGAGGTGTTTTAGCAGGCACCGCCATAACTCCTGCGTTGTGAACGGCTTTCCAACGCAGTCATACATCCCGCTCTTTTTGTAGTTATCCATTTCGCTGGACATCATATTGGCAGTCATCGCAACAATGGGGATCCCCGTTCCGAGTTTGGTGATTTTCGACGCCGCTTCGATGCCGTCCATTACAGGCATGAATATATCCATAAAAATAATATCAAAAAGCGGCTGCCCTTTCTGCATGCATTCCCGTACCATCTCAACGGCAATCCTGCCGTTTTCCGCCACTACTGAACGCAGTCCAACACGCGCGAGATGTTCGCAAATAACCTGCTGATTCATGGGGTTATCTTCGCATATCAAGACCAAACCGTCGAAATCGGGTTTTTCGATTATATTAATCTCGTTGTATTCCGGAATAACATCCGTCGCTTCTACGGTCTCAAACGTAAGCTCAAAACTGAACGTGCTGCCTATGCCCGGTTCGCTCTCAACCGTCAGCTTACCGCCCATCAGCTCCACTATATTTTTGGTTATCGTCAGGCCAAGCCCCGTTCCGCCGTAATTACGCGTCGTACTGGAATCCGCTTGTATAAACGGTTCAAATATCTTGTCCATCTGCTCGCCAGTCATTCCTATGCCGCTGTCTTTGACCTCAAAATATACAGTCATGGAATTGTCGTTGGTTGCCTTTATTGCCGACGAAAGTTTAACCGTGCCGGCGTTGGTAAATTTTACTGCGTTGGACAGGAGGTTCATTATCGCCTGGTAAAGCCTGACCGGATCGCCTAACAACCGTTTTCCAATCGGCGGTTCCGCGTAAACCCTCAAATCGAGGCCCTTTTCGGTGAGACTCGGATGAATAACCGATTGGCAGCGTAAGAAAATGCTATGCAGTTCAAACGGAACGTTTTCCAGCGCCATTTTACCCGACTCAATTTTTGATATGTCCAAAATATCGTTTATGATACGCAGCAGCCATTTCGTGCTGTCGGTGATTTTATTTAGGTATTCTTTTATTTGAGGCGTGGCGGCTTTATCTGTCGCCAGTTCGGCAAACCCCATGATGCTGTTCATGGGTGTTCTGATCTCATGGCTCATGTTGGCAAGGAAAGCGGATTTTGCCTGATTTGCGGCTTTTGCGGACTTTACGGCTTCTTCCAAATCATATTGCAGCTTATGCATTTCAGTTAAATCCATTATATATCCCACAACGGCAAAGCTGTCGCCGTAAGGAATACGTTTTAACTCAATATCAACAATCACTGTTTTTTCATTTAAACACAAAACTGATCCAAATTTTGTATATCCGTCAACAATCGCCGCTTTAAGCCGGTCAACCAAAGGAAGTGAAGCCCGTCCGTCCGGCTGAAATTCCGGTATGCTTTTTATAAACCTTTCGCTAAAACCGTCAAGCATCTGTTCTTTCGTCTCAAACCCCATATATTTGAAAGCCATGGGGTTACAATCAATCACCGTGAAATTAGAATCAAACATCACATTCATGTGCGGGTTGCTTTCAAACATTGCCGCTACCGTGCGCTGCGCGGCTTCAAGCGCGCCCAAGGCAACTTCAAGCTCGAAGGTGCGCCTGGCTAAATCCTCCTCCTTCTCGCGGATATCCGTCAAATCCGTCATATAACCTAAAAGCGCAAAACTATCGCCATAAGGTATTCGTTTTAAGTCCAAATCTATGACTCTTGTTTTTCCTCCAATAACTAATGTAATCTCGTCCTTATAGCAGCCATCTCTTGCTGTGATCGTCAGTACTTCGGTCATCGAAAGCGAAGGTTTTCCGTCCGATTGAAGCGGGGGTATGCTGTTTGTAATCCTTTCGGCAAAACCGGTTATTAACTCTTCCTTTGTACGAAAACCCATGTATTCAATGGCGGAAGGGTTGCAATCCAATACTTTAAAGCTGCCGTCGAACATGACGTTTATATGCGGATTGCTTTCAAATATTGCCGTTACAGTGCGTTGGGCAGTCTCAACGGATTTGGCGTTAATAAGTTGTTCCTCGATTTTTTTAATGTTCGATATATCGGTAAAGCTTTCCAGCAGCACAAGACGGTCTTTATATTGAATTTTTGACACTGACTTTATTATGGGTATGATTTCACCTTTTGCGGTTATAAACTTACGCTCGGAACGATCCACCGTCTGGTTCTTATCCATGACTGGACAAGAACCTATTTCCGCGGGGCATAAGAATTTGTGACAGCGTTTTCCAATGATGTCATTTTTATCACCTCCGAACATGCGCGCAGCCACAGGATTGACGTCGATTATTTCGCGCGTTTCCGCGTCGATTACCGAAATGCCGCATTCAATATTATCCCAGATTTTTTCAAGCACGCTAAAGGCTGTCTGGCTTTTTTGTTCAACAGTATCTCTGGCGATAATTAATTCCAAATTTTCCTTCATTGTCGAAAACATCCGTTTCATCATCGAACCCATGGTAAACACAAAGATCGCGCCAAAGAAGAAAACTAATGAAATAAGCAGGTTATCCATTGATAATTCAACCTTCACGGCATATGCAGCTAGACAGATTACATAACCGATCAAAAAGAAAACCATCAATATAAAACAAATCGTATATTTCCAATCGCCGAACAGTTTTTCTTTTTTTAACTGCTTTTTCAGGTCTGTTAAAGACTTGTAATACATGAAAATGCTGTACAACATAATGCCTGCGCCCAGTGAGACGAGTGAAAGACATAATGATTTCATATTCGGCTGCTTCCTCTCTTTACCATTAATTCTGAACACTATATCATGGAACGAAGGCAGACAAGCTAAGCAAAACGGCCAATGGAAAGTTTGAAACCGTTCTGCTAAAATACAAGGTTTTAAATAACGCGTGCCTTGCGAAAATACTATATGAGAGTTCCTGAAGTAACGGTTATCGGCGCCGGAATCAGCGGCCTGGCGTTCGCGTGGAAGGCGGCGCGTGCGGGACGGCGCGTTCTGGTGCTTGAGCGGCGGAAAAGGGCTGGCGGATGTTTTTATTCGCATCGCGCAGCAGGCGGCTTCTGGTATGAAATGGGCGCGCACACGGCCTATAATTCATACTCAAATATGCTGGACATTGTTATAGATGCCGGAATAAAAGACCGGATGATTCAACGTGGCCCGGCGCGCGTTCATTTCGGCCTTTTACGTGACGGGAAAATTTCATGGCTTACGCCGCCGAAAATTCTGGGTAGGCTGAACTGGTTCGAGGCTGCGCTGCACGCGCCTTTCGGTTTAATTCGGGGAAAAAGTGGACGCTCCGTCAGGCAGTATTACTCTGGTCTTTTGGGATTAGGAAATTTCAGCCGTCTTTTCTCGCCTTTTTTCGCGGCGGTTCCTTCGCAGCCGGCTGATGATTTTCCGGTCGAAGGTCCCGGTTCTCTTTTTAAGACACGAACGCGCCGCAAGGAATTTCCACGCAGTTTTGGTTTTTCCGGCGGTCTGGAAACGGTATGCGACGCAATAGCCGCGCATCCAAATATAGAGATACGCGCCGGCGCGGGCGCAACGGAATTAAAATCAGGCGGAGACGTCTGGCGGGTTCGTCTGGATAATGGAGATGAACTGACTACGCCGCTCATCGCCGTAGCCGCGCCGCCCGACAGCGCGGCGGATCTTACTGGAAATATTCTTCCGGAACTTGCGGCGGTCCTGCGTTGCATTCATACTGTCGGCGTAGAAAGCCTCGGCGTTCGTGTCGCACGAGACAGGTGCGCGTTGCCGGAATGCGCGTTTATCGTACCGGCCGAAGATGTTTTTTATTCAGCGGTTGCGCGTGACCCGTTTCCGGATTCATCCTCGCGCGGGTTCGCGTTTCATTTCCGGAAGGGAATAACGAGGGAGCTAAAAATCCAGCGGATATGCCATGTGCTTGGGGTATCTCCGGAAGATCTTAACGATATTGCCGAAAGCGATGCTACATTGCCGTCGCCGCGCGTCAACCACGCCGCAATAACGGCTGACATACAAAAACGCCTGAACCGGCGCGGCCTTGCGCTGACTGGAAATTATTTCAACGGACTGGCGATAGAAGATTGCATAACTAGATCATTCGATGAATGGCGGCGCGTGCAAAGGCAATAATAAATAGAAATGCTGATTAATCGGCGTTTCCAAATCTGTAAAACCTGATAAACTAACACAATACAATTCTGATCTCTCGGGTCGGTTTCCGGATTTCCGAATTTACAACTGAAAGGCGATGAGTTTTATGAAAAAAGATGAATCTTTTATGGATTCCGTAGAAATAGAGGAAATGCCGGAAGAATCAGGGAGCGACATTCTGGATGTGCTTTTAAATATGCAGCAGCAATTGACTTTCCTGGAAAAGAAAGTGGATATGCTTTTAAGCCGGACGGAGGGAGAGCGGCAGTCTAACAACGCGCGTCCGTCGCCGAAGCCTTTCCGAAAGCCTTACGACCGCCCTGCTCAGCGATTCGACCGCCCTCCCCGGCGCGATCGAAATGAAGATGACGACCGGGAACGCGGTTTCAGGGATAGAAACGATAGAGAATCTTCACGCTCGCATTATTATGACCGCCGCAAGCCAGGGAAAAAGCCGGGCGGGAAACCGCGTACCGAATTCGGGAAAAAGCCGTTTTACTCACGTTTCAGCGAATAGCTTTATAAATGGCATGACGGATACACTCAGGCGCAGTCCGTTTTTACTGTTCTCCGCGGAGGCCGCCAATGCCGCCGCTGGTACGCTGTTGACCGTCGGCGTGCTTTTCTATATGACCCACCGTTTCGGGTGGACGGCGCGTGAAAATTTTGCCGTGGCTGTGCTTCAGGGAACGCTTTATGTTTGCGGTGCGCTGTCGGCGAAACGGCTGGCTGACCGCTGGAAGCGTATCGCCGCCCTGCAGATGCTGTACGCCGTTATGCCGCTGTTGGCGTTAGCGGCGGGTTTTTGCGCCACTGCGAACAGGGCGGTTATAACAGCGATAATCGTCGCTATTGAAACCGGCATGATCGGCACATCATGGCCTCTTCTGGAAAGCCTTGTTTCCGCCGCGGGCTATTCGTCCCAGCTTTCCAGACGCCTGGGCTGGTACAACATTGTATGGGCGGTCTCTGGAGCGATTGCTCTGGCGGCAAGCGGCGCGATAATACAGCATCTTCCGCCCTGGGCTTTCTTTGGGATTGTCGCCGCAGTGCAGATAACGGCCGGCGCGATGATTACACTGCGGCGATTATTACGCGCCCGGATTGTAGTTGAGCAGACTGCCGCGTCCGAAGCAGTTGCAGGGAAAACGGAATCTTCCGTCGAAGAATCCGCCGCTGGGCGGCTCCGGCTGGCGCTGTGGCTTTCAAGGATATCCCTGCCATCAACCTATGTGATTATTTTCAGTCTCGCGCCGGCGCTTCCCACGCTTGACGCCATTGGACGGCTTTCACCGACGCTTGC
>JGI24705J35276_12238375_pt1 | contig 20419 bp, 14 predicted proteins | sample TergutNt197P4_FD_35276 | JGI IMG/M metagenome (IMG submission 35276) | reverse complement strand
AGGAGCAGGCGCGTCATTAATTTATTGGCGTTGCCCCTGTAGAGTACAATATCCATACCCGAATGTCCCCCTTTTAGCCCTTTTACGATCAGGGTGTACGCAACCATACCTGTGGGAACGGCCTCTTCTTTATAGTGGAAAGTAAAGGTTCCGTCTAATCCTCCGGCACATCCAACGTACAATTCGCCCTCGTCTTCGGAGTCTAAGTTAATGAGGATATCGCCCTTTAAAAGGTCTGCTTTGAGTTCGTTGGCACCCGTCATGCCTGTCTCCTCGTCAATCGTCAGGAGGGCTTCGATTGGGCCGTGCACCAAATCTTTAGCTTCGAGCACCGCCATGGCGGCCGCTACGCCCAATCCGTTGTCGGCGCCCAAGGTGGTGCCGGTGGCATAGACCCATTCGCCCACGATCCGCGGTTCGATCGCGTCTTTTTCAAAATCATGTACTTTGTCGCTGTTCTTTTGGGGCACCATATCCAAGTGGGCCTGCAGGATGATCCCTTTACGCCCCTCCATGCCCGGAGTGGCGGGTTTGCGGATGATCACGTTTCCAATCTGGTCCACTATGGTTTCGAGCCCAAGGCTTTCTCCAAATTGCTTCATGTACGCCACGACTTTTTCTTCGTGCTTGGAGGGTCTGGGAATCCGGGTGAGCGCTTCAAAATGCGTCCACACCCTTTGGGGGTTTAATGTTGCAATAGTCATAATTATAATGTATTAAGTGTTTATTTTCCGGAAGATACATTGATGGGATAACTCAAAGTCTGCCCCAACTGGTAGATCAGCACCCGCGATTGAGCCAGCAACTCCTGTCCGTCGCTCAATAAAAGTTGCATGGCCACCGGTTTGCGGTAAAAGAGCTTAACGGCGCTTTTTGCCGCTTCCGGCGCTACGGACGGGCCCTGAGGCTGATCGGAATCGGCTTTAAGTTCCAGCACAATCGGCCGACCGCTTACGTTGGAGGGGGGCACTAAGCCTTCGGTATCGGAAAGCCTGAAAGCAATATAGGTCTGTCTCGCTTGATGGGCAACGGGCAGTACCTCAAACTGCATCGATTGGAGGGCGTACGTCGATTTGCCCAAAAAAAGGCTCAAATACTCCTCTTCTAAACGCGCCATTTCCTTTACGGCATCGCCCAAGGCAGCCCCGCTAAAAGTGGCGTCGGTGTCGCCGGTAATGATTTCGACCCGTTTGGTTCGAATTTTAAAAATCAAATCGGCAGCCTCTTCGGCCCTCTTTTCCACACTTTTCTCAACCGTTTGATTTTGGGGAACGGCCACACGGTTGATGCCCCAAGCATTTTGCTCGGCCCGGTAGAGGGTAATCTGCTCCTGCGTCAAATTGGACGAGAGTCCTTTATCGGTAAATTCGGCCTTGGCTTGAGGGCCAAAACGAAACTTTTCTTCTTTTCCCAAATAACTGTCCGATAAAACAATCAAACCCTGAGCATGAAACTGGGCAAAATTGGCCACGGCATTTTTGAGGCCGGTAAGGTTTACCATAAAACTGTGCGCCGGATCTGCCTCTAAATAGGGACGAACCTGCAACTGGGTAATCCGATACAGTACCTGATCCTCCTGACGGGCGTCCAAGCCCAAATACTTTCTGGCAAACTTGGCGTAGGGGCCGGCGGTAAAGATCTCCCGCTCTGCCTCTACCTGTATGTACACGGTAGTCATAGGGAGCGAATAGACCACCGCACCATCGGGGAGTATATCCCCGGATTTGATTTCCTGAGCAAAAACGGCGCTCCCCGTAATCAACAGGCCAAAGATCAAACTCAGGCCCATCACTCTTTGATTGGTCATCATGTGCATCTAATAATTGTTCAATGCACAAATGTAATCATTTTTTACGATTTAGGCCGTTGCACCAATATAATTCGCAGAGAATCCGGATCCACATCTACATAGATATAGTCCTCTTTCTCCGGCGGCACAGTTTAGCCTTATTTACCATACTTTTGCCCAAATAGATATCTGCTGCTATCAATACCATCCCATTACTTTTCATCTATTTCCGCATTTCTTTTTCGGGATCTCTTTTCCAGCGTTTATGGCTCCAAAGCCAAATCTCGGGTTGTTCGTAAATATTTGCTTCTAAAAGTTTGGCATATTCAGCCGTAATTCCTCCTTGGGGAAGTTCGGACGGATGGTTGCAAATGGGCTGTACCGTAATCAGGTAACGTCCCCGCCCTACCTTGTTCATTTTAAAATAAGCCACCGCACACTGTATACTCCGGGCCAACTGCTCCGGACCATTCATCATTAAGGTCTTTTGATGCAAAAAATCGACGCAATAGCGCGACCCGGGCAGAGGCGACTGATCGGCGATCATGGCATACAGCCAAGGCTCCCGCCGGTGCTGGGCCATAAAACGGGCAATCCTGTTGGATTCTACCACACCTCCCAATCGGTGCTTTTGCCGTATCCTGTAAAAAAACTTGTCCATTACCTTGTTCTCCAACGCTTTGTATACTACAGCCAGCTTGTCTTTGGGATAACCCGCCAATCCCCTGTCTGCATACACAGAAGCGACTAAGAAATACTCCCAATTGCCTACATGCCCACTCAATAACAGAACGCTCCGGTTTTGCGCATAGTGTTCCTTTAATATTTCTATCTGCTCCATATCCACCCTCTTGGCTATCCTGGCGGGGGTGGCTGCCATATACCAAAGCATCTCGGCCATAATATCGGCAAGATGATGGTAAAATTTTTTGGCTAACTTATTAAGCTCTTTATATTTAAGGTCAGGAAAAGAACGGGCTAAGTTAATGTACACCGTAGATTTTCTGTATCCAAATACGTGATAGACAAAAAAGAAGAAAATATCCGAAAAAAAATAAACTATGCGCATCCCTGTTTTTTCATCCCCGCAAAGTTAGCACAATTCGCAAAGAAAAAAATATTAGTACCTTTGCGCTTGATTTTAAAGTCTTGGCCATGAAAAATGTTGTAATTCTACTCAGTTTTGTATTTTGTTCATACTATCATGCCTACACACAAGGGCTTATTGTTATGTATGAGGAAACAACTTCGGTTCAGTTGCCATCTAATTTTAACCAAATTGAAAATTCTCAGATACGGGCAGCTATTGAAAATAGTATGAAGGATAGAAATATGGTGCAGTCTAAAACAGCCAAATTATTAGTAAACAACGGGGTTTCGGTATACAAAACCGGGACTTCTGAACGACAGGATCGAGAAGAAATGGCAGAAAAAGAGGGCAATACGAATATGAGCGGCAGTATTACCAGACAAATTAATACGACAACTCCTTACCTCGTCTATAAGAACCATTTGGATAGACTAATGCAGTCTCAAGCAAATGTTGGTGGAAAGGAATATCTTATCGAAGAACCTCTTACTGAAATAAAATGGAAAGTAGGAAGAAAAAAGAGAAATATTTCGGGCTACAATTGTATTGAAGCTACAGCAAAAACGGCCAATGGGGCGCCTATAACGGCTTGGTACACACCTGATATACCTATAAGTGATGGCCCCTCCTCTTATTGGGGATTGCCTGGCCTGATACTTTTTATTGACATAAACGATGGTATGCGTGTATTCTCATGTACATCCATAGAGCAGGCTAATGACTTGCTATCTATCGAAGCGCCCAGTGCAGGTGAAAAAATGTCAAAAGCTCAGTATGATAAAATGATAGCCGATCACATACAAAGAATGCAAGAGAATGTTCGTGTGGAGCGCGGGGAAAACTCCATTAGAAGAAACGGAACTATGACAATAATAAGGTAATATATACTGCCTTGTATCAAAAGTTTTAAATGAAACCATAATCAAACATCAAAATCTCCTGTATTTCACAGGCAAAGCTTGGTGAAACTGTAAGGGGTATACGATTATATTGTATGGGAACATTTTGATACAATTTATATCGAATGGTATTGCTGTGAAGAATGGTTCTGCTGGCTTGAATATAAGAGAAATGGAAAACACACACTTAAATAAAATAGATATGCGCTCTTTTTTATTTATAATCACATTATTACTTTTTATCTGCACTTCTTTAAATGCACAGGAGAAAAGCATAACGGGTCGGGTAAGCAGTGTCGAAGGCGAAATGTTGTCGTTTGCCAGTGTAACACTGCTGAGCTTACCCGATTCTGTACACATTGCCTTTACCACTACCGACCGTAGTGGGGGATATGTCCTCCGTTATCAGGAGACTGGCGAGGCTTTTTTACAGATCAGCCATATTGGATACACCACACAGCAACGATCGTTGCATTTGGACCGTACAACCCAAACGGCAGACTTTGAGCTCGAAGCATCGGCACAAATGATTAAAAGTGCGGTGGTAAACGCCCGATTGCTCGGTGCCCGTGTTAGGGGGGACACCATCATTTATAACTTGGGCGTATATACCGATAATACGGAGCGTATCCTAAAAGACATTCTCGAAAAACTACCGGGAATCGAAGTGGATGCCAACGGCAAAGTAAAGGCACAGGGGATGCCGGTCAAAATATTGATTGACGGCAAAGAATTTTTCTTTGACCAGTCGCAGATGGCTACCAAAAACCTGCCTGCCAAAATGGTTGAAAGCATCGAATTGATTAACAACTACAATGACATTGGAATGTTGAGCGGTTCATCTGCGCCTCAGGGCATCGCAGTACTCAATATTGGAATTAAGGATGAGTTTAAAGGCAAAATAAGCGGCGTATTGACGGGAGCGGGGGGCGCTCTCCATAAATATGCCGGCAAGGCAAACCTCTTCAACATTTCAAAGAACATAAGCCTTGCAGCCATTGTGGACGCCAACAATACTGGAGAAATGGCTTTTACGCTCAATGACTATATCTCTTTTCAGGGAGGGGTGCAGCAGCTTACCCGCAATAACAGAGGAAGTAACCGTTTTTCGCTTGACGCGGTCGATGTGCCGCACATAGCCTTTAGCGATGATGTGGCAAGGAAAGAGGGACAGACGCCTGCCTTAAACCTGAGTTACCGCCACCCGAACAACAAGATAAAACTAAATTCCTACCTTATCGCCAACCGACAAAAGCAGGAAGGGTACATGGTAACCCAAAGGTGGGCGACCACGGATACTAACGGTGCTCCCACTTCAGTAGATGGCTTGACCGAACAAAGCAGGTTCAGTTTTATAAACTATTATGTAAGTGCTGATTATCAGCCTACTGAACAGTTTTTTATCTCTAACAGAGCCATGATAAGCGGACAAGACCGTAGCCGAAACAGTATGGTAAGCCGCCAAATGACCATGATGTCCGACACCCTGTTTTCCGAAGAAAGAAGCAAGTTTTTTGATTTTAAGAACTATTTGTTAAGCATGTATAAAACCAAAAACGGCAGCCTCTTTACCGTTGACGGGTTTTACAGGTACAACAGCCGACCTGATGAGATGAGAATAGAGTCAAATAATCCTTTTTTGGGCTTGCCTTTTTCTTCAGTTCCTGCTTCGGAATACCATGCCACCCAAAACAACAGGCAACAATTACACGAACTTTCCATTTTTGGCGAGTATGCGCAAAGGTTAGGAAGTTTCTATCTAAAAGCACAGACAGGCTTGAATCATCAGCACCGTTCCTATCGCCCGTCGCTGTTTCAGTTGCTGCACGGAGCAGAAATTCCCTTCATTTCCGAACAAAACTATGCCAACACCATCAGCTACACCAATACCGACCTTTGGGCAGGAGTGTGGCTGCAACGCAATGTAGGCATCTTGCGCCTTGCCGTTGGTATGGACGCCCACCGCTACGCAACAATACTAAACGATGAAAACAACATTCCTTTGGTAAAAAACGACCGATGGACACTACTTCCTAATGCTCAAGTAATTATTTATTTATCTGCAAATAACCGGATTACTGTCAATGTTAACCTTGCCCAAGAAGCACGAAATATTACCGAACTAAATACGGGAATGGTAGCCACCGATTATAAAACCATCACACAGGGTAAAGTGGTGGACGATTTACTGAATCCTGCGTTTAACGCTTCCCTGAGTTACTCTTATTCCAACTTCCGTTCAGGAACAACACTGCTTTTTTCATCTTCGTACTTTAAGCAATCCAATCCTTTGACATACGACTATACGTATTACGCAAATTATTCAAAATCAACAATAATAGAGTCACCGGATAACAGTAATTTTATGTCCATGTTCCGTTTTAGGCAAAGCCTGAGGTTCATACCTGTAGATGTCAGGCTGGCAGTTAATTATGGTTTAAACACATATTGCAATTATATTAACGGAGCAGAAAACGAGGTTGTGCAACATCACCTTAATGGTGATTTGGCACTTATGACATTTACCAAAGGGGTGTTAAATGGCGAATTGGGAGGAAACGTACTTTGGTTTAGTAACCACGGCAAACTCACAGACATAACTATGCGCCTGCTTACCTTAGCTCCATACGCTAAATTGAGAATAAATGCGGGCCAGGGGTGGATGATGGTTTCGTCCGTGCAGCATTACAGGTACGACGCCAACGATACACGAAAAGATATTACCAACTTGAGCGCTTCAGTAGTTTACGCTCCACCTAAGAGCAACTTTGAATTTGAGTTGAATGTCAGCAATATCTTAAACTTTAATATGACAGAAAAAGTTACCAGCACTTACACGCAAAGCTTTTTTGAGGAGCGAGTACTGCGGACGCTACCCGGTTTTCTGATGGCTAATATAACGTACAGGTTTTAACTTGAAAAAAATATGTTACTTTTTTATCGCCCGACTTATGAGAAAAATGATTCTTCTATTAGCACAATTCGTTAAGAAACAAATATTAGTACCTTTGCGCTTCGATTACACTCCTTTTTTACAGCAATAAAAACTTTGAGATGATTTTTTGCAGCAGAAAAAACGACATGAGACGGTTAATGCTTAGCCTGTTTTTACTGTCCACAGTACCAGTAACAGCACAGAATGTTGTTTCGATTAGCGTAGAAAAACTGGCTGAAGATGTTGATTACTTCTTTTCAGCATTAGAAGAGACGCATCCTGATTTATATTACTACCACTCCAAAGATTCGGTTTTGCAGGTAAAAGAGGCAATAAAACAACAATTGGTCGCGCCTATGTCCCGATTTGATTTTGAAAGATTGATGGCGCTACGTACCAATTATCTTTTTGATGGGCACACAGGACTAAAATGGCATTTTGAAGAGTGGGAAACAATCCCAGATTCGGCCTTTCTTTTTCCTCAAACACTTATCAACGTTATGCAGGGGAACTTGTTTTTGAACGAAAATGCAACACAGAGAATACTAACTATCAACAATCAGCCAATAAATGAAATTGTAGCTACCATGCGTAGCCTGATTGGAGACGACCAAACGTCTTATAGTAAAGATTGCAGGATTGAAGAAAATTTTAGTACCTACTATTACCATCTTTTTGGTAGTAGTGTTTCGTATACCCTTACCTTTGAACAACAGGAAAAAACGATTAAACGAATATTTCAAGGAGTAAAAAAATACGATGTTTATCATAATAATGAGTTGTTACCTTTTGAGTTAACCATTAGAGATACCATTGCGTTGTTAACGATTAATGATTTTGACCTTAGATATTTGAGAGAGTTCCCAATATTTTTGGATAGCTGTTTTACGCAAATAGCAAAGTCAAGAATAGAGTACCTCTTCATTGATGTTAGCGAAAATGTGGGTGGTTCATCCGATAACGTTAACTTATTATTAGACTATTTATATCCTGCTCATTACTATTTTTTGGATGGATATGGAATCAGGCGTTATTCTGAGAATTATATAGATAATTACCGTTGGTATTTTAATAACAGGTATAACGACATAGAAGAGGCGGAGAAAGCATACAATACGTGGAAATCGTCAATTAAATCTGAATACGAAACAGAATCATACGTATGGGAACGAGTAAATGAAGTAACTAACGCATATTTAGGTAAATTATTTGTACTGCAAAGCTATAAAACATTTTCCGCCTCTTTAGAATTTACTAGCGCAATAAAATCGAGTAATAGAGGAATTCTTATTGGCGAGCCCACTAGTAATCCTGCCTTTTGTTTTACAGATCAAATAGGGCTGAGAATGCCTAATACAAATATTTTTTTTGGATGTGCAAGTGCTTTTTACGCTGTGCCTTCCGGTAATTCCAATGCCAATGTGGGAATTTTACCCGATGTTTTCTGCCACCATAGAGATTTGGGCGCTATCAAGAATGATTCAGATACCATGTTCAAATACCTGAAGTCAATAGTAGCTCAATATGGGAATAGGCAGAATTCCATTGAAATATTGGACCGATTTCAATATTAATTGACTAATAGGTAAGCCCCCTATAAAGTACCCGTAGTGATGTTTGATTGGATGGTGTTCCTTTGCCTACCGCATTGTCAACCTTTTTGACGGGGAGATCGTGGCGGAGGTGTAGCATTCCCAAAATTTCTTATCTTTGTCTCAATATATAACCTTAAAATCTTCAATTATGTTGAAAAAACATCCAAAAGGCCTTTTGGTAGCTTTCTTTACCAACATGGGCGAGCGCTTTGGCTTTTACACCATGATGGCCATTCTTGTGTTGTTCCTGCAGGTTCGTTACGGCCTTGACGAAGCGGTTGCAGGGGATTACTACAGTTGGTTCTACTTTGCCATCTATGCCTTGGCGTTGATTGGCGGTATGTTGGCCGACTGGACCAAAAAATACAAAACCATCATTATGGTAGGGCAAATCGTTATGTTTACCGGTTACTGTCTGATGGCCATTCCCGGCATCTCTTTGGGCGCATCCCTGGGAGCCCTTTTAATCATTGCTTTAGGAAACGGATTTTTTAAAGGCAATCTACAAGCCGTGGTGGGGCAGCTGTACGACGATGAGCGTTATAAAAAGTACCGCGACAGCGCCTTTATGATTTTTTATATGGGTATCAATATCGGCGCCTTTTTTGCCCCCTTTATTGCTACCGGAATTAGAGACTGGTGGCTGGCCCACAATGGTTTTATGCATGACGGTAGCTTGCCTGCCCTATGCCACGACCTTTTGGCCGGCAGACTTACCGACACAACCCAGCTACAGATTCTTGCCCAAAAAGTGAGCAGCGGAGCCGTGCACAACCTGAGTGCTTTTGCCGAGCAATACCTTGGAGTCTTCTCTCGGGGATACAACTGGGCCTTTGGCATCGCAGCCGGAGGAATGATTCTTTCGCTTATTATCTACCTGCTCTTTAATAAACTACTCCCATCGGTAGATAAACCACAGAAAAACGAGGCTGCAACTAATGGCAATAAGCCCATCGGATTGGGTATTACCCTCACTGCTACCGTAGTTCCTTTAGTGCTCTTTGGTGTTACCGTAGCTATTTTCCATTTTGCGTTAAATATGTTGCCCCTCGGTTTGGCAGTCGGCCTGTTTGTAGCTTTTGTAGCCCTCATGTTTCAAATATCTACCAAGGAGGAGCGTCCGCGTATTTCCGCTTTGGTATTTGTGTTTGTAGTTGTTATTTTCTTCTGGATGTCTTTTCACCAAAATGGCCTTACCCTCACCTATTTTGCCCGCGATTATATTGCCAAGGAGGTGAGCCGCTATACGTTCCTTCTTTTTAACATCTGGTCTATCCTTTGTGTAATCGGCACCATTGCAGGCGCTTACCTGTTTGTCAGAAAAAGGAGTACCTCCGATGATTTGGGCAAAACATCCGCAGAACTCCAAAAAGCCCAAAAGAGCCATACGATGTTCCGTTTTGCAGGTTTGGCCATGTTTGTGGTTTTCGGACTCATTTGCTATTATTTTACAACCACTTACGATGTATCCAATCCCATCGGGCCGGAGGTATTCCAAGCGTTCAATCCCCTTTTTATTGTTGCGCTAACCCCCATTGTAATGGGACTTTTTGCATGGCTCAACCATAGAGGCAAAGAGCCTTCTACGCCAAAGAAAATCGGTTTTGGGATGATCATCGCCGCATTTGCCTTCATTTTTGTATTGCTTCCATCGCTCCATGTCCTCTCCCCAAAAGATTTGATTGGCAGCATCCTTCCTCAAGAAATGCGTATTGGCCCCTATTGGTTGCTCAGCACCTATTTAGTACTTACTATTGCCGAATTATTCTTGAGCCCCATGGGACTCTCCTTTGTCTCCAAAGTAGCGCCTCCGCGCTTTCAAGGTTTGATGCAGAGCGGTTGGCTGCTCGCTACGGCTACCGGTAACAAATTGTTGTTTATAGGTAGTACCTTGTGGGGCCGCATTGATATCTATTTGCTGTGGGGACTCTTTATGATTTGCTGTATCCTGTCTGCCATCGTGATTTTCTCCCTGATGAAAAGATTAGAGCGAACTACAAAAGCTTGTTAATTAGAATAATTTGACCACTGCGATTGTCATCCTCAACTGGAACGGAAAGGCCTTTTTAAAGGCCTTTCTCTCTCCGTTGTTGGACAGTATTGCCGCTACGCCGGAGGCCAAAGTGGTTGTTGCCGACAACGGCTCGACGGATGATTCGGTCCCTTTTTTGCGGGAGCATTACCCGCAGTTGCGCCTGATTCTTTTTCCACAAAACTTGGGCTATACCGGAGGCTATAATCAGGCATTAGCACAAATTCAAGCCAAATATTTTATTTTACTCAATTCCGATATACGGGTAGACCCGCACTGGTTGGAGCCCCTGATTGCATGTATGGAATCCAATCCTGAGGCCGGTATGTGTATGCCCAAAATCCGGTCCCTGTCTCAGCCCCATTATTTTGAATACGCCGGGGCCTGCGGGGGATTTATCGACCGTTTGGGCTATCCTTTTTGCAGGGGTCGGATACTTTCTCATATTGAACAAGACTACGGCCAATACGATACGCCCATGGAAATTTTTTGGGCCAGCGGCGCCTGCCTGATGATACGCGCCAACCTTTTTCATGAATTGGGGGGATTTGACGGGCGCTTTTTTGCCCATCAGGAGGAGATCGACCTGTGCTGGCGCGCCAAAATTAAGGGACATCAGGTCTGGGTCATTCCCCAATCAACGGTATTTCACGTGGGCGGCGGTTCGCTGCCCAATGATTCGCCCGGAAAGCTCTACCTCAACTACCGCAATAACCTGTGGATGCTCTACAAGAACCTGCCCCAAAAGAGGCGGTTTATTACCCTGTTTTCAAGGATGTTGATGGACGGCCTATCGGCTTTTTTCTACCTGATTCAGGCCAAGCCTGCTTTATTCTATGCCGTTTTAAAGGCCCACCTGCATTTTTGGAAAGGACGCAAACAATTCCAGCGCCACACTACAAAGCCTGTAGGTCATATTTGGCATAAAAGTATTGTATGGCACTTTTTTCTCCACAGGAAAAAACGCACCTTTGGGCAATTAACGTTTTTGTAAGATATCTTGCAAGACCTGAGATCAGGCCTCAGCGTTGTTCAAATATTGTGCAATGGCATAAAGCGGATATATCCGGATATTTCCGCAGACGCCAAAATTCTCCATCGAAGCACGGATCCCATACGAATAACCTTTTTCTGCCAAAAACTGAAACAAACTTTGCATTGACCCTTTTGTATTGGCTTTTACTTCAACCGGCACAATCTGTTCTCCCTGCTGCACTACATAATCCACCTCGGCATTGCTGCCCGCTTTTTCACGTTGCCAGTAGTTAAGGGAAAGAGGGAAATGTGCGGGCGAGGCTTTCATGATTTCTATGCCTGCAAAAAGTTCGGCAAAAGCGCCCTTATTAATCTGTTCTAAGCGTTGGGCATAGAGCGAATCGGCCAGATTAAGTTTAAAAAAACGTTGATAAATGCCCGTATCAAAAATCAAATATTTGCGAAATTTTATATTTTGTTCTGCCGCCAAAGGCAAGCCGTTTGCCGCCGTATGCGTTACCGGATAAACGAGCCCTGCCATTTCCAACATGGTAACACACTCTTTAATTTGCATAAAATTAGCAGTATTCGAGACTCTTGAGTAGGTGAACTTTTCGCCTGTTTGCTCAATAATTGCCCCAAAAACTTCCTGCAAAAGGGCTACGTTTGCCCGCTGTTTGTATTTGGCAAAATCATGGTAAAATGTTTGGACAATATCTTCCAAAATTTCTTGACACTCAAATAATGACCCGCTCTCTACGTATGCCGCCACCACTTCGGGCATTCCTCCAATCAGCATAAACTCTATCAACAAACGTTTGCATTTTTGGTGCAAGGCTTCAAAAACCGGCTTTTGAGGCGAACAGGTTTTAAGCTCGTCGGCAACCATCGTGAACCCCATCGCTCTAATAAATTCATCGTAAGAAAAAGGGTACATAAAAAGGGACCTAATACGCCCTACCCCAAAAGAGGGTATTTTTTCGAGGGCAAACTCGAAGAGCGACCCTGCGGCAATTACATGCAATTCGGGCATATCCTCGTAAAAATACCGTAATGCCGAAATGGCCGGAATACAGGACTGAATTTCGTCTATAAAAAGCAGGGTTTTACCGGGGATAATCGGAGTATTCAGTTCAAAAGAAAGTTCTTTTACAATGCGCTGTACCACGCTGTCCGGCTCAAATACAACCTTTAGTTGAGGTTGTTTCTCCAAGTTGATTTCTACAAAATGATCAAAATTTTTGCCCAATTCTCGAACAGCAGAAGATTTTCCAACCTGTCTGGCTCCGCGTACTAAAATGACCTTGCGGTGTGGGGCATTTTTCCACCGCAACAGATCCTCATCTATTTTTCTGTTTAAATATCTCATTATAAGTATAATATTTTTAAACGTTCCGTTTTAATATGATACAAAAATAATAATTTTTTAAGAAATAGGGGGGCTATTTATTAAAAATAAATAAAATTTTAGGCCCACAGGAAAAAACGTATTTTTGAGCAAATCCAGTTTCCCTTACAGTACCTCCAATACCTGCTCCAACCTCATGCCCCGCGAACCTTTAATCAGGATGACGGAATCTGTTAATTGATGCTCAGATAAATAGGCATTCAAGGCTCCCGCATTAGTAAAACAACGGCAGCACAAGTGTTCGCCAGCCGCCAATCCCAACTTGGGTCCCACCAAAAAAATCTGCCCGATTATTCCGCGCTCATGCAGCCGAACCAATCTCCGGATTAAGGTTATATGTTCCTGTTCCGAATCGGCCCCAAGTTCGAGCATATCTCCCAGGATCACCGCCTTATTCTGTAGCGGAAGTTGTTCAAAATTGTCTAAAGCCGCCGCCATGCTGGTGGGATTGGCGTTGTAGGCGTCTACAATCAGGGCATTTTGGGCGGTTTGCATCCATTGCGATCGGTTATTGGAGGGTCTGTACTGTTTGATGGCTGCTGCCGCCAAGAGCGGATCTACTCCAAAACACCTCCCCACAGATAACGCCGCCAATACATTATCTGCATTATACGCGCCAATCAGTTGCGTTTCGATAGTTGGATAGCCCCAAACTTCAAGCCGCAGGAACGGGTGTAGCCCATCTACCGGCCATATCGATGCTTTTTGGTACTTCAATCCATACCAATGTTTCTCTTTTTGTCCGCCTCTTTCATTCGCCATGCCGCACAACAGGGGATTGTCGGCGTTCACAAAGAGTCGTTGGGCCGATTCGTAGAGCGCCCCTTTGGTCTGCATCACCCCCTCTAAAGAGCCAAATCCTTCTAAGTGCGCTTTACCCACATTGGTGATCAATCCGTAATCGGGTTGGGCAATGGCGGCTATTGACGCAATCTCTCCGGGGTGGTTGGCCCCCATTTCCACCACGGCTACCTGGGTGGTTTTATCCATACGCAACAACGTCAGGGGCACGCCAATATGGTTGTTCAGGTTGCCTTCTGTGGCGCACACCTTGTATTTGGTGGATAGTACGGCGGCAATCAACTCTTTGGTAGTGGTTTTGCCATTAGTTCCCGTAAGTGCCACCACAGGAGTCTTTAACGCCTGCCGATGATGCCGCGCCAACTGCTGCAACGCCGCCAACACATCGGACACCAAAATCAACCGCATCCCCTCCTCTGCATGACTCAACCGCTCCTTTTCCTCTGCCGCTCGTCCAAAAGGAGATGTTTCAAAGAGTTCAGGACGGTCTATTACGGCGTAAGCGGCTCCCGATTCCAATGCCTTCTCCGCATAATCATTTCCGTCAAAATTATCCCCTTTGAGGGCAAAAAAGAGATCGCCCGCGCCAATGTTGCGGCTGTCGGTAGAAACCGATGGGTATTTCAAAAACAAGGAATACAAATCTTTCATGGCCGTTAGTTATTATGTACCTGTTGATCCAAATCCTCCGGCGCCCCGTTCCGTCTCGTTTAACTGATCCACCTGTTGCCAGGCTACCCGCTCATGGGCCGCTACTACCATTTGGGCAATGCGTTCTCCCGGATTAAGGGTAAAAGGATGGTCCGATAAATTGACCAAAATCACTTTGATCTCACCGCGGTAATCGGCATCAATGGTGCCCGGGCTATTGACCACGCCTACTCCATGCTTGGCGGCCAAGCCGCTTCGGGGACGAATTTGGGCCTCGTACCCCACCGGCAGTTCAATGAATAGTCCGGTAGGCACCAAACTGCGCTGCAAGGGGTGCAAAATAATCGGATCGGGAATATGGGCGTAGAGGTCCATACCCGCCGCCCCGGGCGTGGCATAATGTGGTAGCGGATAGGGCGAAGTGTTTACAATACGAACGTTCATGAAGTGTTTTGTGAAAAATTAACCCTGCAAATCTAAAACTAAAGTTGTAAATTGCTACCTTTATCGTTCAAAAAAAAAGAATATGAACTCATCTATCCCCTTGGCATTGGTAGCAATAGGACTGTTGGTCTTTTTGGCGCATCTCTTTGCTGCACTCTACAACAAGAAAATGGTGCCCGATGTTTTGTTGCTGATGATCGTTGGGCTAATCATTGGGCCTGCGCTTGGGATAGTGTCGCCCGGCGATTTTGGCTTTTTGGGCCCCGTATTTACCTCCATTACCCTTGTTGTCATTCTCTTTGAAAGCGGAACCACCCTTTCGCTCTCCATGCTCAAATCGTCTTGGAAGAGTACCCTGAGCCTGACTGTTGTGGGTTTTTTGGGGGCGGTACTCATTATTACAGCCATTGCATTTTTGCTGCTTGGTTTTACCTTATCCGGAGCCATCTCGCTGGGCGCCATACTCGGAGGCACCTCTTCCGCTGTGGTTATTCCACTCGTAAAACAACTGAACATAGGCGAAAATTCAAGAACCTCCCTGATACTCGAATCGGCCATCACAGACGTGCTTTGCATTGTGGTAACGCTTGCCTGCGTCCAATCATTTCAAAGCGGCGACGTAAGCGTATCTCCTATCTTTTGGTCGATTACCCTCTCTTTTGTGCTGGCGATCCTCATTGGCGTAACGGCCGCCTTAGTTTGGTCAAGGATTCTGGAGTTGATGCGCCAAATACAAAACTCCATCTTTACCACGCCGGCTTTTGTTTTTGTTGTTTACGGCATTACAGAACTGCTTGGCTTTAACGGAGCCATTGCCGCATTGGCTTTTGGAATTACCCTTGCCAATATCGACCTTTTTCCCGATTTCGTGGTACAAAAGGTGCTGGGCAGCGTGCATAAGTTAAACGACACCGAGATTATATTCCTGCGCGAAATAACCTTTTTGCTCAAGACCTTTTTCTTTGTGTACATTGGTTTGTCTATTGTTTTTGACGACCTCAAGTCGATCCTCATCGGCTTAATCATTACTGGGACACTCTACCTCATCAGGCTTTTTGTGGCAAAGATTGCTTCGCCAAAAGGGGCCAATAGTTTTGACAAAGGGATTATCGCTATCATGACGCCCAAGGGATTGGCCGCCGCCGTACTCGCTACCATTCCTGCACAGGCGGGGATGCCTGACGGCCTTATGATCAAGAACATTACCTATTCAGTGGTATTTTTTTCGATACTCGCCACGTCGGTGTTGATTTTTCTAAACAACAGACAGGGAGGCTTGCGGCGATTCTATAACGCCTTTTTCAAGTAGGTGAATGCTGCCCCTCTCTTTCTACTCTCCAAACCAAAAAGAGATACCCCATTATCAATACGGTATGTACCCCCAATTTTAAGAATAGGGGCATAGCGGGGAGGAGGAGGCTAACGCCCCAAATCATCAATCCGGCCACTATATAAAGTCCAATCCTTCTCCACTGATAGGGTACCGGATAATGTTTTTGCCCCAGCGCTATATTCAACCCCAAAATCACGGTATAACTGAGCAGGTGCGCCCAAGCGGCTGCTGTATAGCCGTAGCGGGGCATAAAGAGGATGTTGACGACAAGGGTGACTACTAATCCGGCGCAGGTGATGTAGAGGGCGTACGATGTCTTTTCCGAAAGTTTGTACCATATCGATATATTAAAACTCATACCCAGCAACAGGTAGGCAAACAACATGATCGGCACTACCGTTATGCCCGCCCGAAAGGAGGGGCCAATGATCAATCCAATAAGGTCTATATAGAGCATTACCCCCAAAAAGATAAGCATGCAAAAAGCGGTGAAGTAATTCAATACTTGGGCATAAAGCGCTCTGTTCTGTTGCTCTTTGGCCTGGGCAAAAAAGAAAGGCTCGGCGGCAAAACGAAACATTTGGATAAAGAGGGTCATAAGCACCGACAACTTGACTCCGGCCTGAAAAATGCCCAAGTCGGATTGCCATACATGGCTTTCGGGGGTAAAAAAGCGGAAGAGTATACGGTCGCTAAAGTCGTTTAATATACCGGGCAATCCGGCCAGCATCAGGGGTAAAGCATAGATCAGCATCGATTTCCAAAGGTGTGGGTTAAAGCGGAAGCTCCCTTTTTTAAAGAGGCGGGGGATAAACAGAAGCAGGGATAAAACACAACTCAAAAAGATGGCAAACAACACATAACTAAAATCTGGAGTCGCCGACACCAAATACCTCATAAAGAAATCGGGATGTTGTTGCAGGTAGGCAGGAAGGGTAAAAAAGAGGAGTATATTAAAGAGTAATTCGCCCGAAATTTTGATGGTTTTAAAGAGCGCAAATTGCAGGGCCTTATGTTCAAACCTCAATCGCGCAAACAAAATGGAGGTAAAATTATCCATGGCCAAAATGGCGCCCATATATACCACACAGTTTCCGTATCCGGCGTAGCCCAATCCACTGGCAATGGGACGGGCAAAGATCAGGCACATACCCAATACAAACAGGGACAGGGTCAATACAGTGGTTAAGGCCGACGAAAAGACATGGTCCGGCCGATCGTGTTTATTGGCAAATCTAAAACAACCCGTCTCAAGGCCCATCGACAAGACTACCTGCAAAATGGCAATGTAAGCCATAAACTCCGTGACCGTTCCGTAATGGGCCGTTGAGAGCATACGGGTATAGAGGGGCACAAAGAAAAAGTTGAGCACCCGAGCCAACACGGTACTGAGTCCGTAAACGGCCGTCTCTCCGGCTAACTGTTTGATGGGGTTGCGGGTCATCGCGACAATGCTTTTCGTTTAAAGATCAAATAACCAATGTTTAACTGGGTATAAAATTGGTTGGTCTCTTTATCGTAAAAATTGGTCGAAAGGCTTACCGGACCCACCGGCGATTGCCATACAAAAGCGGCCGAAGCCATCCAACTGTGGAGGGAAAAGGCTTGGGCATAGGATAAATTACCCGATTCATCCTGTACCGTCTTTTTATAGGGCAAAAAATAGAATCCCGACAGATGCAAGGCAAGGCTCTGATTAAACTTGATCACCGGCATCAATCCGCCGCCTACATAACTCTCTGCCCGATATTGATCCAACATCAGCGTCTTGCTGTGGGGCGTGGGCTGAAAAGCGGGCTGGGCCATCACCGTAGAAATGTAGTCCGACATAAAGGATCCGCCGCCGATGGCAATGTCGGCTAACATGCCCAGCGAAAAATGGTCTGAAATGGCGAGGTACCGCTCGTCGTAGTAGCGGGCCGTAATCATAGACTTTGGTTTATTGTCGGTTCGGGCCACCCTTGTGGAGCGGGAACCGGGGGTAAAAGTCTCCCATCCGGAGACAAAGCGAATATTTATGAGGTGATTGTCGCCATGAGTCGGGTACTGCTTGTAATCCAATGTATTTCGGTTGATCGTCAAAAAGGGAGATACGTACCTTAAGGTAGCCTGATCGGGGATATCGTCGGTGTTAAAATCAGATACGGAAAAGTATCGGTAAAAATTAGCGCCTAAGTCGACCCCAAGCTTCATGATATAACTTCTTCGAAAAGAGAGGGGGATTCCCCCATTGAGCGTAACAAACACCTCGTTTTCCTGCATATTGTTGGGATGAGCGTCGGAATAAAAAAGGTCTTGAGCGCCGCTAAAATAATCAAAACGATGAGCGGTCAAGTTGATTTCGTAAAAGAAGAGGGGACGCACCCCCAAATCCTGGCGCCAATAGAGGTTTACGCCGCTGTAGAGCCGCCCGGCCCAAACATCAAAGGCCATTTTGGCCAAGGTTGCGTCCAAAAACCTGTACTCCATTCCCAAATACACCTGATTAAGCGAAGAAGAAGATATGTTTCCGCCAACGGACAGGCGCAAAGGGGAAGCGTTGGTGGCTTTTATATAGACGTCAAAGAGGGAATCGGGACGCATTTGGGCACGGGGATAAAAAGTGTTGACCTGACCCGCAGCCAATACGCGGTAGTACCCATGCTTTAACTGGTCAAAGTCAAAAGGTTGATTCCGATCCTGCCTAAGGGTGCGGTCAATAAACTGCCGCTGTTTTGGACTGACCGAACCTTGGACCTGTACCTCCCTAAAAACCAAAGGAGGATAACCTGATCTAAAGGCAGCTCGTTTGCGGACAAGAGTGTCCGGATTCATCTGCCTGTCGATTTTATGCTTTAGCTCTGCTATATAAGTCAAGGCCGTTTCGTATCCTTTCTCCACAATTTCATCCACTTTTTGAAAATCAAGCAGGGCATATTTTGTATAATCCGCACTGATTAGCACCCCCCTTTCTTCGGGAATATCGTAGTTGGGTTTATACATGACTAAATTACTTATCTGTCGTACCACGTCGTCTTCGGAAGGTATTTTGGTAACCTCAAGGCAACGCACCCCGATAATAAGGTCGGGATTAAACTCCTGCTCCAGTACGCCAAGGGGAAAATTATCGTAGACCCCTCCGTCAAACATCAATACCGAATCGATCATAATGGGTTTAAAGACTAAGGGAAAGGTCATGGACGCCCTGATTGCGGAGCCCAAATCGCCCGAACGGGCAATATATGGCTTTTTGCGTACCACATCAGAGGAGACACAGCGAAAAGGAACCATCAACCGGTCAAAATCGTAGCCCGAACGGGCGCCGGCTTGTGCAAAGAGCTGCACCACGGCCAGGTCCATTTGATAAGCCGGTACCAAACTGACGGGCAAATTTATTCTAAGTCCTTTATCTTCTGCCTTGTCGCTCCGCCCAAAATTAAAGGTAAACATATCGGGGGTGGGGTCGCGGCGGTAGACGTAGGTGGCGTACCCATGTTCGTCCAAGCCTCGATACCATGAATTAAAATCGTCTGAATGAATAAGTTCAATCATTTCGTCCGGGGTGTAGCCTGCTGCGTACAAACCTGCAATAATGGCACCTATCGAAGTGCCGGCTACATAGTCAATCGGTATATTGTTCTCTTCCAACGCCTTAATCACACCTATATGAGACAATCCTTTGGCACCGCCCCCACCCAAAACAAGGCCTACCGTCTGCCCGCTCAATGTAATGCCAAGTAAAAGAAATCCAAAGAGTAAATAAGCCGCACTCTTGCTCATACCGATTTTTAGAAATTTGTGTATATTTGAACTTTAATTTGACGCCAAATATAGTTAATTCTTTACATTATGAAACTTATCCCCTGCCTTATCATCAGCACGCTGCTTGCTGCATCGTGTGGCAACCAAGCATCCAAAAAAGAAAATGCCCAAATCGATCCGGAGCCTGCCGGCCCACTCTTTGACGTTGCCGACCTGCCCGAAGAGCCCCTTTTTGACCTCGAAACCACCCACGGCACTATGCGCATCAAACTCTATAAAGAGACCCCCGGCCACCGCGACAATTTTGCAAAATTAGTGGCAGACCGCTATTTCGATGGCATTCTCTTTCACCGTGTGGTCAAAGGGTTTATGATCCAAGCCGGAGAAACGGGAGAGGCGCCTACCAAAATCCAATTGGAATACGGCGGTACGAGCGGAGTGAACTATACGATTCCGGCAGAAATTGTGCCCGGACTAACCCATAAACGGGGCGCTCTTGCCGCTGCACGCTCCAACAACCCCGAAAAGGCCTCTTCCGGTTCACAATTCTACATTGTCCATACCGACGATGGCGCCAAACATTTGGATGGGAACTACACCATTTACGGAGAAGTGATCGACGGTTTTGAGGTAATCGACACCATTGCTAATGAACCGACTACAGGCCCAAATAAAGACCGGACGATAGATCCACCCAAAATCATATCCATCAAACCCGTATTCTAG
>JGI24705J35276_12238376_pt1 | contig 20458 bp, 5 predicted proteins | sample TergutNt197P4_FD_35276 | JGI IMG/M metagenome (IMG submission 35276) | reverse complement strand
CTGGTCTGGTCTGGTCTGGTCTGGTCTGGTCTGGTCTGGTCTGGTCTGGTCTGGTCTGGTCTGGTCTGGTCTGGTCTGGTCTGGTCTGGGGTCAACACAACAAATTGTTGTAGATTGCGCCGCAACGGCGCAGGCTCAAGGATGAATTTTGATTTATAATTTGTATTTTTCATACTATACCCCAAATGCCTATATTAAGCGGCTTTTAAGAACTCCGATACAAGCCTTGCGTTTATCGGTTGATTTTGACTGTCGTCAATTTTCATGTCTAATTCTTTTGCGGCATACAGAAGCAGGAGTTGATACATAGTTGCGGCTTCTGCTTTATTTCCAACAAGCTCAAGAGCTTTTTTCTCGGCAAGTTTTTCAACATCTGTCGTATTCATATCCTTTCTGAAAATTTCATTTACAAAATCATTTATAAAAACCCTATTAACATCGCGTCCGGACAAAGCGTTCTGAATCATATCTCTTTCCAGATTTTTATCTTTTAATCCATTTTGAGTTTTTGAATAAATATCAGCCTTTACTTTCGCCCTTTGGGCTATTGTTTTAAGGAACGCAAACCTAATTTCCAGTCTTTGAGTTTGAGATTTATCTTTCGTTTTTGCTTCGATTCTATTCAAAACTCCCATCAAAGAGGCAACCTTAAAATCCGAATTATCTAACTCAACTGTCAGCTTTGATTGAAGCTTTGCAATATTTTCGGGAGTAGCACCTAATTTAAGCATTTCCGTAATTTCATCAAAATCACCGGCTTTAAAGCCGGAAGGAATAGCCCACATCTTATATCCCAACGCCGTATTGACTGCATGATCAACCGTCATTTCGGCACCATCATAAAATGTGAATTTCCCGAAGCGGCCGAACACGCCAACGCTATCGATTTTGTCGGTTATATCTCTTAACCCGACAATGTGTTTAAAATAATCTGTCATACGTACTATTTTCACGGAATCAGCCCCGGCTTTTTCTATTTCTCTCGATAGATCCTCCGAATTTTTGAAATCTTTTATCTCTTTCACTTCTCTGCCGTCGGCAGTTGAATAAAAATCTTTAAATCCAACGACATCTCCAATTCCATTCTCTCCAACCATATCTTTATTTTTTACAATATATCCGGCAAAGCCCTGTTTAATAAGTTTTTGTTCCAGTTCTTGTTTATTTTGATATTGTTCCCCGACGTTAAGAACTACCGCAAAAATTCTTGTGCCGTTTTCAGACATTTTCCGCACCGTCTCTCTTGTGATAGCATCATCATTGCTTTGTTTAAAAGCGCTGTACGCAATGGCTATCTGATTATTGCCCGCCTTGTTAGCTGCGGCTACTACTTTATCAATACTGTCAGTCAGAGTAAAAGCGCTTAAATCCATCACAAAATCCTGCGCAAAAGCAAATTTTTCGGCTTCAATGGCATTTCTTATCATTTCGCCTGCAAGAATCGGGTCACCACCGCAAAGCTCCAAAATTTCATCGTAATAGCTTTGTTTCACGGTTGTAATCCCGTTATCAAGATATTTTATGCTCTTGCCTTCCATGATCATTACTTTGTCGTCATCTATTGCTATCGGAGATATTTCAAAGTTCTCGCCTTTTCTATTTAAAACAACCGGAACAATGCTTTCATAAGACGCCGCAATGGTGTTGAAATCCGCATTTTCCGAGAAAAGCACAACCTTTCCCGTTTTTTTGCTCATCCATATTATATGTCCATCCGCGGTAAATCCCGTATTTTTAAAACCGTACTTTTCCGCGTTTTCCGGACGTTCGTTAATTACAAAAACTTCAAGATGATTCGCGTTCTTGATTTGTTCTTCATTCGCAACCGAAGGTATCACATTCTCTATATTCTGTGAAATTTTTCTTATATATTTAAAATCAACAGCCACATGAACGGCTATATTTGTAAAGAACGTTCCCAGTATGCCGGCACCGGCATACATAAGAACAGCCGGAATACCTAAAGGAGTGGCAGTTATAATGAAAAACGAGCTTATCAAAATAGGTATTGTCCAAGTAAAATCATGCAAGAATGCCGCTCTTCCTTGGTTTGATTTCCTTAAGTGCATCTTGACAAAATCACTCGAAAATATCGAAGGAATAAACTCTATCACGGCAAGTTTCAGCGCAGTGACAAGCACGGAATTACCGCTAGCGAGCCAGGCAAAAACTTTCGGATAATTTTGCTGCATTATGGCTGCACCGGAGTCTTCTGAATCATCCTTTTGTTTAGACTGTGAATATTTATCTGCAATTTTTGCGACCCAGCCTGCAACGCTCGACGTAGTATCAACAACCGTTTGTCCCAGCCCCAATGCCCACTTAAACAGAAAATCTGCCGCTATTTTTGCCGCCTGCACTCCCGGCTGATCGTATGCATTAATGTTCCATATATAACCTTTAAATGCCACTCTGTGTTCTTCAAAAGCAAGTAATTGCCCAACAGTCCTTGGAGACAATCTGCTAAGCATTTTAACGGTTACCGGTCTGTCGCCTTCAAAATCATACATATCTCTGATGCTTTCAATGCGGCCCATCTCTTCGTTTATTTCAGCTTCTGATTTTCCAAGTTTTTCCATTTCCTTTCTTTTATTAGCTTTTGTAGATTCTATTTTTTCATCCAACTGTTCTTTTGTCCAGCCTTCTGAAGCGACTAAAACCTGCGATAACAATTGAACAAAAGCATATGTATGCATTTTAGATGTCTCTTCCGTAGCATCTTTTGTCATTGTGCCCAAAACTCCTATAAAATCCATCTGTCCTGCTTGCTGCGAAACAGACGTAACAGTATGTAATCCATAAGAATGTTGATGCCCCGGGGCTTGGCTGCCAAGGCTAACAGGCTCCGTATTTGTATCAGGCTCGCTTAAATACCGGCCTTTGTGTCCGAACAACCGGTCTAAAAATCTATAATACCATGGAATCTTTCGCGCCGCATCGCTTACTTTACGGCCGTCAGCCATTACATGCTTGCCGAGAGATTCCATTCTCAATTGCTGAAGATAAGCGGCTAACTGGTCCAAAAAGCTTGCATAAGGAAGCGTATAGTTGACTTTGAAGTTGAGTCCGTTAACGTTAAGGATGTCTATCAACGCCATTTTTAATACCGCATTATTTTCAAAGTAATCCGGCTTATCAGGGTCCGTTCCGAGATGATTTTCAACATATGCGTCAACATCGTGCGCGCCTTGCAGCATTTCAAAAAAACCGTCAAACCCGAAAGACATCATTGCGGGCAAACCGACAGGCCCCCATACCGAAAATCTTCCGCCTATATAATCTCCGAATGACAATATATTGTTTTCATCTATGCCAAAATCCATAGCCATACTCTTTTTACTGGTTACTGCCATGCAGTTATGCGAAATTATATATTTTACTGCCAAAGTATCATAACTTAGACTTGGATCTGAAGCCGCTTGTATTATTAATTTACTTTGAACATCTTGAGGAATTTTATCTTTAAGCCCTTTTATCATAAACGGCAATACAAGATCTCTATTCATGACAGTTTCAGCTGTTGTCCATGATTTTGACTGAATTATAAACATCGTGCTTTCAGGCTTCAGCCCTTTAAGCTGCGTCTCCGCGTCTGACGGTTCCACGCTTTGAATAAAACGAACATTTAATCCGTAACTTTTAGCGAACCCGCCCATCGATTCCGCAACAAGTCTTGGACCAAGATAAGATCCGCCTATTCCGATACTTACAATCGTTTCAATCGGACTTCCGTCCGCTCCAAGCAAAGGCTCAACGTCAACGACAATCTTTCTTCCGTTTGATTCAACTTCAAGTACGGATTTCTTGGCGTCTTCAAGAGACATCCCTTTTGACAAAGCTTCCTTTACCAACTGAGTTTTTTGCAGCCGTAAATCAATTATTCTCATTTGGTTAAGCGCTTCTATTATCTCAGGCATCACATTGTTTCTTTCCGTACCGTCGGATCCTCTGTCATAAACAGGCTTATAAGCTTTTATTTTCGGCAAACCTTTTGCCGGACCTTCAGTCTCCAACTCATTATAATCATAGTATACGTTTCTTAAAGCCGTATGCAGAACAGCTCTGTCTTCATCGGTAGACTTGTTCATATGATAGCCGTCAAACTGAGCCTTTATTTTGCGTAAAACATTCATTTTAAGCGCAACTTTAAATAAAAGCCCGATAAGAGGTTTTGTCACTTTTGAAAAAGAAAAATCAATGGCAATATTATCGTTTTCATTGCCGATCGTTTGTATGTAACCGGCATCTATTTTTGTCTGCTCTGTCGCGCGGTCGGGATCATTTTTAAATAAATCACGGGATTTACGCATAATATTTCCCGTCATATAAACTACATCTCCCCATTCATTTGTTTCGCTAAAATGGATAGGGCTGGGTTTGGTGTCTTCCTGAGAAGTATCCGATGCCGCGGAGACAAAACTTTTTATAACGGCATTCATTTTATCAGGAGTCAGATCGTATATATTTATGGCGTATATCGTTTGATCAATATACGGAGTAATATTAACAATATCAATTTTTTCTTTTGCGATTATCTCTTCCCATATTTTTTGAGCGTTTTTGTCGGAGTCGGCAAATGTTACCGCGATAATGTCGCCATAGACTTTAAAGGATTTTATATTCAATATTTTTAAAGCCGCTTCAAGTTCCGAGTAGAGATTATTTCTGTTTGTCTTTAACTTATCTACATACTCAAGCAGATTTAAATAATTACTATAGTATTCATAATATTCCCTGTATTCGGATTCTTTAGAAGCTACAAAACCCGCCTTATCAAGAAAATCGGCAGTCTCCGCAAGCAAATCGGAAATCTCTATAATTAAAGCTTGAACAGTTTGCATGTCCGTATCGGAAAATATATATCCTTGTTCAAAAGCGTCGTTAACTGTTCTCATAAATCTATTACCCAAATTTACTTTTTCATTAAATTTGTAAACTACTCCGTGAACAGCTTCCATATAAGATTTTATTTCCTTATTAATTTTGATATATTGTTCTTTAAGAGATTGAAGCTCATTTATAAATTGAGCGCCTCTCGCCAGCTTCGCTTCCATTTCCCGCCTTCCCGTTTCAGACGGCGCATTCCCGCTTAAATCCATCCATGCAACTTTTGCAAAGTCCGTAATCTGAGTTTGGTTAAACATGTCGATAACTTCCTGCAAATCTCTTGCGACGGCGTTGTCATTAAACTGAAGCGATATTTTATTGGCGTCGGTAAAAACAACTCCTCTTACTTTTTTATTGCTTCCTATAAGTTTTTTGGTTATATCAATACCGTACGAGTATGGAAAAATAAAATCTAACGATAAAGAGGAATCGGATAAATCGTAATTCACTCCGGCAGCGCTCCCAGCGTATTTTCTCGCAGCCTCAAGTAATTCCCGGGCTTTTTCATGATAGGCAACTATTTCAGCATAGTGAGACTTTTTTCCGATGTTCTCTTCTGCTTGACGTATACGGTTTATAATAGTATTCATTTCATCAAAAGTCAGAGGAGTGTTTATTATATATCCGAATGTATGAAAGCCTTTGTCATATTCTTCCGTTATTCTTCCTGCCTTAATAAAATCCGCAAATATTTTTTCTTTGTCTATTTCTATAATATTTAAAATGCCTTTGCCTTTATTTCTAAGCGCAGGATCGATATAAATGGTACCGGACTGTGAATAATATTTCATATTAAACAGTCTAAGCGCCAAATTAAGCTCATTAATCTTTCCGTAATACTCTTCTTCAGATACTTTAACTTCACCTGTACTAGTATTGCTTTTTAAATTATTAACCCAATCAGCTAATTCATAATACCTATTATCTTTAAGTTTAAGCTCTCTTCTAAGCAAATCCACAGCTCTTATAATCACTGCCTCGGCTTGCGTTTTATATTCTGTTTTCAGAGAGCTAATTTCATTTATAATACCATCTATATGGTATGAGCTGCCTATAAATATACTCCTGAAGCCCGCAAGAAAACGCATAAAGCCGGACAGTTTTGAAGTACCGGTCACGTCTTTTTGAGCAGGTTTTTGTTCTTCTTCCATCTTTTCTAATGCTGCCGAAATACTGTTTTTAAGATCGTCTAAGAATGCGCGGACAGCACCAGAGATGGGCTTCTGCGAAATATCATCTTTGTCATTCACGACAACAATCTCAAACGCAGCTTTCGGCTGATTGTTATAAACACTTTGCACTTCTTGAAAACTCAAATTCCCAAGCGGCGCGAAAAAGCGCTGTACAGAATCCGCATCAAAATACCTTTTTGGAATGTTACGAGTCCTGTCAATATAAAAGTTTTCTTCAACCAATTCCCCATCGCCCGCGCCATGCACTTTGTCATTTACGGAATTAACCCTTACATACAATTTTCCGCCGGGTTTTAAAACCCGTTTTATCTCATTAATAATACGCGCGGTAGTTTTTTCGTCAAAGTAATGCAAAGAAAAGCTTGCGACAATCGCATCAAATTGATTTTCCTTGAATTGTGACCAGTCATCTTTTTCAATGTCAAACTTAATTCCATTACTGCCGGGTACATTCTTATGCATTGCATCAAGCATACGTTGTGAGTAATCCGCGGAAATAACTTCATGGCCCTCGCTCAGCAAATAACCCGTTTCAAGCCCATGTCCAGATCCGAGGTCAAGTATCGTTAAACGATGTTCACCCGTCAAAGTTTTATTAATATGATGATCTATCCACGCATCGCCGCCTAAATGTGTTCCTGCATCCATAACTCCATCCCAAAACTGTTCATAAGTTACTCCTGCTTCAGCAAGACCTTGAATTCTTCCAATAATAGAAAGAGCTATGGATTCCGAAGGAGCGGCGCTTTCTTTTGAAATCTCGCCGATATCATACCTGACACTCCTTCTTTGATTTTCGTAATACTTAACAACATCCATAGTATTTGCGCTAAATTCTATAAGTCTCTTGTTAAAAGTTTCAGGATTATCGTCAGACCTCGGCTCTTTGCCTTGAGCACGGGCTTCATCAATGCGCATTTGAAGCCTTTCTTGCAGAATATTTCGTTCGGCATCAAGAAAAACTGCCTGAACAGTTACGCCTTTACCTTGATTTTTAAGAAACTTGTCAAACTCCTGAGCCTGCACGACAGTTCTCGGATAGCCGTCAAGTATAAAACCGTTTTCACAGTCAGCTTCTGCCAGCCTGTCATAAACAATTTCACTCACTACTTTATCATCGACAAGCCTTCCTTCCGATATAGTTTTGTCAATATGGTTCTGCCTTCTAAGGAATTTTATTTCATCTGCAGTAAGTTTTTGTTCTTTATTTCTCAGTTCGGCTGCCCTTGCGGAATTTTTCCTGAAAATATCTCCTGTTGATATATGAGGAATGTTCAAAGCTTTAGCCGCCATAACGGCAGACGTACCTTTTCCGGAAAGCGGCGCGCCTATAAAAACAAGCCTTGAAGAATTTATTTCTTGCGATACTCTTTTCGTTAATTCAGTTTCTTTAACATTTTCTTTAGCTATTTCTTCTGCTACTTCTTCACTTGTATCGCCAATCAACAAAGAAGCTTTCGTGCCCTGCTTCCTCTGTTGGGTCTGCAATTTTTCAAACACTTCTTGTTGGCGCTCCTTCGGCATAATACCGATAGCCGGTAATATAGAAGGCAAAAGCGCTTGTCCGAGCGGTACGGCTTTTTTAGCGACAAAGTTTATGTCGTTAAGGGCTTCAACTCCGGGAAGAGTTCCTTGTTCAAGGAATTCAAGAGACGCGCCGCCGCCAGTTGACTTATGGTCTATCTCAAGTTCGCGCCCAAGTTTATCCTCCAAGGCATTTAATGCGGCAACGGAATCCCCTCCGCCAACTATCGTTGTTGCTCCGGTTTTTGTTGCCTGCTCCATAGCGTAAGCTATAGAATCAGTCCCTTCGGAAAGCTCGCTTATTTCAAATATTCCCATTGGGCCGTTCCATAGCACTGTCTTTGCGCCGGCAATTATACCGTAAAATCTTTCTATGGTTTTCTGCCCGATATCAACACCCATGTATCCGCTTTCAATCGCGTTTCCTGAAGTATTTTTCTTATCGTTACCGACAAGCATTTTCTGTTCTTTAAAATCTATCGTTCCGGCTTTTACAACGGTGTGGTCTATCGGAAGTTCTATAGTTTTCCCTCTTGCTTTTGCTTCGGCAAGAAGTTCCTTTGCCAGCTGAATATTTTCTTCGTCCGCTACTGAATTACCTATTTTAATACCTTGCGCCGCAAGGAAAGAATAGGCCATCGCTCCGCCGACAATTATCGTATCAACTTTGTCAAGCAGCGATTTTATAACTCCTATTTTGTCTTTTACCTTAGAGCCGCCGAGTATAGCAACAGACGGGCTTTCCGGCTTTTCAAGTTTTGATCCGAGAAATTCAAGCTCTTTGGCCATTAAGGACCCAGTAACGGCTGTTTTCGTAAACTTAGCCACGCTTACCGTTGACGCGTGAGCCCTGTGGGCTGTTCCAAACGCGTCCATAACAAAAACAAAATTCCTGCCGACATTCATATCGACAAGCTTTCCGGCAAATTCTTCTCTTATATCGGCATCTTTTGTGTTTTCTTCTTCGGCGTAAAAACGAACATTTTCAAGAAGGGCGATTCCGCCGTTTTCCATAGAATTTATTACTTTCAAATTATCTTTGCCTATCGCGTCTTCAAGGAATTTAACATCTTGCCCGAGAAGCCCGCTAAGTCTTTCCGCAACAGGTTTTAAAGTATACTTTGGATTTACTTTCCCGTCAGGCCTGCCCAAATGCGACATCAGCACTACTTTGCCGCCTCTTTCCGTGATATAACGTATGGTATCAAGAGTCGCGGTAATTCTTGTTTCATCGGTTATTTGCCCGTCAGCCATTGGAACATTAAAATCTGCTCTCATAAGGAATTTTTGTCCGGGTTTTATATCCAAATCCTTAATCGTGGCTTTCCGCCCGGCTGAGGCAGCTTCTTTAAGCTTATTATAACCCGGACTATATTTAAAAATCGTCTCACCGGCTTTTCTTTCTTCAAATAACTTAACGATTTCTATAGCTAAATTTTTAGCATCTTGCTGGTTTTTTCCGTCAACAAAGCTGATTTGTCCGCTCAGTATATTATAAGCCTTGGTTGCCAAATCGCTCGCTACCAGCGCTATCTCCTCTATTTCGTCTCTTATCTGCTGTCTTCTGGCATCATAAGAAGAAGTATCATATTTGCTTGCAGGAGCTGCTTCATATTCTTCTATAAGTTCTTTCACATCTTCGTTGGTGTGCGCATATTCACTCTTACGTTTTTCCAACTCTTTTATGTAATCATCTCCGTTTGTTTTATTGAAGACATTGCTTTCGCCCATCCTTATTCTTCCCAGCGTTAATGCGTCGCCATATCCGTATCCGATAATCTGCATGCTGCCTAAAATGGCTCCGGCAAAAAGAATTTCATTCGCTGCTTGCCCCGTAATCCAATAATATACAAGTCCGGCTAAAGCGATAAAAAATGACAGCGCTCCTGCAGTAACTTGAAGCCCGCCTGCAGCTTTTGTTGGTTTACCGTACAATATTGTCAATTCTTCGGCAGTCAGCTCTTCTCCGGATAATGCCTTGGATTTTATATCTAAGTACATATAATTTCCGTTGTTATGCACTTCATTTCTGTACTCTTTGTCTTTAGTCGCGACAAAGTCACTTATAAGCGACATGATTCTTATAACCGAAGAATCAATAGACCGCGGCTGCCCTTGCTCTTCGTCGGCAAATTTATAATAGTATCTCTCGACCATTGAGATCGAATTTACTAATTCCTGCAGATTTATTAATTCCTGAGCTCTGTCTTTATTTTGAATAAGTTTAATAGGGTCTAAATCTTGTAATTCGGCTATAAGCTGTCTGCCGTAACTGTAATTTATTATCCCGTTTTTTATCCTTGTGTTTAGAGAGTCAATATTTCTTTTTGCAATACCCTGTTCCGCATATAGTCTTACGCTTTTTCCGGTTTCCGGTATTATCTTAATGACGGTGCCGGCCTTATTATTAACCGTAATTTTTATGCCTGATTCCCCGTCTTTATTTATGCTAACCGCTGTGCTTTTGCCGAATATACCGTCTAAAAATAAAATTTCTCTGACAACATTTGCATTTCCGGCAGAACTCGCCCACCTAAAAAATCCAGGGATATCAACTTCACCTTTCTCAAAACCTATGACGCGGCGGAGGGACGCATCAGCGTTTTCGTCTTCGGCTCTTTGTTTCTTCAACTCATCGACAGACTTAATTAGATCCTGATATCTTTTGCCGGAATAAAATTTATGTTTTGAACCAGGTTTATTTTTTTCAAGCAAACCGGCAATCTCTATGACTAAATCCTCGACGATTTTTTGCTGTCCTTCGGGATAGATAAATCCGCCTAATACGGCGTCATAACTTAAGCTTTCCAATCTTTCCACCGTATCTGTATCGCTGTCATGGTCCCGTTCATATTTTGCCATAAGTTTTTTCAATGGAAATGTAATGTCTTCTATATCGATAACTACTTTCTCGGAGGCAGGCTGTTTTTTAGATATCAAAACTTCTTTTCCTGTAGTTCTTTTTACAATGTATGCGATAAAAAGTCCTGCCAAAATAAAAGGTGCAAAAAACGGCAAAGCCGCAAACATCTCCTGTGTTACAAAACCGGATTGGCCTTTTGGCGCAAACGTTTTTGACTTTGCAAATATTGTCTGCAGTTCTTCCAAAGTAAAACCTTCTTTAAAAACAAAGCTGCCGTCTTTTTTAGTTGTTATTTCACTTATTGTGCTTTCTGTTTCGTAGGAAACCGGTTTCACTTTTATTCTTCCAAGGAATTGACCCAATTCAATTATTGCGTTATTTAACTTTACAGTATCATCACTCAGCCTGCCGGAAGGAGTAAATGATAGCTTATACTTGCCGTTTTCAGAATTGAAAGTTATTGTATGTCCGAAACCGTTAGTTTCTTTTATATGGAGAGCAGCCTTTTCGGCCACCTCATGAATTGCAACTCTTTCGTAATTAACTGCGCGGAGTTCTTTTCTTGCTTCATTCAGAATACCTAAGCATTCAACTATCTTTTTCGAATCCATATCTTCTAATGATATGGTTAACTTTCCATAATCGCTATAAGGCATATGTATGTCTTTAACTTCTAAGCCTAATGCTTGTTTTTTTAATGCGTTTATTATGCTTAAATTTAGTTCGTCTTTTGCTACGTATATCAACTCGAGTTCCTCATCCGTAAAACGGTTGACTTCTTGAAAACCAAAAAATAATTTAAAAGCCATTTCGAGTTCGTCAAGTTTTATTTCGCGCAGAGTATCTTCGTCAATATAGGCAGAGCCAATGGATCCTAAGCCGAAAAACGGCACCGCCGCCAACATTCCGTACTCCCCCGGTTGCCCCGTAATCCAATAATATACAAGTCCGGCTAAAGCGATAGCCGGCAATATAAAAGACAAAAGCGCCGGTCTAGACGGAACATCCGTTTGGAGCTGCCGATTTGCTTCAGCAGCGGCTTTATTAAGCTCATCTATAAATTTTTGAAGGTCTTCCAAAGATGGTCTTTCATTAAATGCATATATGCTTTGATATATGGATTCGGGTGGAAATTTTTCACGTAACTCTTTATTGCTCTCTATAATGGCTCTGAGCGGCGACCCGCTGCCCGACACCAGCATATATGTTCTATTTTTGAAATAATACTCTCCGCCGAATCTTGAAACCGCTTTATTTAATTCTTCGCTTTTTGCAATATATTGTAGAATTTCTTCCAAGTATGCCGTATGTTCTTGCAAAATCCTTTCAACAGAAGCTACCGTGTCAGAAGTCAAAGAATATTTATTTATCTCATATCTTATGAAACGACCGCCCCGATCAATTACGACATCCTTCAAACCTATTAAATGGATATTGTTCCTAAGTATTTCCGCTGTCTCTAAAGCTGCTATGTTAGAATCCGGTATTTTAATCAGCACTTGCGTTCTATTGCCGCTGGATTCAGGAAATATCCCTCCGGATAATTTCGCAAGGCTTGAATATAACTTATTTCGATATAATTGCGAATTTCTGTGTATTTTCAGTAAATTTCCTCTGCCTAATTCTAATAATGACAGCGTTATCATGCTGGAAAGATCATGCTCCTCTTCAGGAGACATGGCCTGCAGCCTTGAAGCCAGTTCATCTAAGGTTTCCGTCTGCAGAAGAGCCAAAATCTTAATTCTTTCTTTTGTTTGTTCGGTTTCTTTTAGCGTTTTCGTATGCGAATTCAAAATATCAATTATTATTTTCGCTTGATCGGTTTTCGGTTCATTGATTAACAAATCTATTATTTGTTTGGCTAAGTCAGATAATATAATGCCTCTTGTTATATTATCCGCATTAAGAGAACCGTCTTTGGCTGAATATTCTGCTATTAAACGCTCTCTGGCAATGTTGCTGAAACGCTCATCCGTTATAATTTCAGGCAGTTCATATCTGCTTGCAATTTCTTTAAAGAAGCCTGTAACGCCTCTGTATAAAAATTCAAAAAATCCCGTTCTTGTGAGTCCGGTTCCGATTTCGGCTGACTTTTGTATTTCTCCTAAGCCCGCTGTGCTTAAATAAGGATCTCCCATTTTTTCAGGTTTATAAAACTCGTTATCGTTAAAAGCTTTTTTATGAAAATATCCGTAAAAATTAAACAGAGAAAAAACGGATATAACGGATACAAACACAAAACGATACAGTGAAACAGATGATTTTCTCACGTTTATTTTATTTGTAATTTTATTCCAAAAGCCCGCAATGCCGTCGGAAAGCATGCTGAAATATCCGTATGAGCCGGGATATGATACGCCTAACAACGCAATATCTTCGGCTTCCGGCGTTAATTGGCTTTTCGCCGCTTTTATTCCGAAAATTTTCTTTATTAAGGCTACAATACCTAAGGCAAAATCCGACAAAAGCTTAGGGTCGGGCAAAAATGTAAAGCTATACAGCTTCACGCCGGCAGCGCCTAAACCTTTGGATTGTTTATCCGCGCTTGCAGCAGTATTTACCATTAAATCCGCAGCCGCTTTCCGTCCGTCTAAGGCCGCTTCTTTAATTTTATTATAATCCGGACTATACTTAAAAATAGTCTCTCCGGCTTTTCTTTCTTCGAATGACCTCACAATTTCTATAGCTAAATTCTTAGCTCTTTGACGCTGTTCCGCGTCAATAAACATAATACTTCCTTGCAGTATATTATAAGCCTCGGGCGCTAAAGCGCTCGCTATAAACGCTATTCCCTCTATTTCGTCCTTTATCTTCTGCCTTCTGGCGTCATAAGAAGATGTATCATATTTGCTTTCGGGAGCGGCTTCATATTCTTCTATAAGTTCTTTCACATCTTTGTTGGTAAAACCGTATTGGCCATTAAGCACTTCCAGCCTTGCTATGTACGCATCTCCGTCTTTTTTATTTTCATTATTGTAAACATTCCCCGCGCCCAGATTTCTTATTCTTCCAAGCGTTAATCCGTCATCTCCGTATACAAGAATATTCATGTCGCTGAAAAAACCAAAGCCGGCTCCGTTTCCGTTGATAATGCCCGTACCCGTCAAAATTTCGGGAACAGATAAATTTGTTCCTAAATTATTTGAACCGGATATGCTTGCGCCCGTCGTCAGCTGCGCAGCCGCAGAGGCGGCAATGTTAAGCGCTTTTTTAGCCGGATTAGCGGGCTTAATATCAATACCTAAGTTATTCTCTCTGGCAAAGCTGAACAGAAAATCCCATGCTAGGGGGGCAATTTTTTTTAATTTTGGATCAACGACGACGCATATTACTCCTTCATCCGTACGTCCCGGACGCAAAAGTTCGGAGTACCTTAGCCTGCCTTCTTTAATCGTTGCCATGTGTCCGCTCAGCACTTCCGCCCAGTTGCTCGGACGAAAGTTATTCACGCCAACAATCGAAATTTGTTCGACTTCTCCTTTACCCATCATAGTAAGAAGATTCTTATAATCTTCCTGAAAGTTACCGGCACCGGCACTGCCCTCTTTTTCAGGTATCACATCCCCAAACTTAAAACTGAATCTAGCGGTTTTACCTGGTTTTATGGTTTCTGTCCGCTTATCCGCAAACTTAACTGCAATGTTCTCTGCGGGAACTTTCTCTTTGTCAACTATATCAATACTGGTGGATCCGCCTCTGGCAAGCACAAATTTGCGAAAATCTTGTGACAGACGGCGTATAAGTTCCAATCTTGAAAAATAACCGCTAATTTCTTTTTGTTCCTGTTTTTTTAACCACTCTATAAATTCTTCTCTATCTTTCCCGGTAATCTTTCCGCCTAAACCCCAGTTAATTGACATCCTGCCATTGCGGTAATCATCTAATTGATCTTTACTGTCGCCGGTATATCCCAATTCTTTGGCTACTTTTTTAAATTCTTCAACATATCTTGATAATTCCGCTTCAAAAGCCGGATCAGTCTCATCTATTTTAATTACACGGCTGAATGCCTCTTCTCTTCCAGCCTTTGTGTATTTGCCCTTGCGATATTCATTTCCCATAGAACCATATATATTCAAATAATCAAGCACATCATCATAAGGAACTTGGTCATCTTTAAGCAGCTTTACATTCGCTCCGGTAGCCAGATAAACCGTATTTTCTTTGCAAAATCTACTGAATTCTCCTGCGAAGCCCTCGGTCATCCGCTCTTTTGTTTTAGTAAGAGTCCCATCAACATCAAACACAAAAACAAGTTTTTCCCTCACTTCTTTTTCAACTTGAGCCCTTACCGAATTTTCAATTTGAGCAGTCCCGAAACGTTCTTTTATTTCTTCTTCGATTTGTCTCTTTATTGCATTATTAATATCATTCATTACATCATTCGGACCGTTAACTTGAATCGTTTCCGATTTATATCCTTCTTTTTCTTGTTCTTTAAGAGCTTGCGCCAAAGGAAAATCATTTCCGCCTTCTTGCGTTCTGTCGCCAAAAAACAGTATAGTGGCATTCGGATGGTCTTTGCGCAGATAATTTGCTATATAACTTTTATCGTAAGGTTTTCCGTACCATTCGTTGGGATTAACGATTTGAACTTCAGATTTAAAACCGCCGGAAGTACGCGTTATAGTATTTCTGACAAAAACATTACTCCAGTCGCCGTCGCCTTTATCCAAAACAAACGTCACGCTGTTTTTATCCGACTTTTCAAGCCTCCATAAAGAATTGTATGAAGAAACGTCTCTGGACGCTGTGAAATATCCTTCCGGAATAGCAGCGTCAAAAGATATAGGTTTGCCGTTATAATCCAAAGACTTAACATATTCGTTTTCCGCGCGTATTTCAAAAACGTCATTTCCTTCCCCCAACGTAACAATTTCAATTTTTTTACCGCTTTTATCAAACGTAACATTTTTATCTTTTTCAGCCTCAATCGCTCCCGTATCGAGGTTTAATATAAAACCTTTAAAAAGTGTCTCAAACAGCAGCGGCATAATGCGCTCATTACCGCTTTTATTCTTGCCGTTTGCATGAACAAGCGTTCTTTTAACTTCAGCATCTTGCAAGCGTTCGCTCCGCTTGATGATATTCGGATTGTCTGCAAGAAAATTGGTGAGTCCGCGTTTTTCGGCTTCTGCCAAAGTGAAAGACATTCCGTTTATCTCATTAATGTTAAGAAACACATTATATTTAGCCGCCCAGTCAATAGCGTTTACCGCAAAGCCGTAAACATTCGGGACAAGCCCTTCAAGACCGTAATTAAGAGATGAAGCATTAAATACCGTTTTTAAATTTTTGATGAATTTGCTCATTTGCTCTGCGGTTAATACTTTGCTTTCTAATATAACTTTATTATCTTTGCCTTCCTGCGAATATTCATTTCGTATCAATATCTTGCCTTCGCCGCTTTCCGAAACGCTAAACAAATTAATTTCTTTGCCATTCGAGCTCATTGTCACCATTCCGGTTGCGGGGTTGTGCTCAAATTTATAGTGACCTCCGGACATCTGATTCAAAGAGTTTATCAGCATAGTTATATTATCGTTGCTGAAGGAGTACGTTTCAAGAACTTGCCCCGCAAAAATAAAAAATTTAGCGGCCATATCGATTTCGGCGGCTGACAATTCGCCTTTTGACAGCATCACTTGAAGCATCTGCGACCATATTCCAAGAGCAAGAGTCTGCGAAAAAATCACAACTTGATTGCGCGCGTATTCTTCATAACTCTGCCACGCGCTTTCAACTCCGCCGGATACCATCGGCGTAAGCACGGCATAAGAAATCCCGTCAGAGGCTAGCAAATCCGTCATTCCTTTACTGTGATAGCCGCCGGTTACGCACACTATTACGTTTTTTTTGCCGTCGGCAAGCTTTTCTACCGTTTCATTAAAAACGGCATTGCCGTTTTTGTCGGAATTGCGGTTTTGCGGATGGTAATCTTTAAAAACGTGTTTTAAAAATATCTCGTTTCTGTCGTCATTAACGGCATAGTACTCTTCCATAAGAGATATGTCGGCTTTTAAATCATTCATCGTTTTATTATAAAACGAATACTTTTCCCAGAGAGACTGAAATTTTCCGAGACTGCTTTGGAGATAAGCGATGTCGTCGGCAGATATGGACGCTTTCAAATAGTCTTCAAAATATAAAAGCATATCGCTTAAAAAGGATATTTCAAGTTCGTTTCTGTTTTGCGAAAGAGCGATTCTTATGTTTTCTATTAAAAGCCTTTCTTCAGTTATAAGTTTCACCGGATTAATAGCTTTTGCCTTATCGTTATATTCAATAAATTCCGCTACGGACGCTGAAACGTTTGAAAGCCCGGCCTTTTTAATAAAATCCAAAAGAGGATCTATATCTTTAAACCCGTCGGTTTTGTCAATAAGAGTTTTATACTCGGCATAAGAAACGTTCTCTTTAATACTGTCCATAACCTTTAAAAGTTCTTTGTTTACGTCTTTGTAATTTAATTTTTCGCCCATTTTTGACACGTACAAATACAGGCACATATTAGGATAATCATTCATGTCAAGAGGCATTATGGTTCCGTAATAGCCGGACGACTGCTGAAAATTCTGTTTTAAATATTTTAAAAGCAGCGAATAGTATTTTGACGAAGATATTTTGCCGGCTCTGTGATTATTGATAAGTTTCGCAAGCCTGCGGTTTCCGCGGCTGAAATATTTCATCTGGAAAAATTCAAGCTCGTTCCAAAGCGAAGCAACGCTTTTTTCATAAAAAGACTTTTTGTCCAGAATAGACCCGAGCCGCATTATGTTTTGTTTATGAACGTCTTCATCTTCCAATCCTATAAGAAAGTTTGTTCTGTCGTTTACGGCTGAATAATACTCCGCTCCTGTTATAAACGCCGAACTTAAAAGACTGTCGGCAATGCCTTTTTTCATATCGGCATCCTGCACTTTTGAGAGCCACTCCGTGCTTATGTTGCCGTGTCCGCCTTCGACATAGACATTCGCAACGCCGTAATCTTTGACAAGTATGTCTATTATCGAACTGATATTCTTCTGAACTTCCGGCTGCATATGAAGATCTTGAATGTTTATGACAAGCGTATCGCCGCCGAAATCAGCCGAAGACGTAAGCCTTGCGTAATTTTTGAACGTAGCGTCGTAAATCTCCGGCGCGGTTACGTTATCGACAACAAGCTTAGGGTTTAACGCAACGGCATGAGCGTAATCCCGTAAAACAAAAGATAAAATAATAACCGATGATAAGAACACTGACAGCATTTTCTTAAACATAACTCTCTCCCAAATAAAAAAACACGGTATCATAACAACTGATACCGTGTTTTTTTATTTTTTAATATAATTGAATAAGGCAAATTAGCTTTTTTAACCGCAAGCAGACATAGCAATACCTGTAAAAAACCGAATATCGTCATAAAGATTAGAAGCCCGTTAACGCCTTTGTCTGAATTATCCGCGTACTTAAAAATATAAGCGTCCGCATAAGAAACCGACAATTGTTTTGGTTTGCTTATGTTAACCATATCAAAAAATATGTTAATGCTCATTATTTTGTAAAAAGCTTTAATGGCTGTTTCACCGCCGGAAGAAGAAAGCAGTATCCCTTTCTGAAAAGCTTCGCTGACTTTCACACACATGTTAAAAGCTTGTTTAGGTATTTGTACAAAAGAAGAGTGATTGATAATTCTGTCTGAGGAAGCTGACTGCGCGGCGAATGAATCCGTCATTTTTACGCTTACTCCGTATGCAGGCGCATAAGAAGTAACAAATAATAATAATACCGAAATAGTAACTGCCAAAATTCTATTCATGATGTATATTAATTATAACTATAAGATAAAAAAAAACAAGCAAAATCTATCAAAAATGAACGTTTTTTACATTTATTTCACAATTTAATATATCAATGATTTTCGAAGAATAAACATTAACGATAAGCGTTTTGTCCAAAACAGTATTCTGCTCTTTTTTCTGATTTTCAAAATGAACATGTCCGTGCATCCATAAAAGAGGTTTCATTTTATGCACAAAACTTTTGAAGCACTTAAATCCCTGATGACACCTGTCTTCTTTATCATGAACTCCGGCAACCGGAGCATGAGACATAACAAGAATTTCTTTCTTCTTCCTGAAAAGCGCAAAATCTTTAAATCTTATCCATCTTACCGCAGACTCGGCGCGTTTGACTATTTTTTCCATTTCATATTCTTCAAACTGGAAATTTCCGGGATTATATCTCATTGAACCGCCAAATCCGACGATTATATAGTTTTCAAGAGTTTCAACGCGGCCGTGCATATCTATTCCGCCGAAACGCAGGCGCATGCCCTTGCCGTAATAAAGTTTTTTTACCATTTTGGAAGAATTAAAATTATCCTTGTAAAACTGAAGGACATAGTGGTTGCCGGAAACAAAATAGAGACTTTTTTTTACGCTGTCGGTAACATACTCCAAATATTTACGGGAAAGATCGCCGCAGGAAAATACATAATCAATTGAACTGATTTTGTCATGTTCAAACTTTATGACATTTTCAAGATTATTGTCTTCCGCGTCGGAAACGGCAAGAATTCTCATTTCAGTCCTTTAGTTCCTTTATTTGATCTTTAATTCCGCGCAGCACGTCTTTTATCATTGAAGGAATCAGGTAAAGGCTTTTTACTTTTTTATATTTCTTAAAAAAATCATGGGCCGTAAAATCAAAGCCGACGTCATAGCCGACTTTTTGGCTTAAATAATATTTATGCTGCTGTATCCACACATAAAGATCGGTATAAGTTCTGTTGGGAAAGCCTCTCAATACGTCTTCCTCTTCAATAATATTTACGGCAGGAAGAAAACGGTGTTCATACCAGTGATAAGCGGCGTATATTATCGGGAGCTTCTGGAATTGCCCCTTATTATAACTGTTTCTGTAATTTTCAATCTCTTCGTAAATCTTTCCGAAACTTTTAAGCTCGGTAACTTTTAAAGGGTATTTTATTACGTTATTTGAAAGATTTGTTTTTACCTGAAAAAAATGTTCTTCCAGCTTTATCAAAAAACTCCTGGCGCTGTCAGTGCTGTACGAATAAGTTTTATGCGGCGATATTTCAAAATCAAAATTAATTTCCAAAACTTCGGCGTCTATATACTTGGCGTTAAAAACGTTTTTCGCTACCATCAGCCTGTGATGGCCGTCAATAACAAAATAATTATCCAAAACCTGATACACTTTTATCGGAGGATATATAACGCCGCCGAGCATTCCTTTTTTAATGCTCTCATAACGTATGCCCATATCGCCGCGGTTGGGCAAAAGGTTTTTAGAAAAATCATTATACCTGCCGAGGCTTCCGACTATTTTATCCGTGGATATAGCCTCTATTCCTCTGTTTTTAAGCTTATACTTTTGAATGTTTTTTTCTATCGTTCCGAAATCAACCAGAACTTTACGTGATTTGCTCATTTGTTTTTTCCTAAAAAGCTGAATATAAAGATTTTATTGTTTGTTTTTTGCGGTTTTGCAGGAAGCGATAAGCAAAATTCTTATTTTTGTGCACAGAGAATCGAGCGTCTTATAGCAGGAGTTATCAATGAGACCGCTTCTATTTAATAGTTTCAGCCAATAGCTTGTCTCATTTGATTCCTTCAACGCTATTTCCATTTTTGATATAAAATCAGATTTGCTTTGAGCATGCTGCGCTTCGCTGATGTTTGCTCCGATACTTGTTCCGCTTCGTCCTATTTGGTTGGAAACAATACTCTCTTTATTCTTCTTTAAAAATTTTACAAGTTCAATTATTTGTACGGCAAAATCCATTGACAATTCGGTAAGCCGGTTTTCTTTCATTAATCTTCCTGTGTCATGTGTTATACGATTATAACGGAGTAAAGGCATGATGTAAGAGTTCTATTTATTAAAAAACAACGCAACGACATGATAAGTTCCAGACTATGATGTACGCCTTCGGCGCATGATGTCGCTACGCTAATGATGTATTGCCGCTTTGCGGCAACAT
>JGI24705J35276_12238377_pt1 | contig 20484 bp, 22 predicted proteins | sample TergutNt197P4_FD_35276 | JGI IMG/M metagenome (IMG submission 35276) | reverse complement strand
AGGTCACGGTCTTGGCCTGGATCTGCTTGATGCCGCCGCCGGAGCCAATCGACTGGTAGTTCATGCCGTTACCAGTCTCTTTCTTATAGGCGTCGGCCCACTTGGCGTAGATCGGGAACGGAAACGTCGCACCTGCGCCGGTGATGTCGGCAGCGAAAGCCGACGTCGACGCAACGACCATGCCAGCAGCCACGACAGTCTTGATGAAATTCACAAGTTTTCTCCATCTTGGTGGTGAGGCGGTCATTTGCGCCTCATGCCTCCTCTCTAGGAGGGGACGTTACACCGTTTATGGAGATTGGATGACGGTCATGTGACAGCGGATTTTTCCACAGCTCCACCGCGGTTCATGATCCAGCCAAAGTTGGAAATTGCGAAAGACGCGAAAGCTCCGACTTCTTCGGGGTAATCGCTCACTTTACTTCCTTTTGTGGGAGCCGCGGGCGCCAGTGTCTGAAGCTCAGCCCACGAGCATTAGCGCGCGACCGCCGTGACACCTTGGTTCGCATACTCCTCGTACATTGTCGTAGCGCGCTTTGGACAACCGCGATCGTTCTGCAGACGGTTGGTGCCCAGTTGGTACCATGACAATCGTGGGTACCACCGGACAGAACGGACAAACCTTCCGCCTTGTCCCGTCTGTCCCGGCATTTCGTTGATTCGCGGCTGCGCGCACAGCACATCCCCAAGCCGCTATCCGGCTTCTGCGTGCGTGCCAGATTCCCGTGTGCCCCAACGGGTTTTGTCCGCGCTTATCCGGCCGCGCGAGCCTCTAACTTACTGATTTCATTCAAAAATGGTGGGCACGACAGGGATCGAACCTGTGACCCCTACCATGTCAAGAGTGAGCCCGGCCTACTTTGCAGGCTTTTTGCGGCCCACGTAAACTGCTAATATATCAATATTTCCATTGACTTGAATGACTTTTCGAACGATCTGAGCCTTTAGCAGACGCGGCCCCAAAACAATGGTCGGTGTGCCCCCGGTGTGCCCCCGAACAAATTTTGGGGGCACCAACTAGGTAGCGGCAGAAAGGAAGCTCTCCGATGGCTACCCAGATAACCTCCCTCCGCGTCCGTCTCACCGACGCGATCATCGAGAAGGCGACGCTGCCCGATGGCTTGTCGGAGTTCACCCTGATTGATGAGGCCGTTCCGGAGCTGCGTGTGCGCATCCGCTCCGGCGGTACCAAGACGTTCGCTCTCCGATATCGGCCGAAGGGTGGTGGCCGACGTGAACGGCCGCGCACCTTTACGATTGGCAGGTTCCCATCCGTCACCGAGAAGGACGCGCGCAAAGAAGCCAGGATCAGAATCGGTGAGATCACCGGCGGCAAGGACCCAGCGGGGATGCGGCGCGAGCAGAAGCAGGTTGAGCGCCAATCTATCGAGAGCCTGATCGGGCTCGCCCAGGACAAGGCGAAGCCGAAGGATGACGACCAGCTGAGAACGCTGGCACCCTACGAGGCCCACCTGATCCGGCGCCAGAAGGCGAAATATCGGTGGTCGCTGTCAGCGGTGCGGCGTGGGCTCGCCAAGCACATGAAGCTCGACATCCGCAATCTCACCCGCTCGATGGTCCTCGACGAAATGAACCGCCTCACGGATGCGGGTAAGCCGGGCGCGGCGAGTTACTTCCGCAAGGAGGTCGGTACCTTCCTCAACTGGGTCGCCAACGACTACAAGCTGGCCGGGTTCAAAAACCCGATGGACGGCTACAAGCGGGCACGCGCAACCCGCGCCGAACGGCTCCACAGCGAGGAAAAGGACGGGCGCGCGCTATCGCCGGACGAAATAAGGAAGGTCTGGCACGCCGCCGGCAAGGCTGGCGCCTTCGGCCTCTTGGTCAGAATGTGCCTCTTGGGCGGCCCGCGCCGCTCGGAGCCAACCTTCATCGAGTGGGGAAAGCACGTGATGCCCGACCGCATCATCTTCGACCCGGAAGCAACCAAGATGGGCTCGGCACACGCGGTTCCACGCACCGATCTGGTCAACGCCGTGCTCGACGATGCAAAGCGGTTCCGGTGTGCCACGAGCGACCTCGTATTTCCGTCAAGCAAGACCGGCGGCAAGATCGCGGGATTCTCCAAGCTGGTCCCGAAACTGCGGAAGGCCTCAGGCGTCAATTTCCGCATGCACGATTTGCGACGGACGTTGAGAACGGCCATGAGCCAGTGTGGCTATGACAATACGGTCCAGCGCCTGTGCGTCGGCCAGAAGGTGCCGGGCATCGATGGCATCTACAATAAGAACGAGCAGTGGGTGATCCGCTCGTTGGCATTCGAGAGCGTGCACGACCACTTCGCCGAGCTGATCGGAGCGAAGCGCGGCGACAAGAACATCGTGCGACTTAATCCGCTCAACAAGGTCAAGGCCGAGCTGCTCGGCCGCCTGCACGAGTTCAACGCCAGCGCATAGGATTCGGAAAACTCTAACACCTGCAAGTGTTAAAACTTCAATTATTTCAACGTCTTGCTTGACGCGGCCAGAAAGTAGGCGCAAGGTACCTTAGAGACCGAGGGGTGGCGGTTCTTTCGCGAAATCTTCGAGAGGATGAATGTCCGATGTCCACCACCGTGTTGGACGCGGCGAGCGAGCGCGCGTCAGAATTACCGCAACCGACCACCAAGCAAGCCACAGAAGATCTCGACACCCTCCGAGGCCAGCGCTGGAAGCTTGCTGCTATCGCGCACGGCAAGAAGCGCGGCCGTCCGCCGAAGTCGCGCGATGAAGATGACAAGATTTGGCGGGGTGTCGCCGGACCGGCGATCTTCGATTTCGACACGCTGCCCGACTCCGCGTGGCTTCTCAAGCACGAAGTCGCGCAGGTGCTGCGTCGTGCTCCGGGAACGCTTGAAGCCTGGCGCCGCATCGAGGGGCACCCCTTAAGATGGGAAAAAGTTGACGGACGCTACGTTTGCTCCGTCGGCGCGCTGCGCGCCTACATCACGCAGGCAAAAGGCAAATAAGCTCGGCCGCTGGCGCGTTTAGGGTCCGGCGACCGAGCTTTTCGGTTGGAGGTGCGGCGCTCACCGCAACTCAAAGATAGCATAACCCCCATCCGAAAACCAAGCCGCCCCATGCGTCACCGGCCCCTTTTGGCTGGAGACTCTGGATGAACGTGCCTTTGACCTTCCGTGACGACTGGATTGATCAGGCCCGCGCCGAGAAGATCGAAACCGTCCTGCGCGAGCGCGGCATTCTCAGGACCCTTAAAGGCCGCAACGGCCGACGCACAGGACCGTGCCCCAACTGCGGCGGCACGGATCGCTTCGCGGTCGATCTCCGAAAAGGTCTGTTCAATTGCCGCCGCTGCGGTGCCCGCGGGGGAGATGCGATCTCGCTGGTGATGGCTCTGGATGGGTGCGATTTCCTGCAAGCCGTCGAGGCGCTGGCCGGACCACCACCTGGTGGCAAGCAGGAAACGGCCAAAGATCGCCCCACTCGCGAACAGCGCGCGCTAGAGCATCGTCAAAGGCTGGAGCGCGCGCGCCGGGAGCGCGAAATACGCGAAGCTGCCGAGCTGCGCGATCGGATTCTATACTGCGATCAGCTCATGCAGCACTCGCAGCCGCTACCGCGTCTGGCAAGGGACTACTTTGAGCGTCGTGGGATCGACCTCGACGAGGTGCCGGATCAAGGCGGGCTACGGTTCCTTGAGCGATGTCCGTTCGACGGGGTGATCCTGCCCTGCATTGTGGCGCGCTTTACAGATGCGATCTCTGGTGCACCGGGAGGCCTGTGGCGTCGGCCAGCTACTGGTGAGAAACCAAAGTCACTCGCACCGATCAAAGGCCATGTGATACGCCTCTGGCCGGATGAGGACGTCACCAACGGCTTGGTCATTGGCGAGGGCGTGGAAACGGTTCTCGCCGCCGCGACCGGACAAACGCATCGCCATACGCGGCTCGCACCAGCTTGGGCCTGCGGCTACGACGACAACCTGCGCAACTTTCCGGTCCTCAATGGCATCGACCTTCTAACCGTGCTCGCCGACAACGACGCAAACGGCGCGGGTCAGGCCGCCGCGCGCGCCTGTGCAGAACGGTGGGCAGGCAATGGTCGTGAGGTAGAGGTGCTCACGCCCGATGAGTGTGGCTGGGACTTCAACGACATTGTGCTGCGGGGGTCGCGATGACGGGACCGGGATACAGCAGCACGACCTTCAAGCCGCGCACTGACGACCTGCGTCCGAACGATCCGGAGAACAACGCGAACACCCCGCCGCCGCAAAGCGGCTGGGAGCCTGTAAGGCCCCAACGTGGACTGGCCCTAACCTACTTTGAGGATTTCGCCAAATGCGTGGAGAAGAAGTTTATCTTCAAGAACCTGATCGCGCTCGGAGAGACCTCCGCATGGATTGGGCCGCCGGGATGTGGAAAGTCCTCGGTCATGACCGAGATCGCGATGCATTGCGCTACCAAGCGGAACTGGCGCGGCCAGAAGATTAAGTTCGACGGCGGTGTCGTCATCTTCGCACTTGAGCGCGCCGATCTCTATCGCCGACGGCTCTTTGCTTACCAGAAGCGCGATGACCGGACAAAGCTGCCGATTGCCGTTGCGGGCGACCTGATCGATGTATTGAACTTGGCAGCCGTTGATATCGTCTTGGCCACGGTCCGCAATGCAGAGGCTCACTTCGGATGCGAGGTGCGCCTGATCATCATCGACACTTTCAGCAAGGCCATAGCCGCCGGCAAAGGCGACGAGGATAAAGCCAAGGATCAGAACCAAGCTGCAAACTTCCTGCAGGCGATCCACAACAATGTCACTGTCCATATCGCGACCGTCGGTCACACCGGCAAGGACGAGGGCCGAGGAGCGCGGGGCTCGAACGCCTATCTCGGCCACGTTGATCTGATGGTACAGCTGTCTGGCGAAGGTGAAACGAAGACGGCGAATATCACCAAGGCTAACGATGGCCTGATTGGCCCGCTGTTCTCGTTCACGATGGAGCCCATCGACATCGGTAAGGATGACGATGGCGACCCGATTACAGTTGCGCTCGTTTCGGGAGAGCAGATCGCGACGGCGATGGACAAGAATAACAAGCAAAGGAACCTGCCACGACAAGCAAAGCTCGCTCTGCATTTTCTGAATGAAGCCGTGGCAGAGGGCGGCCGCATCGTCGCGCAGCGTGGCATCCCGCCGAACACCCTCGTTGTGACCATCGACGAATGGCGGGACACGTGCCACCAGCGCGGCCTCTCAGGTACCGACAAGAAGGATTCTCTCCGGCGTGCCGTCCAGCGCGCGCAGGAACACTTGCAGGGGCGATACCTGATCGGCGTATCGATCCCCTATGTCTGGCCAGCGCGAGCAGAGGATCCTTGGCCTCAACCATGAATAGGACAGTCGCCGACCACCGTCGAGACAGGAGATGCAGATGACCAACACTGCCGAAATCGCGCGTTTCATCCTCGAAGCCGAGGACCGGCTCGTGCCGCTTGTTGAGCAAAAAGAGCTGACTGAGCACGACCTGCAAATCAAACTGTTGATGGCCGTACGCGAACGCTTTGGCAAGGACCTGCCGCGAGAGGAATATATGCGCGCCCTCCACGTAGCCCTTGATGAGCTGGATCGACGAGCCGAAGCGGCGCGAGAGAGCTATAAGCGGACCAAGCGCCAACTGGCCGCCACCACGATGATCCACGAAGGTCTGCCGGCAGGTCTTCGCTTTAGGGAAGCCTGCCAGATCAGGGCCACAGGCACAGGGCCCGTCGCTGATCTCGCTCAGCAATATCTCACATGGTTCGACAGCCGCGAGTATCGCGTGAGGGAGGCGCTGGTCGAGGCCGCGATGAAAGCGCATCCGTATTTCGAGCGCGACGTAACCAGACCACATATCTGGCACTACACGGCTCCCGGTGATGGGCCAGACGAGGAGACCCTGATCGACTGGTTTCAGCGCACGCACCCGGCCCGGGCGCGAGCCGTTGAGGCTGAAATTCAGTGACCGACCGAACTAGCCGGCCTGATGAACAACATCACGATCTCTAGCCCAGCATCAAGTTCATGATCGACAATGTCGAGTTCGACGACACAGTCACCACAGCGCCTGTACAAATTTGAGGCTCGCGGCGGCGGCGCTGTCCGCAGACGGCGCAGGCTTATCCACATCTGATAGCGTTGGGAGGCAAACGAACGAAGCGGGCCAGTGCCGCCAAGCTAAAGGCCCGCTCCGAGATCATCGAGTATGAGAGGTCACAGCCATGACCGTCGAGCACGCTACCGTGAGGGCCGAGAGGGTGTCCAGTGATATATTGCGAGTTCCGACCTGCATCTTCTGCCAAAAAATTCACTTTCACCGCGCAGATGGCCCGACCTTCCGGACCGCGAACTGTCGGCAGGTCGATCTGCCCGAGGAGCTTCGCGGCAAGACGCTGCGTTACCGGTTGCGAGTCTGTGCGCCCCTGCCGCGCAGTATCGACGACGAGGATGAGGTTACATGAGTAAGATGCCACCACTGCAGGTCGTGGTCCTGACCATGCCGGAGATCTGTGAGGCGCTGGCTACCGGCTTACCAGATCGTGCGGCTAATCCCGGAGAATAGCGATTGCGATGCCGCGGCGGAGACAAGCCGCGCCGAACTCGGCAGCAACCCGACCGCAATGGGGACCTATTTCGCCACTTTTCGTCGCGCTCAATGATCTGAGGCCGGAAAACTGGGCCGCTTTTGGCTAGAGCAGTTTCGATAGTCGCATGCTTTTCACATAGCCTCTGTAAGAGTTTCGCGAAACCACGGAGGCTTTCAAGATTCGCATGGACACGGAAATGGACTACGATCTCAGCTTGGATCAGTGGGAGATACTAAAGGTCCTTCGCCAGCCACCGCATGAGCGGCGTGCCATCAACCGCTCGCCTCTGGTACGGCTTATCGAGCTTGGCCTTGCAGCAGGAAACGCCGAGTCAGTGGTAATCACGTCGATGGGCCGCAAGGTTCTGATCAGAGGTTCAGCGAAACTGTTAGATCTCGCAGCCTGATCATTCTCGGCGGCAAGACATCACCACATCGTCTGCCGTGCACGCTCTGGCCATGCGCGGTCATATTCTTCGCCGCCAACCCGGTTGTTACTCATCTCGGCAAGGATTTGTCCGGGCGTCGGCAGGCTGTCGGGATCAACGCGCTTGTCGGGATTCCAAAGATCGGAACGTACAATCGCTCTGGCGCATTGGAAGTAGATCTCTTCTACGGTCATGACAATGACAGTCCGCGGAAGCTTTCCTTCCATCTTGAATGACGCAAGCAGTTCTGCGTCGTTCGAAACTTGCGCATGTCCATTAGCCCGTATTGTCGTGCCGGAGCCCGGAATCAGAAACAGCAGCGCGACCCTTGGGTCGCGCACAATGTTGCGCAGCGAATCGATGCGATTGTTGCCGCGACGATCCGGAATTATTAGCGTCGCCTCATCGTGGATACGTACAAAGCCAGACACATCCCCGCGCGGAGAACAATCCAACCCCTCTGGTCCGGATGTCGCGAGTGTCACAAAAGGCGACTTCTCGATCAGCCGCCGATAAGATGGCGTAATCCATTTCGCTACTTTCACGGTGGCAGTATCGGCGACAGGACCGTAAATGGTCTCAAGCTGTTCGACTGTTGCAACCACAGACACCGCAGCTCCCTGCAGGCCGGATCTTTCACCAAGTCGTCGTCCTCTGATGATCTGCACCAGCTGGCGGGCATGGAATTCGGCGCTGCCGATGTTTACGATTGTCTTGTCCGGCGCTGCGGTCCCAGCAATTTCCCGCTGGAGGCGTTGATCGAGCAAACCGTCGCTTGTCCGGGCTCGCATTGCTAACCGCTTGGCGAGCACCTCCGGGGGTGCCGTGATTGCAACAACCTTAACAATGGAATAGGCCCGCCGCATCACCTCGACGACTGCGCGGGAGACGTTGGCAACGACAGTACGTCCGGCACGAATGTCGTCGTTGATCGCCCGCGGCAAGCCGTAGCAATGGCCATGAGCCTCCCATCGTACTGCAAAATCACCCCGGAGCGCCGCCTCGCGAAAAGCTTCTGGCGATAATTCCTCATTATCTTCGAACGGCGACGATTCTCGCGTGACCACGCGGCGCGCAAACACGATACTATCGTCATCAGCGCAAGCTGTGCGGGCGAGACCAAGCAGCGTATCTTTCCCAGCACCGCTTGGACCAACCACCAAAATCAACCGGCCCAGGCCGGCCGCCGTCCCAGAGCAAATTGAGGTGGTCGATGCGTCACTCATGCCACCCGATGTCCTTCACGCCAGACACTACGTACCACCGGAAAGTCACTCGCGATGTACACGCGTATGAGGTCGGCTCGCTTCCCGGTGGCGATCTCACCTCGGTCAGAAAGACCAACTGCGTCTGCTGGTGTCTTGGTTACGGTACGGACCGCGGCAGCCAGATCGATCGCGGGCACATGTTGCGGCAATTGCAGTGCGCCCGTCAGCAGGCTAGAGGGGATGTAGTCGGACGACAGAATATCCAATAGGCCTTCACGAGCGAGATCTACTGCGGCGATATTCCCGGAATGCGAACCGCCGCGCACGACATTAGGTGCTCCCATCAAGATGCTGATGCCCGCGTGGTGCAGGCCGCGCGCGGCCTCGATGGTGGTTGGGAATTCCGCAACGGACACGCGATCGCGGACGGCGTCGGCAACGTTTTCCTCTGTGGTATCATCGTGGCTGGCGAGCGGAATTTCGTATTGATGCGCCAACGCAACGATGGCACGCATGTTATCCGCCGCATAGGCCTTCTGATAGGCAAGGCGTTTCTCGAACAGTGCACTCAGTTCGGCATCTGTCTTGCCGCCGCCCTTGCCGCGATAGTAGTCACGCAGCTTGACCTCGTCGCGGAACTGCCGTTGCCCCGGCGTATGGTCCATCAGCGAGAGTAGTCTTACGTCGGAACGCCCGATCAGCTCTTTCGCCTCCTCTACCACGCTTGGCATGGGAATTTCGGCACGCAGATGTAGGAAGTGATCGGTACGCAACAAATTGGCTTCGCGCGCATCAGTGATTGCCCGGGCCAACACGCCGGCGCGGCCATCGACTTCTTCGGCACCTTCCTCACGCCACACTCGCAGCGAATCCAGGACCGTGGTAATTCCTGATGTCGCGAGCTGTCCATCATAGGAAATCACGGCGGCGACCGGATCCCAGAACACTTTGGGCCGCGGCACATAATGCGCTTCGAGATGATCGGTGTGCAATTCAATCAGGCCTGGCATGATCAGATCGCCGCCCATGTCCTGGCTCACTCCCGGAGCGGCTCCTTCACCGACTTCGGCGATGCGGCCATCCGCAATGGCGATCCAGCCATGCTCGATAACCCGCTCCGCCAGTACGATCCTGGCGTTGCCAATAAGAACATCGGAATTCATAGTCATTTCAATTCATCCTTATGCCGCAACGGCAAAGCCCGTGACGTCGACCTGGCGGTCAGCAATGGCGCGGCGGACTTCGTCGTCATGTACGATTGCAATGACGGCGACACCCGCCCGCTTCTTACCGTTGACCAGGTCGACCACGATTTCCCGGTTGGCGGAATCTAGCGACGCTGTTGGTTCGTCGAGCAGCAGAATCGGGTGATCCGAAATGAATCCGCGCGCGATATTGACACGCTGCTGTTCACCGCCTGAAAAGGTCGATGGCGGCAGTGACCACAGCCGTTCCGGAATATTGAGACGACGCAGGAGAACCGCAGCCTGCTCACGCGCCAGATTGCGCGGGACGCCATTTGCGACCAGCGGCTCGGCGACCACGTCTACGGCCGCAACTCGCGGCACCGCCCGTAGGAATTGACTGACATAGCCAATCGTGGAGCGGCGGACGCTCAAGATCCGCCGCGGCTCCGCCTTGGCGAGATCGAGCAATGCGCCATCATGACGGATGTTGATGCTCCCGCCGTCGCAGCGGTAGTTACCGAAGATCATTTTCATGACCGACGATTTTCCCGCACCGGAGGGACCTGTCAGCACCACACACTCGCCTGGCTCGACCCGGAAGGACACATTACGCACGACCGGCAGTCTCACTCCGCCCTGCAGATGCATGGTGAAGGTCTTCTCGGCGTTGTTGATCTCGATCATTGGGGACATCGGTCTGCTCTAAGGTGGTAGGATCGAGGAGACGAGGAGTTGGGTGTAGGGTTCGCGCGGATCATCGAGCACTTGATCGGTGAGACCGGTTTCGATGACACGACCGGCCTTCATCACCATCACACGGTGCGACAGCAACCGAGCGACCGCGAGATCATGGGTGACCACGATCACGGCGAGGCCGAGTTCGGCCACCAAGCTGCGCACCAGATCGAGCAGGCGTGCTTGTACGGAAACATCGAGCCCGCCGGTCGGCTCGTCCATGAAGACAAGGCGCGGCTCCGTAACCAAGTTGCGCGCAATCTGCAGGCGTTGGCGCATACCGCCTGAATAGGTCCTAGGCACATCGTCGATGCGGGCAGTGTCGATCTCGACCCGATCGAGCCAGGATGTGGCCGTCTGACGAATGCGGCCGTAGTGATTCCAGCCCACAGCCATCAGCCGCTCTCCGACGTTGGCGCCAGCAGAAACTGTCATGCGCAGGCCGTGGGCCGGATCCTGATGCACATAGCCCCAGTCAGTGCGAAACAGGAAACGCCGCTCGGCTTCGCCCAGCGCGGCGAGATCGCGCGTCTCGCCATCGCGCATGCGGTAGCACACACGCCCCGATGTCGGTGTCAGTTGCGCCGACAGCAACTGTAGCAGTGTCGACTTGCCGGAGCCGGATTCCCCAACGATGGCCAGCACCTCGCCAGAGTAAAGTGCGAAGGAAACATCGCGACACGCAACCAGCTTGCCGTAGTTCTTGCCCAAGCCATCTGCGATCAGCAACGGCTCGTCGCTTGGGGCGAACTCGCTCACCTCAGCCATGTGCCGCCTCCTTGTGCGGAGCCGCGCTCTGGTTGCCGCGATGACCTTGCGCCTGGCGGCCCTCGCAATAGTCGGTGTCCGAGCAGACGAACATGCGACCGCCCTGATCATCCGTCACAATCTCGTCCAGATAGCTAGCCCCGGCACCACATAGCGCGCATGGTGCATCGAAACGGTAACGGCTGAATGGATGATCTTCGAAATCGAGCGACACCACTGAAGTATGCGGCGGCACAGCGTAGATGCGCTTTTCGCGGCCGGCGCCGAACAGCTGCAGCGCGGCGCAATTGTCCATCTTTGGATTGTCGAATTTCGGTGTGGGCGACGGATCCATCACATAGCGACCGTTCACCTTTACCGGATAGGCGTATGCCGTCGAAATGTGTCCGAAGTGCGCAATATCTTCGTAGAGCTTCACCTGCATCAACCCGTACTCCCCGAGTGCATGCATCCGGCGCGTTTCAGTTTCGCGAGGCTCCAAGAAACGCAGCGGCTCCGGGATCGGCACTTGATAGACCAGCACCTGTCCCGCATGCAGCGGCGCTTCGGGAATCCGGTGGCGGGTCTGGATGACGGTGGCTTCTGCCGTCGAGGTTGTCGTTTCAACGCCCGCCGTCTTGGCAAAGAATTTCCGGATCGAGATCGCGTTGGTGGTGTCGTCAGAACCCTGGTCGATCACCTTCAAGGTATCATCCGGTCCCAGAACCGCTGCGGTCACCTGCACGCCGCCGGTACCCCAGCCATAGGGCATCGGCATCTCGCGGCTCGCGAAGGGCACTTGATAACCGGGTATCGCGATCGCCTTCAAAATGGCCCGGCGGATCATTCGTTTGGTCTGTTCGTCAAGATACGCGAAGTTGTAGGCCGGAGCGTTCATTCGGCGGCCTCCTGCATTGCCGATTCGGTTTGACCTTCAGAGAACTCCTTGCGCAACTCACGCAACAAGCCGAGCTCCGACTGGAAGTCCACATAGTGCGGCAGCTTCAGGTGCTCGACAAAGCCGGTCGCCTGCACATTGTCAGAATGCGACATTACAAACTCTTCGTCCTGCGCTGGCGCCGACACCTCCTCACCAAGCTCGCGGGCGCGCAGGCTGCGGTCGACCAGCGCCATGGACATGGCCTTGCGCTCGCTTTGGCCGAAGGCGAGCCCATAGCCACGAGTAAAGCACGGCGCTTCGGTCGCGGAGCCCTTGAACTGGTTGACCATCTGGCACTCGGTCAACGCTATCGAGCCGAGAGGCACCGTAAAGCCGACCTCTTCTGCAAGGAATTCGACCTCCACTTCGCCAAAGCGAATCTCGCCGGCGAAGGGATGGTTGCGACCGTAGCCTCGCTGCGACGAATAGCCGAGTGCCAGCAGAAAGCCTTCATCAGCGCGCGCGAGATTCTGCAATCGCACGTCGCGGTCGGCCGGAAAGCCAAGAGGTTCGCGGGTGAGATCGCCAACCGGCTGCCCCGCCTCGGCCTGCGGTGAAGATTCAATCAACCCGTCACGGCTGAGAATATCGGTTACGCGCGGTGGCGCCGCATCCATAGCCTCCGTAGTCGCCGGCTGCTCCGGAACAAAACCGTTAGCAAGCTCCGCATCCAAGAGGCGATGTGTATAGTCGAAGGTGGGCCCCAGGACTTGCCCGCCCGGGATGTCCTTGAAGGTCGAGGAAATCCGCCGCCGCACCTGCATCGTGCCGGTGTCGACGGGCTCAGTCGCGCCAAACCGCGGCAAGGTGGCGCGGAAGGCGCGAGCCAAGAAGATCGCTTCGATCAAGTCGCCGCGCGCCTGCTTGATTGCAAGCGAGGCCAGCTCTCTATCATAGAGCGAGCCCTCGCCCATGACGCGATCAACTGCAAGCGCGAGTTGCTCGGAGATCTGCGCAAGGGTGACCTCCGGCACATCCCGGTCGCCCCTGCGCTCATGTGCCAACAGGCGATGGGCGTTCTCGATAGCACGTTCGCCCCCTTTGACGGCAACATACATCCTTCAACCTCCGCAACCGACACAACGGGTCGTACGAGGGATCGCGACCATCATATCGTCCGCGACCAGCACGACGTCGATGCCGCGAGGAAACAACGCGGCATTTATTGTGAGCCGCCCAAACAGATCCCTGAGCTTGATCGTGGCGCACAACGTCGCGCTGCCATCGATACCGGGCCCAGACAGTTCGTATTCGATGCCCTGCACCAGACTATCGACCTGCAAGATCAGCGTCGTTGAACGGTCCGGATATTCATTGCTCCCGAAGGCAAACTGATCGAGGCCAGGAAGCGCCGCCATGTCACTGACGAGAGCAAAGCTGCAGATCGACGGATCGGCAACAACCGGCGCACCGCTATGGAACTTGAGCCATTTCGCCACATCGGTCGTTTCCGAGAACCTCGAGTCCAGCCAAATCGACGTATCGTGATCGAACAATGTCAACGCAATCGCAGCCGTGCCGCGCATCAGATGCGGGGCCACACCGACAGATGCGGTCACGCGCTGCACGCTTCCGGGGCGCGCCATCGCATCCATCACGGAACGGAAAGTCGATTGGGCCGATAGCACTCTATCCGCAAAGCCGGCCGGCAGTTCGGCAGTCGCTGTCATCACTCACCCCTCTCCGCGGACCATGGTGTAGAAATCAACCTTGGTCGCCGCGGCCTGTGCGGCTTTCTGTTGACGGCTCGCAAGCATCGCCGCCCGCAATGGCGCAATCACCTTTGCTTCAACCGCGTCCGCAGCGTCAGACTGCAGCAGCGCGTCACATAGCGCGATGAGCTGCGCCTTGTGCTTGTCGCGGCCGAGCGTGTAGCCAAAACCAACCTCGCCGCTTTCGAGCCTTATTGCCGCTCGCGACACCGTCGCTTCCCCAAGATTGAACGGTGCTCCATCGCCGCCGACGCGGCCACACACCATGACCAGGCCGCTCTCCGCTTCACGCAAATGTGCGTAAGCCGGCAACGTAATCTGCTTGAGACGAGTCGAGATTTCGGCACTCACGGAATGAGTAAGCACAGCCATGGACGACTTCCGGCGCACAACCTGTTGGTCGCCATCCTGGCGACGTCCGGGCTTTTGGCTGTGATTTGCGGCTACCATGATCGACCTTGAACTCCTGACATCTGATTTCTTAATCTCTCAAGTTGTCTATCAAACTAGACAACCTGATAGACTAGTGGCATGACTGTTTGATGACAGATGCATGATCTTTTCACCACGCCAGATCCGGAGTTGATGCCGTGAGCAGCCAGGAAACCCCTTCAGGCGTTGCGCTTTGGCGCCAAGTCGCAGACGGTATCGAACGCGGCATCGCAGACGGACGTTTTGCCACGGGAGACAGACTGCCCAGCGAGACCGAGATTGCGGAGATGTACCGCGTCAATCGTCACACGGTGCGACGCGCCTTGGCCGTTCTCGGCGAGCGCGGCCTTGTGCGCGCCGAACGCGGAAGCGGCACATATGTAGAAGCGCCTCGTCTTGCCTATCCCCTGCATTCGCGCACACGGTTTTCGGAAATCGTCGGGGCGGAGGGGCGAGAACCACGCGGGCAGCTGATCGCCGCCACCGAAGAGCCTGCAACACGTGAGCTGGCACGGCTGCTCGCCCTGAAGACTGGTGCGCTGCTAGTCCGGATCGAGGCGCTACGATTCGCCGATCGCGTCCCGATCTGCGTCAGCACCTCGTGGCTCTCGGCCGACCGTTTTCCTGACGCAGGTCACGTCTACGCCCGCGTTCATTCCATGACGAAGCTGCTCGCCCGTTATGGCATCCGCGACTATCGTCGCGGCTCGTCCCGAATCATGGCGTCGATTGCGGAAGCAACCGATGCTGCACGGCTCGACTTGCCGCTCGGCCGCCCTGTGCTTGTCATTGACAGCACCGACGTCGATTCCGGCGGCGCGCCGCTCGTGACCAAGCGCTCGCGTTTTTCTGCTGAACGTGTCGAGTTTGTGGTCGAGAATGGCTAGAGCCGTCCATTAGTCCACCGGACGGGGGCCGATAATGGCCGAACGCAGCTTCCCGGAAATCCAATCGATCACGGCAACCGCCACCAGGATCATAAGGATCAGAAACGAGACATGCTGCCATTCCAACACGCGAATCTGCTCGGCGAGCTGCAGGCCGATACCGCCGGCTCCAACGATACCGATGATTGTAGCCGAGCGGGTATTCGATTCGAAGAAGTAGAGCACCTGCCCAGCGATCACTGGTATCACCTGCGGCAGCAGGCCAAATCCGATTTCGTGCAGCGCGTTGCCGCCTGACGCACGAATACCCTCAACCTGCTTCTGGTCGGCCGCCTCGATGGCTTCTGAAAATAGTTTACCGAGCGCGCCGAAATCCGATACCGCGATCGCAAGCACGCCAGCAAATGGACCAAGGCCGACAACGTTGATCCAGACCAGCGCCCAGATCAAGGTATCGACGCCACGGATGGAATCGAGAAAGCGTCGCACCGGAAAGCGCATTAAGCTTGACGGAACGATGTTGCGCGCCGCCAACAGGCTGACCGGCAACGCCATGACTGCCGCCAATGTGGTCCCGAGGAGTGCGATCGAAAGCGTTTCGCCAAGCGCCTTCAGATACAGCGGAAGCGACGACCCTGGATCGGGCGGCAGCGTCATCAGGGTGATCCAGCCGAGCTGACGCATGCCCGCGAAGAGACGCGTCGGCGAGAAGCCGAGATCAACCAGTCCGAAGGCAAATATTGCGAAGGCGAGCAGCACCATTGCTGGCGTAGCCAGCCGCGCCGACGCTGGACGGTGGAAGATATTGGAATAGCGCGCCTGCAACTGTGCCGGATCTGGTGCCGGTATCTCACTCATGCGCGCGGCTCCTTGCCGAACAGCCGGCCACGCAGCCAGCCCGTAGCGATATCGATCATGAACACCGTCAGGATTATCGTCACCAGGATGGCGCTGACATCGGAGTAATAGAACTTTCTGATCGCGACAACGAGTTCCATCCCGATTCCGCCAGCACCGACGAACCCCATCACGGATGCCTCACGGACATTGATCTCAAAGCGGAGCAGCGCGTAGCTTGTATAACCTGCAATCACCTGCGGCAGCACGGCAAAGCGCATGGAAGACATCCAGTTCGCTCCTGTCGAGCGGATGCCTTCGACCGGTTTCATGTCAACGTTCTCGACGATTTCAGAGAACAGCTTCGCCAGTGCACCGGTCGAATGGATGGTGATCGCCAGCACGCCCGCCATAGGCCCGAGACCGAAGGCAATGACAAAGATCAGTGCGAAGACAATGGACGGAACGGTGCGAGCAAATTCCAGCACACGTCGGATCACGAAGCGCAACGTTCGGTTCGGCGAGGTGTTCTCCGCTGCAAAAAAGTTGAGCGCGAAGGCCAAGACCGTTCCGATCAACGTTCCGACATAGCTGATCAGCAGGGTTTCGCCGAGCAAGGCGAGCCATTTGCGCCAACCCCAGAACCATTCGCCAAAATTGGTCCAGACCCTGGCGCCGTCGTCGAGCGTCAAGATACGATCGAAATAGCTAACGAAATTTCCAAAATACTTGAAGAGCGTATTCAGGTTCACTTCCGCGCCGATTCCGGCAACTACGAGCGCCGCAAGGAACAGCGCCGCACCGACAATCAAACGCAGTCGTCGCCGCGCCACCGCCCTCCGGTAAGCCTCGCTGAGCTGAGCCAACTGCTGACTCGGGAGAATGGAAACGGCTGTTGTCATCAAGGCCTTCGGTTTCGCATGCGTCAATCAAGAAAGAGGCCGGGTCACGACTGACCCGGCCTACACTATCCATCTTTCGATCAGGAACTCTTCTTACGTAGCTTGTCGACGAATTTGATCAGGTCGATCGTCTTGTTGTAGTCCTCGGTGGTGACTGCCTTCCAAGGCCGATCCTTGCCGTCCGACAACCTTTTGAATGCCTCCGGGTCTTTCTGCGGCGCGTCGAGGAACGCCCGCTTGATCGCAAGCTTCATGTCATCGGGCAGATCGCTCAGATAAGCGTAGGGCGAATTGATGATCAGGTCGGACTTCAAGATGATACGAAAGTCCTCCTTCTTCATCGGGGTGCCGTCCGCATTTTTCAGCATGTTTTTGGAGAGCATGCGCGTCAGATTCGAATCATCATCGGCCTTCCACTCATTGGGCACGACATCGACGGTACCTTGCGCCAACGCCAGCACCGCGTTTTCATGACTTCCGGTAAAGATGACCTGCGAGAAGAAGTGCTCGGGGTCGATCCCCATCTTGTCCATCATGAATCGTGGCATGTTGTTGCCGGAGGTCGAATTAGGATCAACGAGGCCGAGATGTTTGCCCTTGAGATCCTCGACCTTCCGGTACGGACTTTTGGCCAGCACGTAGAAAACCGAATAATATCCTGTGGACCCGTCTGAGTTGACGTCCATCACGAAGGCATCGGTCTTCACGCCGGTCAGGCGGGCACGGGCGAACGATGCCGGGCCATAGAAGCCGATATGAATATTGCCGGCGCGCTGGCCTTCGATGACGGCAGCATAGTCGTTTGCAATTCGCAAATTCACCTTGATGCCGAGCTCTCTCGAAAGATAGTCGACAAGCGGTCCATAGCGATCGGAAACGCCTCTGCCATTCTCGGCTGGAATTACGGCAAAGGTGATTTCGGGATATTTCTGTTTCCAGCTTTCAGCGGATGCGGACGTCGTGAACGCCAGCGCAGCAGCGCCAGCCAGAATCAGTCTACGACTAATCATCGTGTACCCTCGTCTTCGATGGTGGTAGGAACGCTCTTTACAGACATGCGTGATTTGAAGTGAACCTCTGCGCTAAGCGGCTGCAACCCCACCGAGAGCCGGAAGAGTTATAGCTGGCTCGTAAACGGGTGCGGCCCCCATCACTTCGTTCGCTTCGAGATCATAGAGTTCGCGCGCAATATTCTCGGTCAATGCGGCGGGCTTCCCGTCGAAGACCACCCGCCCCGAAGCCATCCCGATGAGACGGTCGCAATAGCTGCGCGCCAGATCAAGAGAATGTAGGTTGCAGAGAACTGTGATACCGAAATGCTTATTGATGCGCAGCAGCGCATCCATTACGATCTTGGTGTTACGGGGATCAAGCGATGCGATCGGCTCATCGGCCAGGATGATCTCGGGCTCCTGCACCATGGCGCGCGCGATCGCAACACGTTGCTGTTGTCCGCCCGATAGTTGATCGGCTCGTTGGGCCGCAAATGAGGCCATGTCGAAGCGCTCGAGCGCCGACATCGCGACCGCCACATCGTGCTTCGGCCAGAGCTGGGCCAGAGAACGCCAGGATGGCATTTCCGCTAGTCGTCCCATGAGGACGTTTGTCAGGACGTCGAGACGACCGACCAGGTTGAACTGCTGGAAGATCATAGCCGAACGGGCGCGCCACTGCCGCAGCGGCTTACCCCGCAAGGCGGTGACGTCGACCCCTTTGGACAGAACACGTCCCTCGGTCGCCGGCGCGAGTCGATTGATGGTGCGCAACAACGTCGATTTGCCCGCACCGGAGCGGCCGATCACGCCGACGAAGGCGCCGCGTGGAACAGAGAAGGAGACGTCGTCGACCGCCGCCTTTGTACCGAAGCGGCACGTCAAGCTGTCCACCACCAGCATTCATCACTCCCGAAGTTAACGGGGGCGATGGTTAGCGTTCGGGTTTTACAGCTATGTGACAGTTATCCTGCGGCAGTGCTGCAATCCACATTGTAGCTATCGTCATCCAATCGTCATTCACTTGTCACGAGCTTTCGTGAAGCGAGGCACGCTCCACGCTCGCCTGCGAATCATCGATGAGCGCCAAGAGGCTGACGATTGAGCCCGCCGACAATCTGCAGCGAAGCTGCAGGAGGCGAAGTAAGGGAGCCTGTTGCGGGTCAACGATGGGCTGGCTACCCCGAGCTTGTCATTGACAGCCCCGACATCGATGCTGACGGCGCCGCTGGTGACCAACCGCTCAGCTTTGCTGCCGAAGGCGTCGTGTCAGCAGTAGAGAACAGCTAGCCAGATCACGACCCAGAAAAGTTAGCCACGGCCCTTCAAAAGGATGATGCTCTAGCGAAGCTCATTGACAGATGTGTGAAGTCATACGAATGAAAACCGCTTTTCATGCGACTGTCACACGCGATCGCTACATACGCGATCGCTAGACGTGTATGGCGTCCGTGCGGATAACATGGATTTCGCGCGTCAGCCAATCGCTGCGATACGATGATGCTTCATTCGATGTTATCGAAGCTGTCCGGCGACGGACGTCGCGATGGTCAATGGGCGGTCAAATAGCGGAAGGCAACCCGTTCGTATGCGCTCCGACCTTGGTTCACACAGATAGATAGCTGCGCGTCGATCCTTGACCGTCCTTTCAATCAACCATGTAGGAGAAACCATAAATGCTCGTGAAACACGTTCTTTCGGTAAGCGCGGTGGCATTGGCAGTCGCCCTGATCGGCGGTGCCTGGGCCGCGCCCGCGGCCAACGCCGAGACAGCCAAGGAGCCGGACACTCTCACCATCGCCTGGTTGCCGAATGACTCGTCGGACGGCATGGCTGGGATGCGCGATGAAATCGCCAATGCAATTGCCAAGGCCACCGGCAAGAAGGTGGAGAATAAGCTCACCACCGACTACGCGATCGCCATCGCTGCACTGGAAAACGGTCAGGCTCAGATCGGATGGTTCGGCGCGAACGAATATCTGACGTCACATGCCCGCGATCCCAAGGTCATTCCGCTGGTGGTCAACACCGGCCCATCAGGAACCCTGAAGGACGCTCTCTATTATAGCCGGTTCGTGGTTAAGAAGGGCGAAGAGAAAAAGTACGAGGCCGACGGACAATTCAATATCGACAATATTGCCGGCAAGCGGATGTCCTTCGTTTCGACCAACTCCACCTCGGGCTTCAATATGCCTGCGGCAGCTATTGTGGATCAGTTCAAGACCGATCCGAAATGGAAGAACTTGAGCTTCGAAGATCTGCAGCAAGGTGGTGGGGATCACTTCTTCAGCCAGGTGTTGTTCGGCGGCTCTCATCAATTGTCGCTGGTTAATGCATTGACAGGTCGCGCCGACTTGGCGGCGGTGTGTGACTTCTGTGTGGCCCGCTACGTGAATCTGGTCTCGGGGACCGAAAATGCCCCTGGCGCCGTATACGCGATCAACCAGGATGCCGAGGCGCCATTTAGTTCGTTTGGCGGCAAGCAGTTCGTCGTCATCAAGTCGATTCCGGTGCTGAACCCGCCGGTTGAAGTCAACAGCGCCTATCTGAGCGACAAGACCATGCAGGAGATCGCCGACGTTCTGAGCTCGGACGAAGTGGCGAAGAACCCGAAGATCTTCGCTCCTGCCGGCGCCAAGGGGTCGGAGTTCAATGCTCCCGCACGCTTCGTGAAGGTCGATGACGCTTGGTACGCCCCGATGCGCAAGATTCTGGGCATCAAGTAAGCCGCCGCACTTTTTCGGGGCCCGGTGACCGGGCTCCGAATTTATTTTTTCGGCTCCGCGCCTCTTTGACCAGGGATCAATCAAGGATGACACAGATATCGCAACTTCCCGTGCCGCCGCAGCTCGACGTCAGCCATGTCATGAAGCATTACGACGGCGCGAGGCCAGCGCTCGA